>Ga0209630_10003475_pt1 | contig 14360 bp, 9 predicted proteins | sample COG_01_FD_184745 | JGI IMG/M metagenome (GOLD analysis project Ga0209630, IMG submission 184745) | Pelagic Microbial community sample from North Sea - COGITO 998_met_01 (SPAdes) (version 2) | ecosystem: Environmental > Aquatic > Marine > Neritic zone/Coastal water | place: Helgoland, sampling... | reverse complement strand
AAGCATGTACATTAGTTGCATGGAAAAAAAGCAATCTCTGGAATATATTAAAACCCCAAATCCAGCAGTAATTAATTTACAACAAGGCAAAATTCCTCCGCAGGCACTAGAACTAGAAGAAGCAGTGTTAGGAGCCATGTTAATTGATAAAAAAGGAGTCGATGAGGTTATAGATATACTTCAACCAGATGCTTTTTATAAGACATCACACCAGCTTATTTTTGAAGCGATCTACCAACTTTTTCAAGACTCTCAACCCATAGATTTATTGACGGTTTCTTCAGAGCTTAGAAAAAAAGGTAAACTAGAAGCGGTAGGAGGTGAGTTTTATTTGGTACAACTTTCACAACGTGTTGCCTCCTCTGCCCATATTGAGTTTCATGCACGAATTATTTTACAAAAATTTATTCAACGTAGCTTGATTAGGATCTCAAACGAGATTATTGAAAGTGCCTATAAAGAATCAACCGATGTGTTTGATTTATTGGATGAAGCAGAATCTAAATTATACGATGTCACTCAGGGGAATATTAAAAAATCCTCAGAAACAGCTCAAAATCTAGTATTAGAAGCCAAAAAGAAAATTGAAGAAATCTCAAAACGGGATGGTCTCAGTGGAGTAAGTACAGGTTTTGAGAAATTGGATAAGTTGACCTCTGGATGGCAACCCAGTGACTTAATAATTATTGCTGCCCGTCCAGGTATGGGTAAAACAGCTTTGACTTTATCGATGGCAAGAAATATAGCAGTGGGCAAACAAATTCCAGTAGCTTTTTTCTCTTTAGAAATGTCATCTGTTCAATTAATAACTCGATTAATTTCATCAGAAACAGGACTTTCCTCCGAGAAATTAAGAACAGGTAAATTGGCAGACCATGAATGGCAGCAGTTAAATGTTAAAGTAACTGATCTTGAGAAAGCACCACTATTTATTGATGATACTCCTTCACTTTCCATTTTTGATTTAAGAGCAAAAGCCAGACGACTTTCTTCACAACATGGTATAAAATTAATTGTAGTTGATTACTTACAGTTAATGACTGCCGGAGCGAGTACAAAAACAGGAAATAGAGAACAAGAAATCTCAACCATTTCTAGAAACTTAAAAGCTCTCGCCAAAGAATTAAACATCCCTGTCATAGCACTCTCACAGCTATCGCGAGCAGTTGAAACGCGAGGTGGAACAAAACGACCTATGCTTTCTGACCTTAGAGAATCTGGTGCAATTGAACAAGATGCTGATATTGTTTCTTTTATTTACCGCCCAGAATATTATAATATTGACGAATGGGATGATGATGAAAGAACACCCTCGCAAGGACAGGCTGAATTTATTGTTGCCAAACATCGAAACGGTGGACTTGACAATATCCGTCTGAAGTTTGTAGGGCATCTTGGAAAATTCGAAGATTTAGATAGTTTTGATTCTCCTTTTGAATTCCAATCCAAGATGAATCCTAATGACAATGCCATAGACCCTTCGAGTCTCCCAAGTCCTGATGCTGCTTTTGGTGATTTTAATGATGTAGAGGATGATTCACCCTTTTAATATATCTACTAAAAGGTTAAAATTTTAAATACATCAATATATCTGTTTGTGGATCATCACCCAATTGAAATACATGATGATCAAAGGCAATAAGACCTTTTTTTTTGTAAAAGGCGAGTGCTTTATAGTTGTGTTCCCATACCCCTAGCCATAACTGATTACAGCCCTTTTTAATTCCGAGATTTATTGCTGTACTGAAAAGCTCACTACCAAAACCATTTCCTTGAAATTCTTTTTTTATATAAATGCGTTCAATTTCAAAGCCATTATTTTTTAATACATTTTCTGTTTGTGCGTTATTAAAATTCAATTTTAAATACCCGATAGTTTGATTTTGATTGTAAGCAAAATAAAAACTAGAATCTGGATTTAAAAGTTCTTCTTGGATATGATCAATATTCATAGTATTCTCAAAATACCACTGCATATTTTCTGGGGTATTTTGATCTTCAAAGGTTTCTTTAAAAGTAAGGATAGAAATATCTCGTAAGTCATGTAGTTGTGAGACATCAATTTTTTTTAAATGGATTTGCATTCTAAACGTCTATTCCATAGGAGTTTAATCCTGCGGCTAGTTGATCTGGATCTAAAAACTGTATTCCATTAATTCCTAACGCTTCAGCACCTCTAATATTCCTAAGATTATCATCAATAAATAAAGCCGTTTTTGGGTCAATATTGAAACGATCCAAAGTAGTTTGATAAATATCTGCAAAAGGTTTTCTAGTTTGCTCTGTTCCCGAAACGACTATCCCTTCAAACCAATGTAGAAAATCAAACTTTTTTAGAGCCACCGGGAAAGTCTCTGCACTCCAGTTGGTAAGCGCAACAACACGATAATTTGGATTATCAATAAGTTTTCTTAAAATAGTCACCGTACCTTGAATTGAATCACCTAACATTTCCTCCCATCTTCCATAATACATTCTAATAAAATCTTCTTGTTCCGGGAATAATTGAACTCGGTCCTCTGTAGCTTGAGCAAGTGGATACCCTGCATCTTGATTTTCATTCCAGTCCATGGTACAGATTTGATCAAAAAAGGAGTTCATTTTATTTCGATTTCCATCAAAAACATCTAGATAGACATATTCAGGATTCCAATCAATTAATACCCCTCCTAAATCAAATATTATTGTTTTAATAAGGTTTGTTGTTTTCATTCGTTTTCTTCTTTTTGTCCGACACTCATTAAGTACGCTTTTAAAAAGGGATCGATTTGCCCATTCATAACTGCATCTACATCAGTAACCTCATGTTGCGTTCTAACATCTTTCACTAATTTATAGGGATGCATTACGTAATTTCGAATTTGTGAGCCCCATTCAATTTTCTTTTTTGAAGCTTCTATCTCGTCCCTAGCAGAGAGTTTCTTTTGCAATTCAATTTCATACAACTGTGAGCGCAATAACTGCATGGCTTTGTTTTTATTTTCTAACTGAGAGCGCGTTTCGGAGTTTTCTATGATGATTCCTGTGGGATGGTGTCTCAGTCGAACAGCTGTCTCCACTTTATTTACATTTTGTCCTCCAGCACCACTTGCACGCATCGTCTCCCAAGTATAATCGGAAGGACTGATCACAATTTCGATACTGTCATCTACTAATGGATATACGTAAACTGAAGCAAAAGAGGTATGGCGTTTAGCATTGCTATCAAAGGGAGATATACGCACCAAACGATGGACTCCATTTTCACCTTTTAGCCAACCAAACGCAAAGTCACCCTCCAGCTCTAGCGTTACAGTTTTAATCCCTGCAACATCTCCTGCTTGGTGGTTGAGCTCTTTTATTTTATATCCTTGTTTTTCTCCCCACATAAGATACATTCGCATAAGCATTTCTGCCCAATCACAACTTTCTGTTCCCCCAGCTCCTGCAGTGATTTGTAAAACTGCACTCAAATCGTCTCCTTCATCAGAAAGCATGTTTCTGAATTCTAAGGCTTCTAAAAGTTCTAGGGATGATTCGTATTGTGAATTTACTTCAACGGCTTCTGCATCACCACTTTTCTCAAATTCCATTAAGACTTCAAGATCGTCAATTCCTTGCTTTATTATCTCATAATCAGAAACCCATTTTTTTAAGGTCCTTAATTGTTTCATATGAGCCTCAGCTGCCTTTGCTTCATTCCAGAAATCTGGAGCTAATGTCTTTTCCTCTTGGTTCTTAATTTCTACTTCCTTGGCATCAATGTCAAAGATAGCGCCTCAAGGCGCTGATGCGCTCCGTCAAGGACTTGAATTGTTCGTTAGAGATCATTTTTGGTGTTTCTACAAAAATAAGCGAATATGAATCTATTTCCCAATGATTGGATCATATATCACAAAACTTAGATAAATACCAATTGGAATACATAAATTGGAAAAAGCGTTTTTGATTGACTAAAATTTATTGGAGGAGGAAATTTAAATTAATGCAAGAATTTTGGATTTAATTTAAAAGGGAACTGATTAAAAGTTTGTTTTAAAACTATTAGTTTAAATTTACTCTTGAACCAAGCCTCAATTTAGTAGAAAATCATCTCTTTATCTAATTGATTTTTATTGCGCTATAATTTTCTATCATATTGTTGCTGATCTAGTTTCACATGTTATAATCTTTAGTCCCTATGAAAAAGACATTTATTTGTTGTAAGAATTGCGAAATGCAGTTTGAAAGTAGTTTTCAGTTTTGCCCATATTGTGGTCAAAAGTCAAACGATGAGCTTACCATTGGTTTGCTTTTTTATAATACTATTAGTAATTATTTCTCTTTTGACGCTCGTTTTTTCAAAAGCTTTTTTCCTTTGATTTTTAGACCTGGATATTTGGCAAATCGTTTTATAGCGGGAAAACGTCTTATGTATTTGCATCCCGCACAGCTGTATTTATTCATTTCGGTAGTATTTTTCTTTCTTCTATCATTTACAATAGTTAGAAAACAAGTTGAGGATTTTGATATAACATTAAAAAAGACATTTGATAAGCCCTTAATAATTGAGGGGAATCAAGTTGAAGTATCTCAAGTTTGGGATTCGATTCAGTATGAGCTAAACAGTGCCAATAATCAAGCAAAAGATTCTTTGTTAATTTCAGAACGTAACAACAGCAATATTTTTGATTTAAATAAAATTGATTCATTAATTTCCTTAAATAGTTCTGATGCTCATATAATCAAGGAAATGGGCGTAGATGATGACACAAACATGCTTACAATAAAGTTTTATACCCAATTACTAAAACTTTATAAAGAACGAAACGGAGGTCAGTTGTTGAAAGCGTTTTATGATATAATTCCGATTTCTTTATTTATATTATTACCAATTTTTGCTTTCATCTTAAAATTATTATTTTACAAAAGAGGACGATATGCCCATCATTTAGTATTTAGTTTCTATTTTTTTTCATTTTTATTTACCGTATTTAGTATCATTCTTCTGCTAAATGAGTTTATTGATATTCCTGATTGGTTGGATTTTTTAATTGCGATTTCAACATTTTTTTATCTTTTGGTAGCGATCAAACGATTTTATAAGCACGATTGGCTTTTAAGTTTATTTAAAACAGGGGTAACCACTGTATTTTACCTACTTTTTGTTATCCCTATAGCAATCGTTATTATGAGTGGAGTTAGTTTATTGTTTTATTGATTTTAATCCAGTTTTTTAAAGGATAGCCCAATAAAAATAATAGCAGAAAAGAGTGCACCTTTTGCTACTTTATGATTAAGAAGATTAGTGAGTTAATAAATCAGATTGCTTTTTTATTCCCGATTCTGAATCCGTACTTTTAGCAAAAATAAAGTCACCTATGAATCTACTATCTGTAGAAGGCGTTTCAAAATCTTATGGCGAACGCATAATCTTTGAGCCACTCTCCTTTGGAATTAGTATAGGTCAAAAAATCGCGTTAATTGCAAAAAACGGAAGTGGCAAAACCACTTTGTTGAAAATAATTGCTAAGCAAGACACCCCCGACACAGGAGAAGTGAATTACAGAAAAGGCACTCATATTTCTTATTTAGCACAAGAACCCTCTTTAAAACCTAACCTTACGGTTGAAGAGACTATTTTGAGTTCAGGTAACAAAACCCTTCAGGTAATTGAGCAATATGAAAGAGCATTACTTAAAACAGATGATGCAGATGCTTATCAAAAAGCATTTGAGGCCATGGATCAGCACGAAGCTTGGGATTTTGAAACCCAATACAAGCAAATGTTAAGCAAGCTTAAGTTGGGTGATTTAACAATGAAGGTATCAGCTCTTTCTGGTGGCCAAAAAAAGCGTTTAGCATTATGTACGGCGTTACTAGAAAAGCCAGACCTTTTGATTTTAGATGAGCCTACTAATCATCTGGATATGGAAATGATAGAATGGCTTGAGGCTTATTTTATTAAAGAAAAACTAACCTTACTCATGGTAACTCACGATCGATATTTTTTGGAACGTGTATGCAATGAGATTATCGAGTTGGATGAAGGGGATATTTTTACATATAAAGGAAGCTACTCCTATTATTTGGAAAAACGCGCCATCCGAATTGCCCATGAAGAAACAGTTGCGCACAAGACCAAGCGTCATTTTGTAAAAGAATTGGAGTGGATGCGACGTCAACCAAAAGCAAGAACTACAAAATCGAAATCGCGTATAGATGATTTTAAAATAATTAAGGAAAAAACACAGCAACGTAGAAATGATCATGAGGTACAGCTAGAAATTAACATGGAGCGTCTAGGCTCTAAAATGATTGAAATGCATAAGGTTTCTAAAGCCTTTAAAGAAAACATTATTCTCGATCAATTTGATTATAATTTTCAAAGGAATGACCGAATAGGTATCATAGGAAAAAATGGAACAGGGAAATCAACATTGCTAAATTTATTGACGGATACTATTCAACCTGATTCTGGAAAAATTATTCGTGGAGAAACTCTAAAATTCGGGTATTATACGCAAGGTGGTATCAAGATTAAAAAAGGCCAAAAGGTAATTGAGGTTATTCAGGAATACGGAGAATTCATTCCCCTCAAAAAGGGCAAAAAAATATCTGCTCAGCAGTTGCTTGAGCGTTTTTTGTTTGACCGAAAAAAGCAATTTGATTTTGTGGAAAAATTGAGTGGAGGGGAGCTAAAACGTTTATACCTATGTACTGTTTTAATTCAAAATCCGAATTTCCTTATTCTTGATGAGCCTACTAACGACCTGGACATTATTACACTCAATGTTTTAGAAAGTTTTTTATTAGATTTTCCAGGATGTTTGTTAGTGGTTTCTCACGATCGTTATTTTATGGATAAAATTGTAGATCATCTTTTTGTATTAAAAGGACAAGGTGAGATTGAAGATTTTCCTGGGAATTATTCTGATTACCGAGCTTATGAAGGAGAAAACCAATCCGATAGTGAAGTGATTGAGAAAAAAACTAAAAATGAGTGGAAAAAAAGTGAGCGTTCTTCAAAAGGTCTTTCTTATCAGGATCAGCAAGCTTTTAAGAAGCTAGAGAAGGCGATTCAAAAACTAGAGATAGAAAAAGTGGTTCTTCAAAATCGTTTTGTAAATGAGACTTTAAATTCTAAGGAAATAAAAGATCTTTCTATTGCCTTAAAAGAAATAGAATCTGATTTGAATCAAAAATCAGATCAATGGCTTGAGTTTTCAATATTACTGGAAGAGTAGATATTGCTTTATTCATTAAACGGTTGAAAAAAAATCAGTGGCCTATAAATTCAATTCACTTGTTTTTAGTAGTTTTAAAAATCACTAAATAAAAAATAGTATGAACAAAATAACTTATTCCACGATTCTTTTATTATTAATTATTGGGGTTAATGCACAAAATAGAGTCAATAAAAATAAAGAAGAAGTTAAGGCCTCACTATTAGATAAGTCAGAAGCTTATTCAGGCTTTTTTGATTTCAATTACAGTCCGGAAAAAGACGCTATCTACATGACAGTAAAAAAATTAGATGAGCAATTTTTGTATGTAAATAGTTTAAGTCAAGGGATAGGAAGTAATGATATTGGTTTAGACCGGGGGCAATTAGGAAATGAACGTGTAGTATACTTTTCCAAAGCAGGGAATAAATTATTGTTGATTCAGCCCAATCTTCGCTACCGATCAACTTCAGACAACCCCTTAGAACAAAGATCCATTAAAGAAGCATTTGCGAAGTCTGTATTATTTGGTTTTCCTATCGAGGAAACTAAGGATGGGAAATACATTATCAATCTGACTCCTTTTTTATTACAGGATGCCCATGGGGTTTCAAAGCGTTTGAAGCGAAGCAAGCAGGGAAGTTTTAGTATAGACAAAAGCCGTTCTACAGTTTATTTGGCTCGTACAAAAGCTTTTCCTTTAAATGTGGAATTCGATATGTTATTAACCTTTACTGGAAATGCTGAAGGAGGTCTGCTACGATCAGTAACGCCCACTCCAGATGCAGTTACAGTTCATCAACATCATTCTTTTGTTGCCCTACCGGATGCTAAATATACACCTCGTGATTTTGACCCAAGATCAGGTGTTAATGCCTTACGGTTTTATGATTATTCAACACCTGTAAGTAGCGCTACAGAAAAAAAATATATTTACCGTCATCGATTGGAAAAGAAAGATCCATCTGCATCAGTTAGTGAGGCGGTTGAGCCCATTATTTATTATTTAGATAACGGTACGCCAGAGCCCGTTCGTTCTGCGCTTATGGAAGGGGGTAGCTGGTGGAATCAAGCCTTTGAAAGTATTGGTTATAAAGATGCTTTTCAGGTTAAAATCCTCCCTGATGATGCTGATCCTTTAGATGTTCGATACAACGTAATTCAATGGGTACATCGATCTACTCGAGGCTGGAGTTATGGCTCAAGTGTAGCAGATCCAAGAACGGGAGAAATTATTAAAGGACACGTGAGTTTAGGTAGCCTTAGAATTCGTCAAGACTTTATGATTGCTTTAGGTTTAACCGAGGCTCCTTTTGATCCCAATAATAATAAAGAACAAGCGGCACTTGAGATGGCCTTAGCTAGAATCAGACAATTATCAGCACATGAGATTGGACATACATTAGGTTTTGCACACAATTTTGCTGCAAGTGCAAAGTCACGCACTTCTGTAATGGATTATCCACATCCAAATCTTTCTTTGGAATCAGATGAAATAAAATTCGATAAAGCCTATGAAGTAGGTATTGGTTCATGGGATAAAGTAAGTGTGGGCTATGCGTACAGTGATTTTCCAGAAGGCACAGATGAAAAAGGTGCACTAAATTCAATTCTTGAGGAAAGTGTAAAAGAAGGCCATCGTTTTATCAGTGATAGTGATGCGCGCCCTATTGGTGGAGCACATCCTAAAGCACATCTTTGGGATAATGGAAGCCTTGCGACTACTGAATTAGCCAAATTAATGCAAATTCGAGCCAAAGCACTCGGTCATCTGGATTTAAATCATCTACGACCTGGAGAGCCATACAGTGCTTTAGAGGATCGTTTTGTACCCATGTATCTTTTACATCGCTATCAAGTTGAAGCTGTGGTAAAGTTAATAGGAGGGGTGGATTATGATTACGCTGTAAAAGGTCCCAAAACATATGCAACAACAACGCTTGATTCAACTACTCAACGAAATGCGCTTCTTGCTTTTCTGGGTGCCCTGAGCCCTGAAGCTTTGAAAATACCCGAACATCTTTATTCTTTATTGCATCCTCGTTCTTTTTCAAATCCACGTGGGCGTGAAAACTTTTTATCCCAAACAGGAGTAAGTTTTGATTATTTAGGAATTGCTAGTAGCTTGAGTGACGCATTAATTGGGATGTTATTACATCCGGAGCGTGCCAATCGATTGGTTATGCAATCAGGATTTGATTCAAATCAACTGTCATTAAACGAGGCTATAAGTACCTTGATAAAAAATCATTTTAGAGTTTCTCCAAGAAATCCCCATGAGCGACAATTAAATGAAATTGTAAAAGCAAATATTTTAAATCATCTAATGGCTTTAGGTCAAAACAGTTTGTCTAGTACCATTACAAAAGCAGTTGTTTATGAGCAAATAGTTTCTTTAGATCGTTTGTTGGCTGGACAAAGTGAAGCTAACTATACGAATTATTATCGTGGAGAAATTCAAAAGTATTTTGATCATCCAAATGATTTCAGACCTTCCTCATCTGAACGATTACCTGATGGATCTCCTATAGGATCTTTTTCGTGTGATAACTAACGATAGCATAATATATGATTGTAAACCTAATAAGTGATACCGTAACAAAACCTTCTGACGGAATGTTAGAGGCAATGTTTGCTGCTCAAGTTGGTGATGATGTTTTTAAGGAAGATCTTTCTGTAAATACATTGGAGATTGAAGTGGCAGAACTTTTTGGAATGGAAGCGGCCTTATTCTTTCCCTCTGGGACAATGGCAAACCAAACAGCAATAAAATTGCATACACAACCTGGTGAACAATTGATTTGTGATCATTATGCCCATGTTTATAATTATGAAGGGGGAGGAGTAAGTTTCAATTCAGGTGTTTCTTGTCGTTTAATTGAAGGGGATAGAGGGAGGATTACAGCTACTCAAATTGCAGATTGTATTAATCCACCTGATTTTTATCACAGTCCAAAAACAAGTTTAGTCTGTTTGGAAAACACAACCAATAAAGGGGGGGGAGCAGTTTACGATTTTAATGAGATTATTACTATTCGTGAACTATGCAACAAACATGATTTAGCCCTTCATTTAGATGGAGCACGATTATGGAATGCCTTAGAGGTGACCAATGAAAAACCCAAAGCATACGGAAAAATATTTGACACCATTTCTTTGTGTTTAAGTAAAGGGTTGGGGTGTCCTGTAGGTTCTATTCTGCTAGGCTCAAAGAAGCATATTAATGAAGCGATTCGAATTCGTAAAATTTTTGGTGGAGGTATGCGACAAGCCGGATATCTCGCTGCTGCAGGCTCTTATGCGATAAAAAACCATAGAGTAGAATTAAACGAGGATCATCGTAAGGCTAAAGAGATTGAAGCCGTTTTATTGCGTTGTGATTATGTGGAAAAAGTAGAGCCAGTATCAACTAATATTGTTATTTTTTCCTTAATTTCGGGGAATTCCGAATTAAATTTTATTGATAATTTAAACCAAAAAGGAATACGTTTAATTGCCCTTGGGAAAGGGAAGCTCCGAATTGTAACCCACCGTGATTATACTCAAGCACAGCATGATTATGTGTTAACAACTTTAACAAAAATGTATTGATATGCGTATCCCTATTTTAATTTCAAGTTTGATTTTTGTAATCCCGTTTACATCATGTAAAAACAAAATAAAAATGAATTTTGATACTACAACTCAAGCTCCTATTGCAGAGCCAATTCCATACCAACTTAAAGAACATAATGATATACGTGTGGACGATTATTATTGGTTAAAAGAAAGGGATAATCCTGAAGTTATTGATTATTTAGAACGTGAAAATGATTATTTCAAAAAAATGACCGATGATTCTGAGTCTTTTCGAGAAGATCTTTTTGAGGAGCTAAAAAGTAGAATAAAAGAAGATGATGAATCAGTACCTTATTTTTATAATGATTACTGGTATATCACTCGATTTGAAAAAGGACAACAGTATCCAATTTATATTAGAAAAAAAGATTCTTTAGACGCTGCTGAAGAGGTTTTGTTTGATTGTAATAAAATGGCCGAAGGGTTAGATTATTTTCGTTTAGTTGGAGTAAATGTTAGTCCCGACAATACCAAAGTGGTTTATGGAATTGATACAGAGTCAAGAAGAAAATATACACTTTACGTTAAAGATCTTTTAACGAATGAAGTACAAAAGACTAAAATTGAAAATACAACAGGAAATGCTGCTTGGGCATTAGACAACCAGCATTTTTTCTATGTTTATAAAAACCCTGAGACCCTTCGTTCAGAAAGTATTTTTAGACATGACATTAAATCTCCAACAAGTGGTGATGCTTTAATCTTTAAGGAAGATGATGAAACTTTTTCGACTTATGTTAGGGAATCAAAATCACATGAATATATTTTTATTTCTTCCTTTAGTACACTCACTTCAGAACATCAGTTTGTAAAGGCTGACACTCCTCTCGAGAAGTTTGAAATAATTCAACCTAGACTTAGAGGATTGGAATACAGCGTGGAACAATTTGAGGATCATTTTTATATTTTAACCAATATAGACGATTCCAAAAACTTTAAGATTGTAAAAACTCCAATACTCAATTCATCAATTGAACATTGGGAAACAATATTAGATCATAGAGAGGATGTTTTGTTAGAAGATTTTGAAATTTTCAAAGAATATTGGGTAATTACAGAGCGTGAACAAGGACTCACAAAAATTCGTATTCAAAGATGGGATCAAACAGAGGATTATTTTTTACCGATAATAGGGGAGACCTATAGTCTTTATGCCGGTTTTAATCCTAGTTTTGAAACGACTAAACTTCGTTATGGATTTACGTCATTGACAACTCCTAGCAGTCTTTTTGAGTTTGATATGGCAGATAAATCCCAGACCTTATTAAAACAGCAAGAGATTGTGGATACTGATTTTGACTCTAAAAATTATATCGAAAAGCGTGTATGGGCTGAAGCAAGAGATGGAGTTCAAGTACCAATTTCTATTGTGCATCATAAAGACACTGAGTTAACTGAGGAAACTCCCTTTCTTTTATATGCATATGGATCGTATGGTTCAACCATAGACCCTCGATTTTCAAGTACTCGATTGAGTCTACTAAACAGAGGTTTTGTTTTTGGAATTGCTCATATCCGTGGGAGTGAATATTTAGGACGCCAATGGTACGAGGATGGTAAATTATTAAAAAAGAAAAATACTTTTAATGATTTTATAGATTGTTCTAAATACCTTATTGAAAATAATTACACTAGTGCTTCTCATCTTCATGCATTGGGAGGATCCGCTGGAGGCTTACTTATGGGAGTCATTGTAAATGATGCACCCAATTTGTATCGAAGTGTAACAGCTGCTGTTCCTTTTGTTGATGTTGTAACAACCATGTTGGATTCTAGCATTCCCTTGACGACTAGTGAATACGATGAATGGGGTAATCCAAACGATAAAGATTATTATGAGTACATGAAATCCTATTCTCCTTACGATAATGTTAAGGCTCAAGCATATCCTAATTTGCTAATAACCGCAGGGTATCATGATTCCCAAGTACAATACTGGGAACCAGCTAAATGGGCTGCAAAATTAAGAACCTTAAAAACGGATACTAACGTTTTATTTTTAAGCACGAATATGGAAGCTGGTCATAGCGGAGCATCAGGCCGATTTGATGCCCTAAAAGAAACTGCAAAAGAATTTGCTTTCATGTTGCAGTTAGAAGGTAAAGCAGAGTAATATATTTTGATTAAATTTGTATAAATTTTGTTTTTAAATACAAAGTATGATTGACCATGTGAATACCTATCAAAACATTCTAGAGCTGATAGGAAACACCCCTTTAATTAAACTAAATAACATAGTTAAGGAATACGATGGTGCATTTTATGCTAAGTTTGAAGCATTTAATCCGGGTCATTCAAACAAGGACAGAATTGCAATCCATATTATAGAATCAGCAGAGCGTAAAGGAATATTAAAACCTGGCGCAACAATCATTGAAACTACATCTGGAAACACAGGGTTTAGTTTAGCAATGGTTTCTATGATTAGAGGTTACAATTGTATTTTGGCTGTTAGCTCAAAGTCCTCAAAGGATAAAATAAATATGTTAAGTTCAATGGGAGCTCAAGTTCATGTATGTCCTGCAAATGTTGCTGCAGATGATCCAAGATCGTATTATCAAGTAGCTAAACGTTTGCACAGTGAGATAAAGGAGTCTGTTTACATAAACCAGTACTTTAATGAATTAAATGTTGAAGCACATTACAAATCTACTGGTCCAGAAATTTGGGAGCAAACCAAAGGAAAAATCACACATCTAGTTGCGAGTAGTGGAACTGGTGGTACAATTTCAGGTTGCGCAAAGTATTTAAAAGAAATGAATCCTGATATTACCATTATTGGAGTAGATGCTTATGGATCGGTGTTGAAAAAGTATCACGAAACCCAAGAGTTTGATACCAATGAAATTTATCCTTATCGAATTGAAGGTTTAGGTAAAAATTTAATACCTACAGCAACTCATTTTGATCTAATTGATTTTTTTGTCAAAGTGACTGATGAGGAGAGCGCACATACTGCAAGGAAAATAACTAAATCTGAAGGTATGTTTGTCGGTTATACTTCAGGGGCAGCAATGCAAGCCATTCATCAATTGGCTGAAGAGAAATATTTTGATAAAAACAGTAACGTAGTTGTTATTTTTCCAGATCATGGTTCACGCTACATGAGTAAGATATATAATGAAGAATGGATGGAAGAACAGGGATTTTTCGATGCTTCCAACGAATCACATCAAAACATACAATACATTAAAGATATTACATCCAAAAAATGAGAGATTTATTTGATAGAATACATTCCAATAAAGGACCACTTGGTAAATGGGCTTCACAAGCCGAAGGTTATTTCGTATTTCCTAAACTAGAGGGACCTATTTCCAATCGCATGAAGTTTAAGGGAAAAGAAGTAATTACTTGGAGTGTAAATGATTATCTAGGTTTAGCCAATCATCCTGAAGTACGCAAAATAGACGCTGAAGCTGCTGCCGAATTTGGTTCTGCTTATCCCATGGGAGCTAGAATGATGTCTGGTCACACTGAACTGCATGAAAAGTTGGAAAATGAACTAGCAGAATTTGTGGATAAAGAAGCTGCATATTTACTAAACTTTGGATATCA
>Ga0209630_10003471_pt1 | contig 14365 bp, 25 predicted proteins | sample COG_01_FD_184745 | JGI IMG/M metagenome (GOLD analysis project Ga0209630, IMG submission 184745) | Pelagic Microbial community sample from North Sea - COGITO 998_met_01 (SPAdes) (version 2) | ecosystem: Environmental > Aquatic > Marine > Neritic zone/Coastal water | place: Helgoland, sampling... | reverse complement strand
CTTATTAATATCATTAGCAGTCCAAAACCAACAAGCTGATTCTATAGCCCCTTTTGGTGTTCTAACATACTCGGTTGCTTCTTCTGCCGACATTCCAACAGTTTTACCGAACTGAGTATAGTTATATCGTCCAGTAAGTTGTAGTATACCACCACCTCTAAACGTCCAACCATCATTTGATGCAGTGTCGCCATTATCCATACGATTAGCATAAATACGATTAGCAATCTTTCTAGGCTGCCTGTGATACTTACTAGCATCTACCCCTGCTCTCTTAAAATACTTTCCAAAAATAGCATCAAGTGCTTTAGCACTATAGTTTAGATTCTCAGTAATTGTTTTATAACTTGCGCTTTCATGAGCTGTTTGTGCTATAAATCCTGCTACTCGTTTAGGTGTATCAATTTGATATTTAGGTAGCATTTCAACCATAGCATCATACCACTCATGAGCATCATTTCTATGTAGTATTTCTTCCACTTGTTCTAATGTAAAATTAAAATCCACTGTCTCCATATCCTCCTATTGTATTTTCTATTTCTTTAATTAAATCAGCGTATCCGCCAATATATCTATTATGAATATAGACCTCGGGTCCATCTTCTGTTTCTTTGTATTCAAATTTAAAGGGTATTTTATATCGTTGTACTAAGTCCTGTGCAAGTATAGTATACTTGTCATTATTTCCTTGTATAACTACCATTTTACCTTATTCGCCCAGTAAGCTGCAGACATATTGCCTTTAGCTATATTTTTAGCATGGCGAGCCTTAAAACTCGCCCGTTTCTTCTTCATTCTTTTAGACTCACCAGCTTTAGGCTTACCAGCAGTACTAGCACCTTGCTCTCCAAAACGAATAATTTTCTCTTTACCATTTTTACACGCTTTAACTATATGAGACTTTTTAGGGTGTCCCGGTGTGCGTCTAGCTTTATTACATGGCATTTTCTTTTTACTGACTGGTTTTCTAGCCATAATTATCTCTTTTCTTACTTTAGAATATATACAGTATAATCCCATAAATCATAATCATGTCTAATAACAAATTTTCTAGATAATTGTTTTTTTACAAACCAACTTAATTTATCTACAGATAGATGAAATAAATCGTCTCTCTCATAATCAACTTGTTTAGACATAACATTAAACATTATACCTTTATTTACATTATTAAATACTAAAGAAACTAACTTTGTCATATGCTCAAACATTTCGTCATGACTCAATGTTAACTTTTCAGTAAAAACTCCATTCATTACCGCACAATCTAGTTTTAGTAATGTCCACTCTTCCTGTAGAATATCAGTATTATAAAAAGTAGTCAAAGGATGTTTTTGAATACATCTATCAAACATAGGTTTTGATAACTCTAAGCCTTCATAATAATAATTTTTATCTTGTTTTACTAAATACTCATAATAGTGTGCTAATCCGCAACCAAAGTCTAATATAGAGTCTCCACCACAATACTCTACACCCTCAGTCATAATTCTATATCTAGTATCAGCATCTGCCTTGTCTGGCCAATCAACACCTAGATGAGAATCTCCATGTTGTTTATAGCAATTTTCATAATGATCAACTATATCTTTATAAATCATTTTTATATCTCTGTTCTATTTCACATACAATTTGCCACTGTCTAGATGTTAATTGTGGATGTTTTTGTTGTGCTTTTAAACATCCTAGTATAAAATGTGTTTCTTTAACTGATAATTCTTTTTCTTCAAAGAATGTTCGTAATTCTTTTCTAATCCTTCGAGTTGTCATTTTTTACGATATCGCCTATGTTAATTTCATTTGTATCTGGTATATTATAAATAAAAGGATCAACTTTCATTATCTCTTTTTTCTTTGCTTGAAACTCTTTTTCAAACTTCCAATCATCATATTTATCTCTAACCCACTTCAGCATAGGGATTCTCCTTAGGTGTTAAACATAGCGTGACTCTGTATTCATCGCTTAAATTCATTATGCGGTGTTTTACACCACTTTTAATTAGATAACTATATCCTTCTCTGTAACGATATTGTCTATCATTTTCAAACTCTATAAAACTATTAGCAGTAGATATAGAAGTTATAATACTATTAGCATAAATATCTGTTTGAGTCTGATCTACATGCCAAGGTATTTGGTTTCTAGGCATAAGAATAGATAGATATAAATGTTCTATATCTCTTAATGCAGTATGTTTAGTACAAGTAGTTAACCATTTTACTATACTAGGAAAATGACGTATCATAGGAGACGGAGTACCATCTATTATAATATCAAAAGATTTCCAAGCATGATGACCATATCTTTCATTAAACAAATGATTACCCATACTAAAAAAAGAGATAATTTTTTGTAAGTCATCTTTACCTATTTTAGGTAGAGGAATCTGCTTGCAGTTTGTCAAAAGACATTCTCCTATTCTTCAATAATGGCAGAAAAGGAATAGCACTTTGCTCAAAGATAATAGGATCAGCATTATCTATTGTCATAACAATAGCTACATCTTTTATACCAGTACCATACATTTCATTGTGCGCTATAGCATAGGCACATCCTTGAATATAGTAATCAGTAATTTGTTTAGTACTTTTCTTTTTCTTTGATGTTTTAAAATCTATAATAGTAGGTTTTCCACGCCAAATACCTACCATATCAGTTCTACCAGCATATTTATACTTATTAGACCATAAAACTTGTTCTTGTCCCCAGATTTCTTCTACACCTTTTTCAGTAGCACGAATCAAATCACGACTCATTTGAATAACATCTACAGCTTCTTTATATAGATCATCCCATACATCTTCGCCATTAAAATGTCGTTCAGCATACTCATGTACTAAAGTTCCTCTATCAGTAGCTATTTTAGATACACGAGCAGCCTCTTCTTCTCCTACACGCTCTTTCCACTTTAAAAGCCATGTTTGATCAGAAGTCTTACCTAGTATAGTAGTAATACTAGGGTAAGATCCATCTGGAGTATGATAGGTTCTACCTGTAGGTAGTGTATCAGTAGCACAACTCGTTGTGTAGTTGAATTTCTTTGAGGTCGTCCACGGTGTTGACAATAGGTTTTCCTTTAGCATTTAAACTTGTATTTATTAAAACAGCGTGACCGCTATACCTAAGTAGTTCTAAAATACGCCATAAAAATATATTAGAGTCTTGCGATACTACTTGTAGTCTAGCTGAATTATCATAAGTAGTAAATGGTCCTGATTTAATCTTAGCTATGTGTAACATGTAAGGACATGCTTTAGTTACATGAAACCATTTATCAGCTGTTTCTTTTTGACATATAGGAGCATAAGGTCTCCAAGAATCTTCTGCTCTATTCTTAATTTTATTTAGTTTTTTAATATTATCATCAGTTGGCAAACATAGCAAACTACGATTTCCCAATGCTCTAGGTCCAAACTCAGCCTGCCCTTCGATAACTGCAACTATTTTTCCTTGAAGTATAGCATCTGCATATTGTTGAGATGTTAATTGTCTAGTAGCATTAACTCCTAAATAAGGAGTAAAATGTATAGGACGTTCAAGTAAAGCAGCTGCACCCAAAGCACAACCGGCATCACCAGCAGCAGGTTGAATCGCTATATCATCAAATTTAGTCCATTTTAGAATATCAGTATTAGCTACACAATTTAGTGCAACTCCTCCAGCATAGGCAAGTTTAGTCATACCTGTTTCTTGTTGTAACCAACTAGCCATATTAGCAATAATTGTCTGTGTAACATTTTGAACAGATGCAGCTATGTCCCAGTCTAAAACTCCATATCCTGCACCCCGCTCTAGATCGTGCAAAACTGTATAGTTAGCTTCATAGTCATAATGTAAAATATTATCTCTGATATACTTAGACCATTTAGGAGTGCCATAAGCTGCTGCAGCCATAACTTGAGATTCATCAGATAAGGGTTGTAATCCTAAAAAACGAGTAGCAGCACTATAAAATAATCCTAATGAATTAGGATACCGCATGCGTTTTAGCCAAGTAAATCTACCATTAGAATATACACCTAAAGAAGTAGAAAATTTATTTCCCACAGTATCTATTACCATAACTGCACATTCTTGCCAATCAGTAGTAATAATAGAACTCATAGCATGTGCTTCATGATGATCTACTAACACGGGTTTTGCTTTAGTTACTTTTTTAATGTCTCTTTTAAATCTTTTGTAGGTAGTCTCCTCGTAGAAAACAGCATGATCAAAATCATCATAAGCATTTTTTAACCAATCAATAGTGTGTATTGGAAAATTATTATCATATTTATTACGAGAAAAACGTTCTTCATGGGATGCTCCCACGATTCTATTATCTTTTATACTTGCCGCTGCGCTATCATGATGATAGCAGCTTACTCCTAGTATGTTCATCAAAGTACCTTTTAAATATTGAGGTTAAATCTGCCTTAGTTTTAGTAGAATAGTCAGGCGTATCTACAAAGTCTACAAATGCCCATCTGTAGTTATCTACTATAGGCTGTATTCTATGAACCATAAAACAAGGAAATAACACTGTTTTTCCTGGTTTAGGGTATATTCTTGCTATTATGTTATCAGGCTCAGGAGCAGAAAAATCTGTTTCTAGTACTCTAGCACCTTTAGGATTCCAGCTGCCTAGCTCAAAAGGTTTCCCTTCTGTTAGATAAACCATATGAGTCCAAAAACGTCCAGGTCTGGAAGTGGTAAGTCTTTTTTCTGCAAAATCTAAATTATCAAAGTGCCACTCATAACCCTCACCAGGTTTTAAAAGTATAGCTGACTTACCTGCAAAATCACATTTCCATTGATGAGCATGCTTTATATAGTTACTCATACAATATTTTACAATTTTATCAGCTTTTTTAGCTATCGCCTCAGAAAATCCGATCTCAATTGAGTCTCTCCACTCTTCTGCAATGTAATCTGCCATCTTTCGTGTACCTCCGAAGCTAATCTAATAGCAAAATGATTATGGCCATGCTGATTTATATGGCCTCTCCCGTCTGCATAATCTTTAGCTAAATCTCTTAAATAGTATTCCCATATACAGGGATGATCTTTTATCATAGGCTGTTCTATCATATTAGGTCTATAAATAGGAATCAACATTAAATTATCTGGATTAGATATACCCAATACAGCTTTTACAAATAATGCATTAGTTCTATTATACCAAGCTATACGTGTAATTTTTTTAAACCATATGTCCTGTGTTAATTTACCCCAAATATCTCCTAATCCCCAGCCATACGGTAATAAATACTCTCCATTAGCTCTAGGATCTGCCCTATGATGATGCCCTATTAACCAAATTACTTTAAAACGATTGACAAGATCATTCTCTATGATATAATTAGCTTGAGCATCTAATGTTATTCCTGCCTCTTCATAACGATTATGTAAACCTAGTTGAGTAAAGGCTGGAATAGGTGCTTCATCACTTGGTATTGACCAAGAGTTTCCTACTACAAAGATTTCATTATTTATGTTCATTGTTACCTGTGGAGATAGTTTTACACAAGGAGAAGGTCTTGAGAAACAAACTCAAGCCTATCCATATTTATTAAATGCGAATATTAAGAATCTAGCGCAAAGTGGTGCGTCTGAATATCTTATTACAGCACAAATTGAACAAGCTGTCAAGTTAAAACCTGATTTGATTATAGTCGGGCATACCAGTGAATATAGATGGGAAGTTTGGGATGCTAGAAACGAAATACAGCAAGGATTTTTAATAGCTAATCATGTATTAAAAAATGAAAAGTATTATAGAAACTGGATTCTATCTGAACAAATACTAAGTAATACTAGAAATACTAAAGAACATAAAGCAGCATGGCATGCTGCAGGGATGTTATATTTTTCTGAAGTAGAATTAGTACAACGTCTATGGAGCGGTGCAGTAGCTAAACAAATACTATTAGCACAAAAAGTAAATATACCAATGATTCATCATTGTTGTTTTCCGCATTTACAACCATTATTAGAAGAACTTACAGATGATTACATAGAATTTCATTTAGATTTAGAAAAACATAAAGATTTAGCCCCTGACAATTCTCATGCAGGGGCTAAAAGCCATAAAAAACTAGCTAATATGATTATGAATAAACTCAGCTAGAGCTTTAGTTGCTTTTCTATTAGGATGAACTTGGTCGGTAGCAGAAGCAAAATGTTCTGGATGTTCTTTCCAAAAGTTGTGTTTATGCTCCCAAAGTTCCCAAAGTTTCATTGCTCCTCTTTTATCATTGTCTGAATATTTCTCAAAGTGGGTATAATCCCCAAAAATAGTGGTATCTTCAAAATCAGGATAGAAAAATTCAGTTATACTAGGAATCTTGAGATAACAAGTAAACTCAGGTTCAATTTTTTCTATACCACCTAATAGAATTAACTTATGTTTATACTGATCTAGTATTTTATATTCTAATTCTTTTACTAAGTTAATTTTTTCAAATAAATCAGTAGTAGTATATGCTCTATGATGTTCTGGAGTTAAGTGTTTAAAATCTCGCGTAGCACAAGTTTTAACATATACAACAAAATCAAATCCTATTTCATGACTCATTAAACAACTTAAAGATACAAAATCACCCCAACCAGGATTAGCAGCATGCGCTACCTCATGACCTAAATCTCTTAAATATCTGGACATAGAGTATTTTTCAGCAAAAGCTCTGGTCTCTTCGGGAGTGAGAGTTGGATCCCACTCCCCTGCTGACCACGAATCGCCTGTGACCATTATTCTAGACATTTACATACATGCTTCTACATACTCTTTAATTTCTTCCCATTTTTCTTGTTCTTCATCCATATTTTCTTTACGAACAATGGTAGCAATTTTAGTAATAGTTGCTACAGGAATATCATATTCTGATTTAATATCTTTTTTAAGTTCATTAATAGACTCTCTAATTGCTTCACCTTGAATCATTAGATCTACGATGCGTGAAATTTCTTTACGTAATTCTGCTTTTAGTGCTACTTCCATTTGTTTTCCTTTATGGTTGTTCAGTTACAATAGTTAAAAATAATTTATTTTGTAGTTCTTTATTAGCAAAGTGACAAGAACTGTGTATTACCGACCTATCAAAAGCTATTAAAGATTGGGGTTCCCATTTAGCTGCAAGCTCTACAGAAAATCCCCATAATGCCTCATAATCAATATGAGTTAGATAATTATTATAATCTTCTTTTGACAAATATGCATCTGTTAAATTAAATATATCACTGTTTTCATAGTCAGTAACTGTAATATGACTTGGTGTGTCAAACGATTCGTCAGAAGATGTATTTACACCTCGTTGAAATCTAGCTTGGCAACCACTCCATCTTTGATCAAAAAGCATACTATAAATATCTAAAGATTTATCCCAGTGTAAAGGTATAATAATCTGTTTATATACTTTACTTTGAGGATCTTTACCGCTATCAGTATGTAAACGATATGGTCCTAGAGTTATATTAAATTTTCCACCTATCATTTTATAATCACCAATACATTTTGTAAGTACTGGATCTAGTATTTCTTTAGCTCCTGTATCCCAAGATACAGGAGCGCTACAAGCAGTAGCAGTCTCTCCAGGATTAGGTCTTCGTTTAGCTAGTGTATGCTCAAAATCTGCAACATTGAGGGAGTCATCAAACATTTTATAATTTGCGACTCCAGAACCTGCTTTAGGAGCTTTCTTAAAAAGATTTATAAGTTGTTTAGTTTCGTCTTTAGAAAATACATTTTTATGAACCTTAGAAGGTTCCCAACTAGCTATAATTGCATCTTCTATTTCTTTAGGTCTTCTACTAAAATGTTCATACATTAAAGTCTCCTTTCTAATTGTTCATAACAGTAATGAAAAGCATCTGAATATTGTCTTAAATAATCTTGTCGCTCAGTAATCCATCTATAGCTTGTAATACATACTTCTCTATTGCATAAGTCAGTCGCATTAGGGCACGAACCAATAAGTGGAATATACCAAGGAAATCTATCACTGGTTATATCACATAAAGGTTTAGGATTATAAGTAAACCTTGGAATATTAAATCTTTTGAATAAATCAAATAATTTATCTAACTTGATGGGTGCTAAATTTTTAAAACTAAACATATACACAGATACGTCTGAATCTTTATTTATAGTCTGTAATTGAATAGATTTAATATCGCTCAATTCTTTTCTTAAAAAATTCATATTATTCTGTCTTATCTCATTCATTTCATCTAACTGAGTAAGTTTAATTCTGCCTATTTCTTGTAAAATAGGATGACATAAAAAAGTATAGTCCAATCCTTCTAGTGAAAGATCAGTATGTCCTATTATTTTATTTTTATGAGTAGATTTAGATCCATAGTATATAATCTTATTATATAAGTCTTCAGAATCCGTAACTACAGCTCCTGCTCCACCTATAGGAAGAAGTTTACCAGAGTTAAAACTAAAAGCTCCTATATGTCCTATAGTGCCTGTAAAGTTTTTTCCATACTTTCTACCCATACTCTGTGCAGAATCTTCGATCATAATAAGATTATGTGCATCACAAAATGTTCGTATTTTATGTAACTCAGGACAAGAACCGTATAGATTAACTACAAGTACGGCTTTAGTTCTAGGACTGTATGCTTCTACTATAGCATCATATGATATTTGAAAAGTATTAGGATCTATATCTGCAAATACAGGTAGTGCACCTATATGTACGATAGGGGATAAAGTCTGCCCCCAAGATATTGGAGTAGTAATTACTTCATCATCTTTAGTAACTCCAGCAGCTAATAGTGCTAAGAATATAGAAGTATAGCCAGAATTAGTAACAAAACAATGGTTAGTTCGTAAATAATCACACAACTCGTTTTCAAAAGATGTAGATCCTTTAAAATAAAAACTATCAGCTACTCTTCTATCTTTAGCATCTGGTTCATATAAATGTGGTAAACAAGATTGAATCTCATTTACTGTAATATTAGGATATAGAGGCGGTTTTGCAGTAACCAGCTTCATCTATTAGCTCCGAAATTATAATTTATTGTCGAGTAACAACTCAACTAAGTTATGTATGTCTTTTACTCTAGAACTATAGTTAGAAATATTATGTTCTAATATAGGAGTAATATTATGTAAAAACTCAGACCATTGTGAGTGTGTAAAATTAATAAGTTTTATAACTTGAACTATAGCTGCCTTAACTCTATAGTCATCATCTAAATCATCATAGCTTTCGTTAATATATGGGTGAAATGTTTTATATCCTAAATTTCTAAAATACTTTAATGTATTTTTCTGTCCTACAATAATAAAAGGTTTTTTGTAAGATACATTTCTCCATGTTTTTTCACTAACTAAAGGGTAACCAAACTTTTGATAATCATTATAATATGCTTCTATAACTATATTTACAAGAGATAATTTTAAACTAGTTGGTATAGTTATATATTCATTAAATATATCTTTATTATTTTTTACAGAATCTAATTGTATATTGTGTAGTCTAGAATTAGGTGGTAACTGAAATTTAATTTTATCCCAAGCCGAAGGTAAATCTATTATATCACTACTTACATGTCCATCTTTTAAAAGATTATTACGATCTAGTATAGCTGTAGCAAGTAATGCTCCTGCATGTTTTTCAGAACGCATATTAAGCATGGTATATATTTTTTTGTCTCTTAAATTATCATTATATATACTATCTTTAAAAATACGTCCACCATAGTGAGTCTCTAAAAAACTGGGTAAACTAAATACTTTAGGATGCTTGTTGTATGTTTGAGAAAAAGAATTAAGTATAATTCTATTATTAGGAAACTCAGAACAATCTTCTAAAGAATGTAAAATTAACTTTAGTGTAGAATCAAGCATAGGTTCTATAGTTATATCAATAAGTATATAACCTTTATTATTTCTAAGTGCGTTGATAACTTGTTTATCAATATAAGACCATAGACCCCAATCTTCATGGTTATTCTGAATAAGAACCTGAGATTGAAAAGCAGGTTCTTGCATTATAACAGGATAGATAAAAGAAGATAGACTAGAAATATCAGAAGGTTTGAAAATATATAAATCTTCACATTGTTGTAATAAACAAGGAATCTGTCTATAATGCTTTAAATCTCTATGTATATCTTGTTTTTTATAACCAGTAACATTAGGAAACCATACATTAGGTTTCCAGTCATGTTCATAAATTAATGGAATCATACTAACTGAAATGTCTTTCTAATATTTTCAGGTCTTTTCCTAATCAATTTATCTTCTGTAAATTTGTCTAAAATATTATTAAAAATATCATGACTCAATGCAGTTATATCATCAGACTTAGTTCCATCTACTAGCAATCTCTGATGAACCATGTTCAAAGCAGTTATTAAATTAGCTGAACCAATAGCTCTTGAATTTTTGTAATCTCCTTCAGTTCTGACCTTTACTAACTCCCAAGTTTCGTTTTCCCAAACAGTGTCATCATCCTCATCAAATACTTCGATGGGCATACCGCATAGAATTTTCCACACCATATCATCATATTTTGTTGTCATTATTCAATTCACTTATAAAAAGAGCGTAGCTGTACCGGCTACGCTCGCACACTCCCTACGGTCGTATTAGGAAGCAATCCAATCATCACGATACGGGGCTGCGTAGAACCAAGCCAGAGCTATCTCAATATTTTTAGACGGCATTTTCCCATCTAAACTCTGCTCAAACTCACGTTTGAAGCGTAGCCACGGATTCCTTGTAGTGGTCACAGGCTTGATCTGGTCAATGTCACGCTGGTTCCAGTGAATACAACGATCTGCATAAGCTGCTTCAACATTAAGTGAACGCGTAGACTCGAAGAGTTTGTCCTTGAGTATTCCATACAGCTCTACAAAAGCTGCGCTTTTCTCTTCTTCACTCAGCTGTGAAATACATATTCGACGCGCGTTCCTTACTAGATCACGATAACCATTTTTTGACACAAGTTTAAAGTACATAATTTACCTCTTATTAATAGCATAATTTATAGTTTGTTGCAAATAGAAAATTCTACCAATCAGAATCATCTACCATTAGTTCCAGATACATTGGTGGGTAGCTAACTTTATCCCTTTTCCAAAATTCGTCGGGATTGTGATGTCTAAAGCGCGGAAGCATACGCCAATGAGCATTGATTCTACGCACAGCGGAATCATACTCTTCATGAAATAAATTGTCTAAATCCATACGGTCTCTAGCTTCTTCCATCCATTCATGACATTTCCACGGATTCCAACGTGAAACATTCTCTGCTTCTCGAATTGTACGCTTAATACCCCAGTCTGAATATCCTATGGCATTAAGTGGATTTACAATTCTATCCATTACTTGCTTCCTTCTCATTATTTCTATAATCAATTAGTATTTCAATGATGTATCGTGCAGCAAAAAACTCACCATAATCTTGTTTCATATCTTCATACTCGTCCATAACAAACGGTGCATTTTGATAAAAGAATGTTTTTGCTTCACTTATAGTTGGTCTTTTCATGGTGTTCCTTAATTATATTATATATTTTATCGGCTAGTCCAGAGTTCTCTTGCTCTGTTAGGTGATTATGTAGTTCATTTTTAACATCTTTTGATCTTATAGAATCTAGAGGTGTATCAATATTTATACCGTGGGTAAATATATGTGAAACATCAAAACATGCTAAGTGTACAGCTACTCCTTTATAGTTACTTAAAATTGCGTGGTCAAACCAATAAAGTTCTCGTTTAAAACGTTGTTTAGCTACAGATATATTATGTAGATATTTAAAATAAGCATAAGCAGCTTTTTCTACATTATTATGCAAACCTCCTAACTGATACGTATGATCGCCTAGTTCAGCTATATTTGCTGAATATTCAGAATTTACATATAATCTATTAGGATCAGTCCAACAAAAGATGGTATAATCAGCTGTATTATCATAACTCTTAAAAGCATGTTCATGGGCAGCTCCAGGCTTACCCCATTCTAGAATAGAAGCATTTAGTTTATCAGCTAATAGTGTAGTCCATGACAAACTACGATTATTAACATCAGGCTCTTTTTGACAAAAAGAATCTCCACAAAAATTAATTGTATGCATAATTTTCCTTAATCGTTATTTGTTAACTATTTATACAACTAAAAAGAGAATCATGCAATCGAAAAATGGATATTAAATGACAGTCACACACTTCATACTTCCAGTTTTATGTTGACCTACTTATTTTCTTGTTATATAATGACTTTATGTATTTAACTGAAAAAGATTTAAAATTTGAAATTAGACAAGTCAATGCTACAATTAATGAGTTAGCGACTGATCAAGCTGGTGATATTACATATTTACACCAAGAAATTGTAGAATTAAAAAGTCAAATACAAATGCTCACTGAACAAATAGAGTTGCTAAAGGATAAATTAAATGAGTCATAAATTAGTAGGTTTTGCTGATTCACAAACTTCATCATATATAAAAAATCAACTACAAGCAATAGCTAATGAAATTTCTGGACTACAAACGGAGTTTGCTAGTGAAACAGATGCTAGACTGCAAAGATATTGTAAAAAACCAGATAGAATGCCCTGTTTAATGGTATTTAAAAATGATGTGCATTTAAATCATGCACACGCTAAGTTTAATGAAAAAGAAGCATTAGCATGGGTTAGGGGAGCTATTGGGTAATAATGAATATACTAATAACTGGAGGTCTAGGTTTTATAGGCAGTCATTTAGTGTGGGAATTAAGTAAGAATCATACAATAGATATTATTGATAAATTTAATGATTCTTATGTAAGTTATAAATATATTCATAGAGGTAAAAAAGGTTTACAAAAAACCAATACAATAGAAAAAAGACATAGACGTTTAGCACTAAGATATAGGATAGATTTAGTTAAAGGTCGATTTAGAAAATTATACAAACAATGGACATTTGATATGTCTGATAATTTTAAACAAAATAAATATGATTTAATAATAAACTGTGGTGCATTGAGTGAAGCTATATTAAGTCAGCATTTTAAATGCTTCACTCAACATTCGATAGTATCAGGATTTAAGAACATAAAAACATTCTTTCCAGATACTCCTTGCTTACACATAAGTAGTAGCATGGTTTATGGCACTTGGGAAGATCTAATTGACGAGCAGTACTCTTTAGGAAGTGTAGACCTATATGGGAGTTGTAAAATTGAAGCAGAGAAAGCCCTAAGCAAAACAGATGTATGCCTTAGACCGATTCATGTTTACGGCATGGGAGATGGAAAATTTCCTATTTGGATGAATATAGAAAGACAAATTTCTATTAATAAACCTGTGTTGGTAGAAAAAGCTGGTTGTATATACATAAAAGACTTTGTATTCAGCGTAAAAAATATTATAGACAAATGGAATCCAGGAGCGTATAATATATCTTATGATTTTACTCGTAATGCTGAAGCTCTCAAAGCAGTATATCCTAGATCTTTTGAGACACAAGAAAAACTAGGACCAACAGGTAAGAAAAGAGGATTACTCTTATCAAATAAACTTAGACAGACTTTTGATTTCGACTATGAGTTTAGAGATTACGAGTCTACTATCAAGGACTATTACGAACAGTATGAAAAATATGAAATCAAGACCCAGAAATAATGGGGTAAAAACAATGACTATTTATGTTCGTAATAACGACGTAGATAAAGCTATGCGTATTCTTAAAAAGAAACTTCATAATGAAGGTATGACTAAAGAATTACGTGAAAAAAGACATTTTACCCCTCCTGGAGAAAAACGTAGATTAGCTGCCAAAGCTGGTAAGAAGAGATGGCATAAAAAACGTGAACAGATAGAACAGCAAATGATTCGTAATGAGTTAAATGCTATGAGAAAAAACAGGAATAAAAATAAAAATGTTTCCAGATCCAATCAAAATTCAAATAGATTTCAGAAAAGAAATAGCTCATCTGGGACTAAGAGTAAGTGATAATCATGTACAAAATTTAGTAATGCCTTTACACAGAGTTACTAAGATTTTTACACCATCTACTACACAATACGAATGGATGGTAGATAATATGTACTGTCAATTTTTAAGAAAAAAAGATTGTATAAAGTTATTCTATAAATTAGGTCATATAGATCATCATTTTAGATTTACACACGAAAATTGGGAAGTAACAGGACAAAAACTATTAGAAACTATAAAAGAACGTAAGAAAGCAATTTCATAGTTGCTAACTGCTTATTTATTATATATTATACATATATAACAAATATGGAGATAACAATGAGAGCGTTCAAAGGAACATTTAAAAAGAAAAACGGTGAATCAAGAAATATGGTATTTGCTAAAATTTCTGATTTACCTCAATCGTTTCTTAGTACAACAGTATTAGGAGCAGGT
>Ga0209630_10003468_pt1 | contig 14373 bp, 14 predicted proteins | sample COG_01_FD_184745 | JGI IMG/M metagenome (GOLD analysis project Ga0209630, IMG submission 184745) | Pelagic Microbial community sample from North Sea - COGITO 998_met_01 (SPAdes) (version 2) | ecosystem: Environmental > Aquatic > Marine > Neritic zone/Coastal water | place: Helgoland, sampling... | reverse complement strand
GCAGCCCTGGATTCGGCGGATTCATGAGCGAGATGATGAGCGATGGTCGCGGCGCTCCGCCCCAGCCCGACATCACGCCAGGCCCACCGCCCGAGCCGTTCGCCACCCAGACCCAGCGAAGCCAGCGGAGCGGAGCCCCATCGAACCGACCCGACATGAACGCCGCCCGAGGCGCAGAGGATGGAATCAGCATCTCGGAGACGTTCGAGAACCTCGGCCCACAAGAGGCCAATCGCAGCAACCCAAGCCAGCGCCCCGAAATGTCCGGTCCGTCCGACATCTCCCAGCTCCTCTCCGGTCTCAAGACTAAGAATATAGACATTAATAAGAAAGACAGCAGCACAATCAGCATCGAGGAGCTCAAAGACCTTTCCCAAGCCAAAACACCGTCCCGCACAAAGCGCCGCCAGAAGAGCGACAAGAACGTAGTTAGTTTAGATTTATAAATATATTAAAAAGTAAATTATTAATATATTCAATGGAAACATTAGGAACTAATTATGGTGGTTGGAGCATACCTATAAATTGTAAGTTAGATGAAAACAGTATAATATATTCAGGTGGTGTAGGTGAAGATATATCTTTTGATTTTAAAATAAACGATAAATATCAATGTAATATTATTTTAATAGATCCAACAAATAGAGCATTAAAACATTTTGAAGAAGTTAAAACTTATTACGCTACAAAAAAATTTACATTTTCAGGAGATATTCAACCAGATTATTTAAATAATATACAAAATTTAAATCCTGATTTCGGTAAATTTATGTATATTAATAAAGGATTATATAGAGAAAAATCCGTTTTAAAATTCTATAAACAAACAAACACTCAATATGTTTCGCAATCTCTTGTCGATAATATGTTTGGCAATGATTATGATGAAGTTGAAGTAGATTCAATTAAAAATATTATGAGCGATTTAAATCATACTAAAATAGATTTGTTAAAATTAGATATAGAAGGTTCTGAAATAGATGTGTTGAACCAGATGTTAGATGACAAAATATATCCAAAATATTTATGTATAGAATTTGATTTATTACTAAAAAGAAAAGATCCAAATAAATTAACAGAAAAATTAGTTAACAGATTACAAGAAAATAATTATAAAATTCTAGAAAATAAAGATTTAAATATTACATTTGAAAGATTATAATGTCTAATTACACACCGAGTAGTTTTTGTTTTATTTCAACATATAATTGTAGTCATGAATTAATAGGTATGTTATTATCATTATCAATACATCATAAAAATAGTAAGGTATATGGATTAATTGACACTGAAACCAAAACCCATTTAGATATAATTAAACCACAACTGAGATTACAATTGTTTTTGAATGTAACATTAGATAAATATAGCAATAAAAATAGAAATATTATGGTAAACGAAGGTATATGGGATGAGTTCCAAATGCAAAAAGCAAATGTAATTAAATATGCTCTTGAAAATGAAACAGATACAATGTTTTTAGATAGTGACATCATTTTTTTTTATCCTATAAATGTTATTGACAAATCAAAAGAGTTAGGGGTCTCTCCACATTATATAAAAAAATCAAATACTGATGAAGTCGGATATTATAACGGAGGTTGTTTGTGGACTAAAAATAAAAATGTTCCGAATGATTGGATTGAATTTACGAAAACATCACGATATCATGACCAAGCTTCAATTGAAGATTTAGCGAAGAAATATGATACACAAGAATTTGGAGAAGAAGTAAATTATATGCCATGGAGAATAATCCTATCAGATAATCCTAGTAAAACTAAATCTCAAATAACAATTGCAAACAATGAAATAAATATAAATAACAAACCTCTTATATTTTTACACACACATTTTCACGATAAAAGATTCATCGAAGCAAATTCTATTTTTATTAATGCGTTGAAAACTTTAAAACGATATAAAGAATTATTAATAATTGACAGAATAATTAATAATAAATGGATTATCAAAATACCCAAACAACCTCGCAATGGTATATGGAATCATAACAACGATAGTTTTCGAGAATTAGCATTATTAATGAAACAAAATAATAGCGATGTTGATATACAGTTAACAGACAGTGGACATTGTTGGTTAGGTAATGATATTTTATTATATGATCGCCCAACACATTTATGGTTTAATAATGAACTAATGTCATCAAGTTTAATTCTACTTGGTAATGGTGATATTAATAAAGAAGGTAAACTAATAAAACAGAATAATTTAAATGTTAGTCCATGGATTTTTTGGCCAAGAACACCATCAATACTAGAAAATATATTAACAAACAAAGGTATTCTCTCTTATAAAGATAGAACGATTGAAAGCATATTCATAGGAAATTATGAAAATAGTGAGCAAGCAAAATACAGAAATACTCAAATCGATTGGAGTTCAGTATTAACAGAATATCATTGCACTTCTGGTAATAAACATAAATTCACTCACGAAGAGTATTTGATGAAATTACGCAATTCTCGTTATGGGCTGTGTTTACGCGGTTATGGTAGCAAATGTCATCGCGAAGTAGAATTAATGGCATTCGGAACAGTTCCAATAGTAACACCCGAAGTTACTGTAGATTCTTATATGGAACCATTGATTGAAAACAAACATTACATAGCAGTAAAAGATGAAGAAGAATTTGTAGAAAAACTAAAAGTAATAACAGAAGATGATTGGAATTTAATGTCTAATGCGTGTTATGAATGGTATCAACGAAATGTATATAGTAAACAAAGTTTTACTAATATGATTAATAAAATTTTATATGAATTTTGAGTGAATAAATTTAAAGTTGAAAATAACAAATAGTCTAATATCATAAATATTTTAAATTTAACATTTATTTAAAATGATATATAAATGTTAAATTTAAATATATATAAATATGTGTGGAATAATTATTTCGAATTTAGATATACCAAAATCATCATTTAAATATATAGAAAATAGAGGACCAGATAATACAAATATAGTAAAATATAAAGATATAACTTTTATACATTTTTTATTACATTTAACCGGGAGTAAAACATTACAACCATTAATAGATGAAACAGATAATATAGTAATTATTTTTAATGGTGAAATATATAATTATAAAGAAATATTAAATGATGCAAAAAGTGATATATATTCGATTATGTATTTATATAAAAAATATGGTTTAGATTTTACAAAATATTTAGATGGAGAATTTACAATAGTAATATTTGATTTTAAACAAAATTTATTACTATTATTGAGTGATATTTTCAAAACAAAACCATTATTTTATAATATAAATAATAATAATATAGTTATTTCTTCATATGAAAGTACCTGCAATGAAATTAAAAAAAACAAATATGATTCTATTAAACCAAATGAGTTATTAGTATATAATTTAAATGATAGAAAATTAATTGAAAAACGAAAAATATACGAATTTGATTTAAATCAACATAAAAAAAATTATGATGATTATATTAAAGCATTTGAAAGAAGTGTTTTAAAACGATATCCCGAACATTCTATACCATTAGTTACATTGAGTAGTGGTTTAGATAGTGGTTCTATAGCTTGTTGTTTAAATAAGTATAATAAAAAATCATATTATTATTCAATACCTAAAAATGAATCATATCAGACATTATTAGAACGAAAAAATATTTTAAAAAACGATCATAAATTTATAGACTTAGATAATGAAGATAAAGTAGAATGGAAAAAATATCTTATTAATAATTGTGAAAAATTTGTTTGGGATTGGAAATGTAATCCAAATGTTAATACTATTGCTGATGGTTTTAATCAAGGTTCCATGTTAGGAAAGAGTAAAATAATAAATGATATTAAAAAAATAGATACAAACGTTAGAGTTTTATTTTCAGGTATTGGTGCGGATGAAGTAATGGCCAGAAACCAATATTATTCGTGTGGGTATGGGAATGTTAATGAATTTACTGATAATTTAAAAGAAATATTTCCTTGGTTAAATTTTTTTAATGGTTCAATGGAAAATTATATAAAAGGTGACGAATATGTTGGTGGATGTTTTAGTTTTGAAACTAGATATCCATTTTGCGATAAAGACCTTGTTCAAGAATTTTTATGGTTATCGCCAGAGTTAAAAAATAAGTATAAAGGATCAATTTATAAACCGCCTCTATTATATTATTTAGATATAAATAATTTTCCACTTTTTAACAAAAAATTAGGATTTGATGTTTAGTTATATTATATTTATAATAAATCATCAATATGTATAAAAGACGACTCTAACCAAGAACCCGAATGAGCATCCTCAGGCATATTATTTTGTTTTTCCATTGTTATAATATTACAATTCGATATTAATGAAGCGGTAATAGGAAAACTACTAAATTTCGAACACATTATTATTTTACTACATAATGTAAGTGCAAAAAAATCTGTATATTCAGGAGAATTACTATCCGAAAAAGGTTGAATGATTTTTATGTCTTTATTAATATTATTTTTTACAAATTCAATTACATTATTATTATCAGAACATATAAAAATATATGGTGGAATTAATTTATTTAAATAAATTATACATTTTTTTAATATATTTTTTGAATATTGTACAGTCATTCCACCGGCATCTTCTGGATAGCCGATGCGGTCACCAAGTCTAATATGAATACCTATAGGTTTAATATTATTTTCAAAATATATATTAAATAATGGTTTAATAAGCTTAGAATATAGTAATTTTTCATTTAAAGTATTATTTATTTTTAAAGAAGGTCGAGTGTTAATTATTCTATTTGTTATATTTACATTTTTGCATTCTAATAGTAATGGGTATTTTCTATCATTTCTATTATTATTATTATTCCAATAGTAATTAAATGTAATATTGTTTTTATAACCATGTGTAGTTAACATAATTATTTCACCAATTCTATTTCCAAGTCCATCTGGTCTACCCTTAAAATCTAATTCCATAATTTAATAATATAAACATAATATTTATATTATTATATTATGAAAACAATAATAATTATACCATATCGCGATAGAATGTCTCATTTAGAATATTTTTTAAAAATCAGTTATCCAGAATTGAATAAAAAAATTAATAATTTAGAAATTTTAATAGTAGAACAAAATAACGGTAAAAAATTTAATAGAGGATTAATGATAAATATAGGATATCAATATTATAATAATGATAAATATGATTATATAACACAAGATGTTGATGTTAATCCAATAGTTGAAGAGTCGTTTGATATGTATAATTATAATTTAAAAAATAACGAAATATATGCTATTTATAGTGATGAAAATACATTAGGAGGATTAGTTAAGTTCAAAGGATGTGATTATAAAAACTTAAATGGTTTTCCAAATGATTTTTGGGGATGGGGTTGTGAGGATAAAGAATTACTTAATAGAGCTGAATTTAAAAATATTAAAATTAAACGTAGTATAGGGTTTCATGATATGAAAACCCGAGAGAAATATTTTTTAATATTCCAAGATAATCATTTGAGAGAGCGAAATGATAAATATGGCGAATCATATATAGTATGGAATCGGTTAAGTAATGAACAAAAAAATACAAAATTACATATTAATGGTTTAACTACTTTAAATTATAAAATAATTGGTGAAGAAAATTTATTCAATAATGTTAAAAAAATAACAGTAGAAGTCTAACATATTAAAAATAATTTATATAAATATGTAAATAATATATAAATATTATATACATTTATATTTATATAATGGATTCTAAAACGCTTATAGTTATGGGAAATGGTCCATCTTTACAAAAAATTAGTTTTGATTTATTTAAAAAGTATCATACATTTGGTTTAAATTCTGCATATAGAATATATAGTAAAATAGATTTTTATCCAACATATTTTGGTTGTTTTGATCATCGTTTAAATGAATCACATAAAGAAAATTTCTCTAATTTAATTTTAAGTAATAATTCAATAAAAAAGTTTTTTTTAATTGGTAACGAAAATGGTCAATTATTATATGATAATAATGTTATAAATAATTCTAAGTTTACCAAGATAAATTTAAAAAATGATAAATTTTTAAGCAACTCATTTTTAGAATTTAATGATTTAGGTTCATCTGGAGCTAATGCAACACAATCAGGTATATTAATGGGATATAAAAAAATAATTTTAGTAGGTTGTGATTGCAACTATGTAGAGCATTTACCTAATTCAATAAGAGCAAATAAAGGTATAACATTAACAAAAACCCCAGAACATAATCCAAATTATTGGTTTGAAGGTTATCAACAAGCTGGTGATGTATATAATGTTCCTCAAACAGATACATTACAAATAAATTCGTGGAAATATGTATCACAAATTTGTCCACCAGATGTTGAAATTATTAATTGTTCCGAAGGTAGTAGAATTCCTTTTTTTAAAAAAGAATTAATTACTAATGTTTTGGTTTAAATTTATTAGTTATTTAAATTTATTAGTTGTTTAAATTCATTATATAATCGTAGACCAACTACGTTTGATGAACAATTATTTGCAACCCATATATTTGCATTATAAGAAATTTCTTTTAATTTATTAGGATTATTTAAATGTTCTTCTATTTTATTTATAAAATTATTTTCATCTATACATACATAATGGACTCCATCAATTAATGGTTCAATATGTGTAGATTCAATAATTGGTGAAAATAATACACTTTTAGATGCTAAAACCTGCGGATATCTTGCATTAAACAAGTCTGTACCATCTAATTTCCATTGTGGATTTTTTTTGCTTATATATTTTGTATATCCATCTGCTATAGTAATTTTACTAGAATTTAATAATTTTGAGAAATTTTTTACTGGATTATTTTCCTTAAAAATATTATTTAGTACGTCTTTATCGCCATCACAATCTTTATATCTATTAAATTCCATATTAAATAATTTATATTTATCTTTATAATTATTCATCAATGTTTTATGAACTAAAGTTCTAAATGGATAACCGCTATAACACCATTGTAAATTAATATCATAGTTATAAGGTATATCTTTATATTCGGTGAATATATTATCATAACAGTATGGAAATTCAATTATATGTTTAAAACAAGTATTTACATTTTGTATTAAAAATTTTTTGGACTGACAGTAAAATGTAAAATAACCACATACACCATATTTTTTTAATTCAAGTTCACGATTTTTCCAATTTTGAATATTACAATCTCTTACTATTTCCCAAAAATCAGTAATGAGTATTAACTTGGGAATATTTTTATATTTTTCAGATCCATTAAAAATTTTTTTATTATCAATATATTGTGGTTTAGTATTTCCAGGTCCTCCGCACCATAATTCAATGTCTGGTATAAAATTTAATTTTGTATATACATCTTCGTACGTAACATCCCATCCAATAAAATTAGGATATCCATTTCCATAATAACATACTTCTGCAAAATGTTCCAAGCTTTTTTTCCATGTTTCATAAGCATGCACATAATAAGTCGATTGATTATTTGTTGTAATAATTAGAATTTTCATATATAAATAATAATAAAATTTTATTTATATTATTATTTATATAAATTAAGTATTATTTTTAATATATAATTTTTCTCCAATCCAGAGATTTTTTTGTTATAGAATTATGTTGATAATTTGATCTATTTCTTATTTTTAATTCTTCTATGTATTTCATATCAACTAATTCAGGATGAACATACCAATCTTCATACACTAAATTAGGCACTTTATCCTGTATATCTTCAAATACACACTCATATCCTCTTTTCTTAAAAATATCTCTAGATAAAGTTCGTGTTTTTTCATATTGTTTACCTCTAAATATATCATGTTCAAATGTAATTGTGGCAAATTTGTGTTTATCTAAGACTTCTTCATCTAGTTTTATTAATGTGTCAATCGTGGAATTGTTAGTAACATCTAAATCTATCTGTAAGTAATCTATATTTTCGGGTATATTATTATTATCAAAAAGAGATCTATAATCAATTTTAGTTGCATCATCTATAATATGAATGCTATTTTTTCTATCTACTTTATATAAATGTTCCCAACTATTATTATATTCTATCATAACACCATGCCAATTATATTCATTTTCTAGTAAATATGTATTATTATTAGTAATTGGATGATTTGATCCAATTTCAATAAAATAACCAGCTTTTTTATTTTTTAATACATTTAAAACAAATTTATCTTGTAATGCTTGACCTTGATACATATTTTTATTAATATTATATATTAATAAAATATTATTATTTTTAAATAGTTATAATTTATAATTCTTATAAGATTTTATTTCAATAAAATCAGAATTTGTAGATTGATTAATTTGTAATTTAATTTGTGATCTTTCATCATTTGTAAAATATACACGACGGGCTAAGTTAATAAATTCTTCATCAAATTCTTGTTTGTATTCTTTTTCTCTAATTTTATCTTCAATTTCCCATAAATTATTGTTTATTTTTAGTAACTCAGAATATAAATTGTTATTAAAATTTATTTTACTTGATATATCTTTTAAATAATTGTATTCTTTTAATACCAATAAATTTTTACTTGTATCTAAAATTTTATTACATTTAATTTCTAAAATTGATAGTTTGTCTAAAATCTCTCCATTACTTACTTCAATTTTCATATATAAATATTATTTATGTTTATGTTTATATTTATATTATTATATTTATAATGATTATAATTAGAGAAAAATGTTGTATTTGTAATGGTAATATTAAATATATAAATACATTTGAAAATTATCCAATTAAATTTACTATGACAAAAGATATTAATTATGAATATAATAATTTTAAATTTTATAAATGTAATACTTGTAATACTTTTCAATTAAAGGATTTAATTCCATTAAAAACTTTATATTCAGATGCTCATAATAATGAAGTTATCGGTAAAACTTGGATGAATCATTTTAAAAATTTTACAGAATTTATAAATAGTAATTGTAACAATCTAAAAACAGTATTAGAAATAGGTGGTCCTACTGATAAAATTGTTAAATACATTAATAATTATGAAAAATGGTTTTTACTTGATCCGAATGCAATAAAATATAATAATGACAAAATTAATTGTCTTTGCGAATTTTTTAATGAAAGTTTTAAAATTGATTGTAATATAAACACTATAATTCATAGTCATTTACTAGAACATTTATATAATCCTAATGAATTATTATCTCATATGAATAATATTTTATGTAATGATGGAGATATGTTTATTTCAGTACCTAATATGTCATATTATTCCCAAACAAATGTTCCATTTTTAGGTATTCATTTTGAACATACATATTTCTTAAATGAAGCAAATATAATATACTTATTTAATAATAATAATTTTACAATCATTAATAAAGAATACTTTAATAATCATTCAATATTTTATCATGTAAAAAAAAAAAATAATAATAACATATTATCAATTGATCTAATTAGACAATACAATAGTTCTTTAATGCATTTATTTAATGAAAAAATTATTTATTTTAAAGATTTGGTTAAAAGTATTAACAAACAAATATCAGATAAAGATTCTGTATATTTGTTTGGATGTCATACAAATTCACAAATGCTCGTATATTTTAATTTAAATATAAAGAATATTATATGTATATTAGATAATGATGTTAGTAAACATAATAATTTTTTTTATGGAACACCTTTAATATGTAAATCTCCAAATATTTTAAAAGATATTGATACTCCAAAAGTTATATGTTATATTGGAATATATTCCAACGAAGTAAGAGAACAGATAAAAAATATTAATAATAGTATAATTTTTTTATAATTAATTTTACTTATCTAAATAATAATTATAATATTTAAATACATTTTTTAAAAATCTAACAGGAAAATATTTATCAATTAACTTATCACTATCTTCGCTATTAAACCATACTATTACAAAAAATGGAAATGCACATAACTCATTTTTTCACTATAAATCTCTATTTAAATAATATTTTATTTTTAATTCAAAAACTCATATAATTTTTCTAGAGTAATTTTACTAACTTTATCCACAGCTTCCAATGTATTTGAACCGTTATGTGAACCAAAAATATTTTGCTTATAATTTCGCAAATTATTTTTTTCAGATAATGGTTCTTCTTCAAATACATCAAAACCAACGCTATCTATAAATTCGCTTTCTAAAAGGTCGCATACATCTTTTTCGCAAATAACTGGTCCTCTTCCTACATTAATAATTTTAACACCCTTTTTACATAATAAAATTTTTTCTTTATTTATTAAATGAAATGTATTATTATTAAGTGGACAACAACATATAATATAATTTGCTTCTTCAAGACATTTATCTAATTTGTCAAAATTACAATTTTGTAATTCTATAAGAGTCTCTGTATTAATAGATGGATTATTATATTCTCCCTTTATTAAACCATCTATATACGTTTTTGAAAATGCTGGATCAGAAACCCAAACATCTAATTTAAATGCTAATAATTTTCTTGCTATACATCTTCCTATATCACCAAAGCCAACCAAACATACCTTTTTCCCTACAAGTGTCACTCCGGTTGGTTTCAACCATTCATTATTTTTATGACCTTCATTAATTATATGTAATCTTCTAGTTAAAGATAAAAGATACCCAACAGCAACATCTGAAACCTCCTCTCCAAAAACCTGTGGTATATTAGTTATTGGTATTTTTAGCTCTCTACAAGCATCAAAATCTACATTATCTGTACCAACACCCCATTTAACAGCAGCCTTCAAATTTCCTTTTTTCCCTTGTTCAAATACTTTCCTAGTAGCTGGATCATCTCCAATAATCCATCCATCATAAATATGTATAATTTCACATAATTCTTCTTCGTTCATTGTTTGTTTAAAAATAGGAATTTCTATTTCAAAATTATATTTTTTTATTAAATCGTTGTAATCCTTTATTCTATTTATCATTGGTGGACATGTTAATAATATTTTTTTCATTATTATATAATATGAATTAAATTTAAATACTATTTAAATAATATCATATATGACAGATATTAATATTTGCGCAATAATACCGATAAAACATATTTCAGAAAGAGTTCCAGGTAAAAATTATAGACAATTTAATAGAATTCCTTTATTTAAAATAATAATTAATACATTATTGGAATCGAAATATTTAAAACATATAATTGTTGATACAAATAGTGATATAGTTAAAAATATAATTTTAAAAGAATATAGTAAGGAACAAATAACTGTTTATGATCGTCCTGAATCTATCAGTTCGGGAGATACACCCGTTAATTTATTATTAGAAAATTTAATTACTAAATTAAATCTTAATTATGATTATTATTTTCAAACACATACAACCAACCCCTTATTAACATTTGAAACAATAGATAATAGTATTGAAACTTTTTTAAAAAAGAAAGATATTTATGATAGTTTATTTTCTGTTAAAAAAATACAGTCCAGATTTTATAAATTACAAAATACAGATATAGTTGCTTTGAATCATAATATTAATGAATTAATACCAACTCAAAAATTAAAACCTATTTATGAAGAAAATTCATGTATTTATATTTTTTCAAAAGAAACTTTATTTACAAAACATCATCGGATAGGATATAAACCATTAATGTTTGAAATGAATGATATAGAATCACAAGATATAGATACAGAAACCGATTTTGTTATTGCAGAAATATTATATGAAAAAAATATAGTTAGTAAAAATAAAATAGTATTAATAACAGGAGTATCTGGAGATATTGGAAAATCAATAGTTAGTGTATTTAAAAAAAATAATTGGTTTATTATAGGTATAGATATTCAAAATAACAATGATAAAAATATTGATCTGTTTTATAAAAAAGATTTAACAAATAACAATGATGTTAAATATATAGTATCTAATATAATAGATAAATTTGATCATATTGATTGTATAATAAATAATGCCGCAATACAAGTATGTAAAGATATATGGGATTTATCATATGATGAATGGGATTTAACATTTTCTTGTAATTTAAAAATTTGCTTTACATTAACAAAAGAATTACTTTGTTTATTAAAAAAATCGGAACAAGGTAATATTATAAATATTGGTTCAGTTCATTCATTATGTTCTTCTAAAAAAATAGCTGCGTATTCAAGTAGTAAATCCGCACTAATAGGATTAACAAAAAATTTAGCAATAGAACTAGGCGAATATAATATTCGCGCCAATGCAATTTCTCCCGGCGCAATTAAAACAAAAATGTTACTTGATGGTTTGGAGCGCAATCAAAATATAGACATCGATAAAAGTTTAGAAAAAATTAACAATAAACATTTATTAAAAGAAATAGGCGACCCTATTGATGTTGCTGAATTATGTTATTATATAATAAAAAATAAATTTTTAAATGGAACCAATGTTGTAATGGATGGTGGTGTATCAATACAATTATCTAGTGAAAGTTAAATAATTTATTTTTCTAATATTATTAAACTATTTACTTATTCTCCAAATTAAGACAAAATTCATTCACCACCGATGTAGCCTGATACAACATTTGCTCATTTAATTTATTCGAATTAACAACATTATTATACATTTCTTCGTTGTTTGCCAACATATTCACTTTTTGTAGTAATTGTGGGTCGCGAGCTTTTATGATAGAAGAATCGTTTATAAATCGTTCGCTATTTACTGGTCCATCGTATATTGGAATTGTTTTTGCATAAAATGCGTTAAATATTTTTTCTGTTATATACCCTTCTTGAATACTATTCTCTATTACCGCTACAAATTTATAGTTACTCATTGCCTCTATTAATTCGGGCGATGCGTAACACGTTTTCCCTACTATTTCGGGATGATTCATTATATGTCCACATTGACCAGGATACGTATTGTTAAATAAATTCATTAATCCCGTTTTAACATTATTCATCGTATTACGACTAATAAACAATATTAATTTTTTACAATCAAAGCTTTTACGCGCGATGATTCGTTCGGGGTGATTATGATAGTGAACCATACGAAAATATATTGTCGGTATCACCATTGCGTTACCCAAATAGCCATGTTTATCGATGTCGTTATAAATAAATACATTTATGCGTTTATTGCCAAAATGACCAAATTTATTGCGGAATTTATACCAGGTTCGTTCTTTTGGTGTGATATTTTCAACAGAAAACAATATAACTATTTCATCATCGTTAAATATACTATCATCCTCGTGTTGTAATCCTATAATGTTTGCTTTTTGATTATTATCTGTATATGTAATATTATTAATACTTGGAAATAATAATTCACTAAAATAATCTTTTGGAATATGGAAGTATTCTGTTACGGTATCAACTATATGATCCTTATCTGTTATTTTAACATTCACCATTTTATTAATATATAAAATATTTTTATATTAATTGAATTATCTTATATTATAATCAGTAATGTCTTCCAATATAATCACGAATTACGATTTTGTGTGAATTACACATTCTTTTATATTTATTAACTAAAATTATATTACTATTCATATTGGATATATCATAACGCGGAAGACCGCCAACATTTACAGATAAATGTTTTACGAGAGGAAAAAAATGACGAGGCTTATAAACAACATTATACCAGTCATCGCAATGCCAATTTCTAATACTTTCGGGGAAAAACCAACCGAATATTTCCATATGTTTTCTAGAAACGAACGCCTGTGTTAATATAGTTGAGTTATTATTGATTGGACCGGTTAATCCTATATTTTTATTTTTCTTAAGCGTGTTAATCGAATCGTTTACCCATCCGCTTGTTCTAAATGAGATATCATCTCCGCACTGGTAGAAATATTCACATTTATCATCATACGCCCGCTTGAAGAGGACATTCCACATTTTAGTGAGGAATCCTTTTTCGATATTTACAAATGAAATATATTCTACGCTTACATTATTGTATTCTTCCAATAGTGTTATAATTTTATTTTGCTCGTTCGGTTTAGAATATATACGGTCGTCCGAATCATAGCCAATATAAAATATGTAACTATGCTCGTCGTCGTATGTTTTCAAAAAACTATCAATAGTAATTTTCATTAAATATGAATCGTCCATATTTTTCCAACTGTCCCTCTTTTTTGACGTACAAGGAATAAGAAATCCGATTTTATGTTTATCACTCATATAAATAATATTATTTATTAATTAATATTATTGATTTCAACGAATTTAATCCTTTTTAAAATCGGGCATTAGTCCCTCCGCCTTCATTGAGCGGATGAGACGTGTCATTCCGATTCCGCCACCACAGCGTTCAAAAAATTCAAAATCTAAATAGTCCTTCATCTCTCG
>Ga0209630_10003466_pt1 | contig 14375 bp, 6 predicted proteins | sample COG_01_FD_184745 | JGI IMG/M metagenome (GOLD analysis project Ga0209630, IMG submission 184745) | Pelagic Microbial community sample from North Sea - COGITO 998_met_01 (SPAdes) (version 2) | ecosystem: Environmental > Aquatic > Marine > Neritic zone/Coastal water | place: Helgoland, sampling... | reverse complement strand
ACTCCTGAGTCGGGAGAATTTGCCGCTGCATATATTGCTTGCTCATTTAATGAAGGTAAGGGCTTTGAAGATCTTGAGGCAAGTATTGATCTCTACAATGCCTGGTTAGATGGTTTGGATCCTGAATCTACTAGCTTTTATGCCTATGGTATCTATCCTGCACGTTCTGAGACAGAAACCAACGGCGTTGACTACTTTTGGGGCAATTTCCATAAAAGCTTCGAGACCATGAAGACCGGCGGCGAAGGCTTTCAGGCTACGGGTGCAGAGGTTCAGGCAGCATTTGACGCTACTGCCACCTGTGTGAACCCGGATGTTTATGATTCTAAGGTGTTTTATGACCCAACAAACCCCGATTTTTCATGAAGGATTGATGTAACCGCGAAAGGGCTGCAATTGCAGCCCTTTTTATTGGACTCAGCTAAAAGACTGACCGGCAAAACTCAGATCTGTTTATATGGATGTCTGAGAATGAATGACTTGAAATTTCTTGCATCAGGCATGATGATCCCCTTCTGATAACAAAATTTCCACTAAGGGTTATTGATGAAGATTCACCAGTTATACACTCAGAGTTTTTTGCGTAACTTCACTTATTTAATTGAACTTAATGATGGCACTGCAATTGTCATTGACCCTTGGGAAGAGGGTATAGTGAACAGTGTCCTGTCAGACAATAAACTGCGGTTAACTACCATTATAAATACTCATGAACACTGGGATCATATTCAAGGAAATGAGGCGCTTATCAGCGAACATGGCTGCGATGTTTGGGCTCATGAGAATGGTCGTGGCAAGATACCAGGTTTAACCAAAATGTTGTCTGCTGGAGAGATTATTGATCTTGAGTCAGGGTCCCAGCTCAAGGTACTTAATACGCCAGGGCACACTTTTGCTCACCTGTGTTTTCTAGTGATGGAGGAGGGGCAAGCAAAGGCTGTGTTTACCGGAGATACACTTTTTAATGCGGGTATAGGAAACTGTGGTAACGGTGGTGATGTGGAAGTTATGTATCACACCATTGCCGATCAGTTTCACAAGTTGGATGACGGCGTGACAGTCTATCCAGGGCATGAGTATCTGGAAAATAATCTGCGATTCACTCTGAGCTTAGAGGCAAGCAATAAAGAAGCGCAAGCCTGGCTGATTAAAGCCTTGGAGGCAGACCCAGTTGTGGCGCCTTTGACCACAACAATAGGTGATGAAAGAAAATTAAATACCTTCTTTCGTTTAGGTAATCAGGTTATTCGCGAATCTGTTGGACGTGTTAATAGTTCGGACAAAGACGTTTTCATTGCTCTGCGATCTCGTCGAGACAATTGGTAGTTTGTGATTTAAAATGTTTCACTAGTAAGTAAACTACAGCTTTCATATAAATTAATAAAGATTTGGAAAATTGCATGTCGGTTCGTACACGTATAGCGCCATCGCCTACAGGTGATCCCCATGTTGGTACAGCTTATGTTGCGCTGTTTAATATGGCTTTTGCTCGCAGTCAAGGCGGTGAGTTTTTGCTGCGCATTGAAGATACCGATCAAGCGCGGTCTACGCCTGAATCAGAAAAAGCGATTCTAAATGCGTTGCACTGGCTCGGTTTGGAATGGGATGAGGGTCCCGACAATGGTGGCCCGAAGGGCCCATATCGCCAAAGTGAACGCTCAGAGATCTATCGTGCGCATGCTGACCAGCTTATAGAAAGTGGTCATGCGTTCAGATGCTTTTGTACCCCGGAGCGTCTTGATGAATTACGTGCAACACAAATGGAAAACAAACAACAGCTGGGCTATGACGGCCACTGTATGCATATAGACCAAGCTGAGGCAGTTTCTCTGGCAGCACAAGGTGAATCACACGTGGTACGAATGCGGGTTCCCAGAGAAGGCCAGTGCATCTTTAATGATATGTTACGCGGTGAGATCAGTATTGACTGGGCTCAAATTGATCTTCAGATATTGTTAAAGGCCGATGGCATGCCTACCTACCATCTTGCCAATGTCGTGGATGACCACCTGATGGAGATCAGCCATGTGATTCGCGGCGAGGAGTGGATTAACTCAGCACCCAAGCATATTTTACTTTACCAATATTTTTGTTGGGACACGCCAGTCTTCTGTCATCTGCCATTACTTCGAAACGTTGACAAGAGTAAACTATCTAAACGTAAAAACCCAACTAGTATTCTTTACTACCAACGTATGGGTTATCTGCCCGAGACTATGCTTAATTATCTCGGTCGTATGGGTTGGTCTATGCCAGATGAGCGGGAGAAATTTAATTTACAGGAAATGCTATCAGAGTTCGATATTCAGCGGGTATCTCTCGGTGGACCCGTGTTTGATGTTGAAAAGCTTAGCTGGCTCAATGGGCTGTGGATTCGTGAAGAGTTAACCAATGAGCAATTGGCCGATCGTTTACATGACTGGGCTTTAAATCGTGATGTATTAATGGCTTTCTTGCCCTTTGCAAAACAGCGCATGGAAACCCTGTCAGACATCGCCCCATTAGGGAATTATTTAGTGTCGGGCATGCTTCCGATTACAGCGGAACAACTGAAATCTGCTGGTATTGATGAAGAGCCGTTGATGGAGGTGTTGCAGTATTCTCTGTGGCGCTTAGAGTCAGTTCAGAACTGGCAGCGCGACGCTATTTTTGAGGCGTTAAAATATGTTGCTGACGCCATGGGAATTAAACTAAAGCCATTTCTAGCACCACTATTTATTGCGATTGCTGGAAGCAGTGCCTCGATTTCAGTGATGGACTCTATGAATTTGCTGGGTGCGGACATGTCCCGCGCTCGATTGCGTTATGCAATCGAGTTATTGGGTGGTATTGGCAAGAAGAAATTGAAAAAAATGGAGAAGGCTTTCCAGCAATTGAGCTGAAGGGCTTACTGTTAGGGACAGGGCTCTTGACTTGGTAAATAGGCATCCCTATCATGCGCGACTGTTTGGGGCCTTAGCTCAGATGGGAGAGCGCAACACTGGCAGTGTTGAGGTCAGCGGTTCGATCCCGCTAGGCTCCACCAAAGATGAATCCCTCGCACGCAAGTGCGGGGGATTTTTTTTTGGCCTCTTATATCCATACGTAATGGGTTGATTAAACAATGCTACTGACTTACCCTAATCCTTAATGAATGGTTTTCGTTCATATTCTGTGGAAGGAGCAGAGGATGCCAAATAACAAAGCAAGACCTTACACACAGCATGCCTTAGCGTTAGTTCTTTTTATTGGCCTTTTTTCAGGCTCTGCTGGGTCAAATACCGACAACGACGTGAGTACTGATTCTGTATTATCTAATTCAGATAGATCTTTAGATATTGACGGTAATGGTGAGCTTGATGCTTTAACTGATGGATTACTGATATTACGACATATGTTTGGGCTGTCCGGAGAGCAATTGACTCGAGGAGCCATAGGGGATAACTCTGTTTATACAGATTCAGATGACATTGAGGCTCGTATAAACTCGTTGGGTAATAATCTCGATATTGACAAAAATGTGAGCGTTGATGCTCTTAGCGATGGCTTGATCATTTTGCGTTATCTTTTTGGGTTAAGTGGAGAACCACTGACGGTAGGTGTCATTGCGGACGATGCTCAGCGTTCCGCCGCTGATATTGAAGAGTACCTAACGCAATTAGTAGGCCGTGTGGACGCTGAGATTTTTAGCGGCAAAGCGATTGACGGTTATGTGGCTGGCGCCAATGTATTTATTGATCAAAACTTCAATTTTCAAAAAGATGAGGAAGAGTATAGTGCAATAACAAACTCTAATGGAGAGTTTTCGATATCAGTAGATTCTTCGATAGCTTCGTGTTTAAAGGCTCGGCCGATTGTAGCTGATGTACCAGTAGGGGCGATTGATTCCATGTTAGGCATAGTAACGCAAGCCTATCAGATGATCTTGCCATCCATAGATGATACTGGTAATTCATCAATTATTATATCTCCATTTACTTCGCTTTTTGCAGAAGCAATCTTATCTTCTAAATCTGATATATCTGAGGACCTTACTGTAACTGAGGGCTGTCAGAGTGACGGAGATGCTATTGCATCTAAAATATCATCAAGAATAGATGAGTTAAAAACTTCCATAGAAAGTAATTTTGGAATAACTTATGATCAACTGATATCAGACTTTATTGAAAATCCAACAGATGATGTGGATGAAGCTAGTGCCCAAAATATTGCAAAGCTTCTTCCGTATCTTCAAATAATCGATAACCAAGTGTCAGACTATCTGACAGAGTCATTTAATAAAAATATTCGAGCTAACGTATCTCTATCAGAAGATTCATTATCAATCATCTTTGGTGGATCTAATTATGAAAAACTACCATTAGATTTTTATAGTAATTACGAGACTCTTCCTAATGATGAGGGTTGGTTTAGGTCTGAAACCCTTGATGCAAGTGGAGCATTTATTTCTAAAGACGGAGTTCTTTCAAGAGAAGATTGTAGTGAAACAGATACAATATTATGTGATGTGACGGAACTTTCTTTGGAGAATATAGCAAATACGTCTACTTCCTATAGAAAAACCTCAAACTTTTCTAAGAGTACACCAGTTAATTTCGACGAATTAGGAATCACAAACGGTTCATTGTCAGTATCATCAACAATATCAAGATCATGGCGTGATAATTCTGAAAATTGGAATCAACCCTACAGCAGAACTAGAGAGTGTCAAAAAACTGAATCAATTAACTTTCGCACAGGAAATACAGATACCGATCAATATTGGACACAATTTTTTTATAATAATTATTCACAAGGATTTGAAAAAGCTGACTGTATTGATGTGAGACATTACTATACTCCTATTTTAAATGCTTCTACTTTTCTATCAGATAGTTCAGGATCCTCACTAGGAGCTCAATACTATATATTTGATGTTTTAAGATCAGGTATATCATCAAACTTACCATATGATTTTGTTGATGATAGTGTAAATATTAACCCTGAGCTTGTTGTAAAAGATATAGCTGTGCTGCCGAGAATGTTTAAAGATCTTGATACGATAAGAGGTTTATTCAGAGGCGATGACTATGTCTTATTCGGCTACGACAAAAACTCAGCATTAGCAGCATATTTTGAAGCAGGCACCAACCCAAGCAATGACATGTTTTGGGATTTTGAGCTTGAAGGTTCGAGGATATATGGTCAAGCTGCAAGAACCGGATTTTTTAATAAATTAAAGGAAGATCCAAACTTAGCAGAAGACTTTTATGGAGTAAGCGCACCGACTAATACTTCCGTTTTAGGGAGAATTGCAAACTCATATATTGAAATAACTGATTACAATGGCGCAAATGGAATAAACCTTCAAGTTACTCCAACTTATGATGATGAAACGAAAACTTTAGATTATTTAATACAAGGTTCTTTAGATTTAGAAAATATCAAAGATTTTATTGAGAATGGTAATGGCATTCCTCTAAATTTAAAAATTTGGTATAATCCTGATGGGTCAATTGAATCAACAGTTCCGATAAAACTCTATTTATATGAGGGAGATGATTCAAATATAGATGCAAATGAAAGTTATTTTGAAATGTCATTTAATTTAACTGTATCGTCATCTTCATCTGGGGACTCAAATATTTATGAAGCAACGCAGGTATGGGTTACCGAGGAAGGCTCAGAAATATCAGTCAGTTATACAGAGGACGGAGTAACTTTATCTCAAACAGTAACAAATATTGATGAGGATAAAATAACACTTACTGACTCTAACATAGGTGACACAGCAGACAGCTTAGACTCGTATATCAAACAACCTTCAAACTTAAATCTGAAATTATTGAATTTAATATCAAAGGTCTCAGACCAAATACCTGGAATTCAAAACTTCTTTACTGATGGCGGTACTTATACAATCAAGTTAGATCTTGGGTCGGGGGGGCATTCTTTGATTGGTTTTAATAGAAATACGGTAAATAATATTACAGGGACATTTACTACTAAATCATCGCCTGATTACGCAATAAGTGTAAACGATGTAATTATTAATGAAGGAAATTCAAAGGATATTTGTTTTGACAGACCCTCAAGTGGTGATTTATCTGCTGCTGAGTTTGATCTCTCATTCACTCAACGTGAAAGACCTGGCAAAGGTGGTTTTGCTGATGATTTTACTCTATCTGATACAACTGTAGTTTTTAATGAAGGCGATGTTCAGTCGTGTACAACATTTAGCGCTATACAAGATACTCATTTTGATTGGGCTCATGACATATATTTAGATATTTCAGAACCCTCGAATGGTCAATCACTGTCAAGAACTAGAATAAAAATTACTATCCTTGATGTATATTTCCCAAATAGGATAGATTGGAGAAGAAGATAGTTTTGTTAATTAATGCAGACTTCTCAGCTATGTAATCATAGCTTTTTATGTTTATCATTCAGTAAGTGCTAATGATAGATGCATTTATGCATCAGGTTGTCTAGGTTAGAATTAATTGGTTCCAGTTACTATGGAATTGCTTCACCAAATTGGTAAATCTGATGTACGCACGTGCGAGGGGTTATTTTGGCTTTGTATCCTCATAGTTATTGGGTTGATTAAACAATATTACTATCTTATCATCGCCGTCAATGATTGGTTTTAGGGCAAATATTGTGGATGGAGCATGCGATGCAATCCAGTAATGCAATATCTTGTAAGCGTAATGTCTTAGCGCTGGTGTTTTTTATCGGCCTTACTGCAGGCAATGTTGGCTCAAATACAGACAGTGAAGTGCACACTATTTCTGTATTGTCTAATACAGATGGATCTTTAGATATTGACGGCAACGGTGAGCTTGACGCTTTAACGGATGGATTGTTGCTATTACGTGTTATGTTCGGGCTTTCCGGTGATCAATTGATTCAGGGAGCCATAGGAGATAATTCTGTTTATACAAGGTCGGATGATGTTGAAGCTCGTGTAAACTTGTTAGGAGATAATCTCGATATTGATCAAGATGGGAGCGTGGATGCTCTTAGCGATGGTTTGATCATTTTAAGATATCTTTTTGGATTGAGTGGAGAACCGCTGACGACAGGTGTTATTTCCGATGATGCTCAGCGTTCTAGTACAGTTGAAATAGAAGAATACCTACTTCAATTAGCAACCGTTGTGGGTACTGAAATTTTTAGCGGAAAAGTCATCGATGGATATGTGTCAGGCGCTAATATATTTATCGATCAAAATTTCAACTTTCAGCAAGACGCCGGTGAATATCTAGCAATTTCAGGCTCAAACGGGGAATTTTCGATATTAGTAGATTCTTCGATGGTATCGTGTTTGAAAGAAAGACCGATCGTGGCAGATGTCCCCATAGGAGCAGTGGATTCTACGTTAGGCACAGTGACACAAGCCTATCAGATGATCTTGCCGTCAATAAATGATACTGGTTTCTCCTCAATAGTAATATCTCCGTTTACAAATTTACTTAGCGACGCTGTAGTCCAGGGAAAAATTGCTTCCGCGATAAAGGATGAACTAACGGTTACTGATGGCTGCAGCAGTGTAGGTGATTTAATTGCGTCAAATATAACTGGTGAGCTAGATCAGATTAAAAATACTCTAGAGTCTAGTTTGGGAATTTCTTACAGTGAATTGTTAGAAGATTTTATAGCTAACCCCTCGAACTCAGCTATAACTGAAGCTACAGCCCAAGACATTGCTAGTTTTCTCCCTTACTTCAAACAACTAAGTGATGAATTTGATGCTGAACTTACAGCGTTACACAATAAAACGATAAATACCGACATAACCATTAAAAAAGATTCGATTAATTCAATTTTAGCTGATGCAGAAGCTAATGAAATACCGTTGAGCTTCTCGGCGATTTTTATAACAGAGCCTAATTCCTCTGGCTGGTTTATAGAAGAAAAAATTGAAGCGAAGGGGGCAAAAATTAACAGTAATGGTGAAATAACCCATCACACTTGTTTCACTAATGACGAAAATTGTATAACAGACAGTAGAGAGCTAAATGATCTCAGGAATGCATCAGAACGGTACACCAGAACAAGTTCATTTAGAAATGATACATATAATCCAAGTACCTACACCTATCAATTGCAGATGGAGGACCAGCAGAGAGTCAATTACGATATTAGTGGAAATCCGAAAAGCAGAACATGCATATACCAAGATTGGCTTTATTTAACTCCCGTTGATGCTAGGGAAAATTTCACCACTAATCATCGGTATAACACTGGTTATGCTGGTGGAGGCCCCTCAACTGATGATTGTGTTGAAACTGAATCAAACCTTGATGAGGCATTATTTGTAAGGTTAGTTGATAGCTATGATGATGGTACTGATTTCGAATCTCTTGAACTTGAAATTTCAAATAGCAAATATAGTGAATCAACTTTTTTTACAAACAAATTTAACAACATATACCAAAATAGAGACTCCTTAGATATAGATCCATTGGTCCAAGAAATAGCGTCACTCCCAATAACCTTTAAAGATATGAACATTATTAGAGCTAGAATAAGGTCAGACTCTAGTGATCGAATTACTATTTACTGGATAAAAAGAAATGCCTCTGGCCAAATGCTCGAATCGGCCCGGATCAAGATTGCTTATGACCCTAGTAGTGATGAATTCACTTATGGTACTTTTGAGAATTCTGATTTTGGTTCGGAATATACTGAATTAGTTGCAAGCATGGGGCAACAAGCTAGGGATGATCTGTATGCAAAAATTAAAGCGCAATCGTACCCATTTTCTTCAGAAGCCATTTTGGGGACGGCCGCAGTTACTGATGATCGAACATCCATAACAGGTAAAACAGTTGACGGTTATATCTCTGGTGCGACGGTATTTTTTGACGTCAACTTTAATCAAAGACTTGATGCGGGCGAATATAGTGGTCTAACAGACCAAGGGGGTGTTTTTGATATTAAGATAGACGATGCAGACTTGGCATGTGTAAACGCGCGGCCAGTGGTTGCAAACATTCCGGTTGGCGCTGAAGATTCGTCTCTAGGCACTGTTACAGAAGCATATCAGATGCTGCTTCCGTCTATTAATGATGTTGGATCAAATCAAATAGTTCTCTCACCGTTTTCATCCTTGCTATCTCAAGCTATTCTGGAAGGTAAAGCTTCATCAAATCTAGACGAAGATTTAACTGTATTTGAGGGTTGCGAGGCTGTGGGTGATATCGTAGCTAACAATATATCTAATCAAGTCCAAAGTCTTATTTTCACTATAGAGACATCTTTTGGCGTCACTTGGAGTGATCTTACGTCTGACTTTATTGAAACTGGCGGAACTAGCGAGGTATCAGAGGTCGCTGCCCAAAAGATTGCTTCTTATTTTCCACATTTTAAAAAGATTAGAGATGAAATTTCATCCGATTTGACAACTAAATACGATAGAACTGTAACTCCTAATATTTCTTTATCAGAAGCCGCCCTTTCTTCTATTTTTTCTGATACTGAATATATAACCCTGCCGCTTGAGTTTTTGTCAGTATACAAAACTAATCCGAATGACGATGGTTTCTATAGTATTGAAGAAATCACAACTGAAGGAGCTAAAGTAAGTTCCTCTGGGGTTCTATCGCGTTACAAGTGTATTTACGAAGATTCATCTTTATGTGACACCAGTATATTGAGTCTCAATTCTATTGGTAATGGGTCCAAGCAATATCGCAGAAATAGCGCTGTATACAAAGATAATTTCACGGTGGATGGTGTTGCAGGCAATTTCGTGATTCAGGGTGAGGAGAGTAGAGGGGTCAGAGACGAGAATGAAACATATTGCGAGTCACAAGAAAAAATTCAGTTCAATGGCCCAGCAGATTCCATGGGCATCAATATGGAATATAGGTATGGTTTTAATAGGCAGGCCCAAGACATATTTGACTGTTCGATCCTCCCAAATTATGGGCCTAATCTATCTTTAAGAGTCGAAAAGCAGGGTAATAATATTCCAAGTGCTGGGGACAGAACACCAGTTTGGGCACTACAATTTAACGTCCTAGCCCTGGCAGACACAGATTTGGTTAAGAACAAAGTCTTTAATATTGTGGGCAACGACAGTATCAATCCTGAAAATTTAATAAAAGAAGTAGCTTCAATTCCCTATAAGTTCTCTGAAATTGATGAGATGAGAAAGCTCTTAAAATATGGAGAGTCGGCTTTTTATTATTACACTCCCAATAGCGCTAATACAGGATCAACTAGGCCATTTTGTGCCACGACTTTTCAGGTAAGTTCAGTTCCTAGGGATGACCAAATTTATGGTAGTTGTGATGATTATGATTCTGGGACAGTGGAATATATCCCGCTTGTATATTCTGGAGATAACCTGTTTGGGCAAGCGGCGAGAGACGAAATGTTTGGGATTTTGCAAGCAACCGAATTTAATTATGACAACATGGTAGGTGTTTCAGCACCCCAGTCAAATATTCTGTTTGAGATTGAGAGCCCAGGCGTTAATTTTTATGACAGGCTAGTGAGCGAAAATCCAAGAGATTATAAAGTTTTCCCGCGTTGGAACGAAAGCAAGCAGTGGATTGATGCCTCTTTGGTGGGCTCGGAAATTGCGAAGGAATCAATGGATGCATTCTTGAATGGGAATTACACAACAGATAGTTGGTTTTCGATGGCTATCAATGTTGATGCGCCATATACAAGCACCCAAGATTTTAAATTGCAGGTATTTTCAAATGAAAATTACCAAACCAATTCAGCGTTTCTTGAGGTAATAGTTACTCTTAAGATTGAAACGACTGATGCAGGAGCGGTCAAAGTAAGCTGGCTTGATGGTGATTCAGTAACTTTTAAGATAATAGACGGGACCACTGAGTTATCTAAAACAGCGATAAATGATCAAGGGGATATGGTTGGAGAAATACCTAATCAGAGTTATATTTTTGAGGATTTTGACTTCCTGAAGTCTCTTCTTGATAAGGTTAGAGGCCTATTCTCCGCGGGCGAGATGCAAACTCTTACCGATTTCTTTGTTAGTGGTAGTGGCTATTCCTACAAAATAGACCTTGGTAGTTATGCTGTGCTTGACGATTTTGATAAAACATCCTCAATAATTGCTGGTATTTTTGGTGTGGCCGAGACGCCGTTAAACTCAGTTTACTCCTATTACCAAAGATTTAATGAGGGTGATCAAAAATCTATTTGCTTTGAGACGCCATGGATTGCTGAAGATGATATAACGTTTGATATTGTACCTATATATGAGGGCAAACCTGGTTTTATTGAATCAACTGAGGCATCGTTTAGCTCAACCAGTGTTCTTATTGGCGAAGGTACCCAATCTGAGTGCATAACCTTTACAGCTAGCATTGATGATGCGTTTGAAGAAAGGCAAGAGTTTCTGTATTTTGATATTCAAAATGTTAATAATGCCGCATCAGGAAGAAACATACCAATTAGGTTGACGATTGAAGACTGGTGATCAGTAGTTTTGAATACAATGCTCTTTGATTGCATAGATATCAAGCATTTGGTTAGAATCAAACAATCAATTATCTGGGTCCATGGCTTATGTCTTTATACTTAGCACGTTTTACATTCTTCTTTAGATGCCTATGCGTGCTGAGTGTCGGAGTTGTGCAGGCTTCGGTGATTAACGCATCAGAATATAGCATTTCAGTTGATCAGCGCTTAATGGATCGTAATTGGTCCTTTTTACCAACGGTGCCGCCGAGCTATCAGTCTGCTGATGATTTCAGTGTGGTAATCGATGCAGATTTTAATAAGTTCGTCTTAGAGTTAGGACGATCGTCACTTGATTTAGAATTGCTTAGGGCTACTGAACCCAAAGATGTCTCTTTATCTGCAATAAAAAATGCGGTTTCTTTTTCTTATAAATTGTCAAACGAGCAAAAAATTACGCTTGCGATGAGTCAACAAGAGGCTGATGAGCAGAGATTTGAGTGCTATGGATTTGCTGGAATTACCGTTGGGTCTTGTGATGCGAGTGATATTCAGATTAATAGTAGTGATGCTAAATACAACAACCTAAAGGGAGATCTTGTTTCAATCAAGGCCAAGACTGGCACAAAAGGCGTAACTTTCCATCAAAATAGTAATTCCACATGGACTGATTATTGGTCTTTAGGTTTGCTTTCTACAACACATGATTATCGTTGGTTAAGTCCGGTAGAGGACATAAAATCCCCGTTTATTTTAGGACTAATGTTTGATGATGTAACCTTAGGCGAAGCAATAAACGATGCTCTTAGGATATTCCCTCAAAGGGACAGGTGGCGTCTTAATCAAGTGAATTTTGGTACTGGTAAGAGATACCCTATTTATAAGAATGTCGAATTTTTTACCGAGGCAGACCTTGTGTATCTCCATTATTCGAATTACCAGTCCGTGGCTGCAACTCCTAGATATAATATAAAAGTAAGGGCAGGTTTAAGTGTCGATTTCCGTCCACTAATGGTTGAGTTCTATGGGAACTATTATCATCACAATCTTATAGGGTTTGAGCCTATTTCCTTTAATCAAAGAACAGAACATCACTTTAAACGCGCTTATGGAAATGTGGGCATAAAGATTCAATTTCTCTTTTGATCTCTCGGTGGAGACTACTAGCAGGAGTTTCAAATATTTGAGCCGATATACTTGCTTGTATCGTGAATATTATTGTTGATTTAAAACGCTACACCTCTTGTCCATTTCCCATATTCTATAAATGATATAAGCCGTCGTACTGAAGTTTTTAGCATGTGTATAATGTTCTTCTAAACTTGATCTTTCTTGAAAAATAATGAAATTTGCAAAGCAATTAAGCCGTCTTGGCACCGAAACGGCTTTTGCTGTTTCTGGCGCTGCAACCCAATGGGCCGCTAAAGGCCACAAAGTCTACCCCTTTCACTTGGGGGACATAAACATACTAACACCAGAGAGCATTATTGAGGCGACGGCTAAAGCTGTTCGCGATGGTCATACGGGCTACTGTCCTGGAGCTGGGATACCCGAGTTGCGAGATGCTATTGCGCGGGATGTGGGCATAAAAAGAGGCATTAAATACACGCCTGAGAATGTCTCCATCCAGCCTGGCGGAAAGCCTGTTATTGGTAAATTCATCATGACGGTCATAGATCCTGGTGACGAGGTGCTATACCCTAATCCTGGTTACCCTATTTATGAATCTCAAATCGAATATAACGGTGGAGTAGCTGTACCATACGGCTATGTCGAAACTGCCGATGGATTTGCATTGGATTTAGATGCCCGACGAGATGCAATTACATCGAAAACAACAGCATTAATTTACAACAATTATCAGAACCCCAATGGCGCACAATCTACTCGTGAAGAAATGGAAGCGGTAGCTGAATTAGCGTTAGAACATGATTTGTGGGTGCTTGCGGATGATGCTTATTATGAAATTCAATATAGCGGTCAACCAATGACCATTGCAGACATTCAAGGCATGCAGGAACGTACCGTTATTCTATATACCTGCTCTAAAAGATTTGCTATGACTGGCTGGAGACTTGGAGCGGCAATTGGGCCATCATCGGTGATTGATGTAATTAACAAGTTCAATACCAATGCTGAGTCATGCACGCCCCATTTCATTCAAAAAGGTATGGTTGCCGCCATTGAAGGTGAGATAGCGGGACCAAAAGATATCCTTGACACTTTGAGGGAACGTCGTGATGCCTGTATTAGTGGGTTGAACGCGATCGATGGCATTGATGTAGCTACACCCAACAGTACTTTTTACGTTTTTCCTAATGTTAATAGAATTATGGAGCGCAAAGGTCTCAGTGATGTTAACTCGCTGATGGAGGGAGCTCTAAAGAGGTCTAATATATCTTTTTGTACAAGAAAGCATTTCGGGCGGCTGGTGGAAGGGGAGTCAAACCACTATATTCGGTTTGCGTACTCGGGTATTGGTGTTCCAGATATCAATGCTGGATTGAAACGCTTGAAGACCTATTTTGAGTCCGTTGACTAGATAATAAAAAGCCCCAAAAGACACTTGCTTTTGGGGCTTTACTTAATAGTAATTATCAAGTGCTATTTGGCTGCTTTGATATCGATAGAAGAATACATTCTATAGTTTGAACAGGACTCAATAACTTCGCCAAGTGCAACGTCCTCATTGGATCCGTTAATCGCTGACCAGTATAGGTCTGCTCCAGCGCCTAAAGCTGATGCCTTGGTCGCATACAGGGCGTAAACATAATCAAAATCACCCTCGGTACCTCCGGCAGAAGGGAAGATCATTTTTCTTCCTAGGTTGTCTCCCTTCTCTTTTGCTGCGATGGCAAAGTTTTTGTACGCATTATAGGCTTGGCGGCCAGTTACGCCCTCTTTCATTTTGCAATCAGAGTAGCGAACCATGCCTATTGTGCCCTCGCCCTCGGGAGCCGAAATTG
>Ga0209630_10003460_pt1 | contig 14388 bp, 14 predicted proteins | sample COG_01_FD_184745 | JGI IMG/M metagenome (GOLD analysis project Ga0209630, IMG submission 184745) | Pelagic Microbial community sample from North Sea - COGITO 998_met_01 (SPAdes) (version 2) | ecosystem: Environmental > Aquatic > Marine > Neritic zone/Coastal water | place: Helgoland, sampling... | reverse complement strand
TAGTTCAAACCTTTCTTTATAAAATTTCTAAAGTTTATAAGTGCACAAAATATTTTTTCATTAACGTTATTAAGTAAAAACATCCAAATAGAACTAATTATTTTTTTCATTTTATTTAAAACTTATGGTTCTAAACCTTATTATTCTCAAAGTAGTTAATCTTTGCTAAATTTGCAAAATCTCTATCGCATGAAAACATTCTTTTTTTATACTTTTTATGCAAAAATTTTATCAAAAATTTATCTACCTTACGTCTTTGATTTACATCTTTTGATTTATCATGAAGTTCATAAAAATGTCCTCCATCATTCATGCCAATTCCTGAAATAAAAATATTTTTATTTGGGTTTTCTTTTAATGCTAAAAGTATAGCAAAAAATCCTGTCGATACCCCAAGCAAACCTTTTTTATAAATGACAGTATTTTTAAAATTTATAAATCCTTCTTTAAAGTTATTTCCATAAAAAAGTTCTGAAAAAATTAATGACAAAAATCCATATCTAAAAAAAATTCTTTGAAATTTCCATTGTTTATTTTTATCAAAACATAGTATTTCACAATTTTCATCTAATTCTTTTGGCTTTTCAAGATTACCTCTTCTAATAATTAATCTGTCTGGTTTTGAACTTAATACTCTCGTTCTTGTAGGTGGATCTTGCAGAAACCCTCTAAGACTACAAATAGAATTAATCTTAATTTTTTCATTCATTTTTCTATATATTTGTGCTTTTTCAACTGCGGCGTTTGCAGCATACAAATTTTGAGATTTTATCTTTAAAATTTTTTCGTCCGGTTTTGATCCCAAAACAATAACATTGTCTTCATTCATATTAATATAGTATTTGTTTTACTTGATTAAACTTAAATTATGTTTTTTTTAAGAAAAAGTACATTAACTATTTGAACAAATTAAAACTTCATGTATTAAAATGATGATTAGGTATTTAAAATGATTCAAACAATAGATTTAAAAACAAGAAAAATTCTTCACAAAGTTCATGTGAATAGGATAAAAAATAAAAAAGGTTTAAAAAGAGTCAGTAAATACATTAGCACTAAAACTCTCGGTCTAAAAAAAGATTTTTTTAAAAATAAATTGTGTGGTGAGTTTGGGTGTGGAAGCCATGGTGGTGGAGCTTTCAACATGTTAAATCTTGGATCAAAATTTGTTCACCTATTAGATGTTAATAGAAATATTAAACCTGGAATAAAAAAACATCTAAAAAAATACAAAGATAAATATAAAGTTCATATTGGTAGCGTAGATAATTTACCCTTTAAAAAAAACTACTTTGATTTCGTTAATTGTTCAGGAGTTATTCATCATATAGAAAAACCCTACAAAGCTTTCAAGGAAATTTACCGAGTTTTAAAAAAAGATGGCACAGCTTTAATTGTTATTCATGGGGCTGGGGGCATAATGACAAGATTTACTATGGAAATTTTGAGAGACGAATATTACAAATCTAAATTTTCAAAAAAGATTATAGATGAAATAATGGACGGTAAGCTTAAAAAGTATTTAAATTTTTTTAAAAACAATCTTGATAAAAAAAGTTTTTTAACAGTTAAAAAAATTTTAGTTCTACTCAATGATAATGATTTGCGTATGACTATTAAGGATAGAATATTGTCTCCTAAATACGATCTTTATGATGAAAAAATTTTGAAAAAAAAACTTTATTCTATGGGGTTTAAAAATTTTATAAGAACTCCCATAAAACCTAAATTTCTAAATATTAGAGATTTATTGGTGCCGTTTTATTTTAAGTATAATCATGATCTGTCTAAATTTATTTACGGAGATGGTCAAATAAGATTCACAATCCAAAAATAACTATGTTTCTTTTGTTTACTTTTTTTATTGAATTAATGGCAGCATAAACATCCGTGTTATAACCATAAATATTTTTTTTCATATTAATCTAATTCAAATTTTTCTTTATAAATTTTTTTTAATGAATCTTTTTGATTTCTTTTTAAAAGACAAAAATTGCCTATTATTAATGCATCTAGCTCTGTTCCCATAAAGCAATTAAAAGCATCTTCAGGTGTATTTACTATAGGTTCACCTCTAACATTAAATGATGTATTAATTAATATAGGACAACCAGTTAAATCTTTGAATTTTGTTAATAAATCAAAAAATTTTTTATTATATTCTCCATCAACTGTTTGAATTCTTGCTGAATAATCTACATGAGTAACCGCGGGTATCTTTGATCTTGAAATATTTAATTTTTCTATACCAAATAATTTTTCTTCATCTGTTGTCATTTTTTTTTGTATCTTATGATTAATATTAGACACTAGTAACATGTATGGACTGTCACTATTTAACTCAAACCAATCTTTTAAGTCATTTTTTAAAATTGAAGGTGCAAATGGTCTAAAACTTTCTCTAAATTTTACTTTCATATTCAAAATTTTCTGCATCTTTTGCGATCTTGGATCTCCTAAAATTGACCTCGATCCTAAAGCTCTTGGTCCAAATTCCATTCTACCTTGAAACCATCCAATTACTTTACCTTCATTTATTAATTCAACAGATTTATCCAAAATTAAATTATCAGAGAGAAGTTCATATTTTGCACCAATTTTTCTTAATCTTTTCTCAATTTCACTTTGAGAAAATTTAGGACCCAAATAAGATCCTTTCATAGAATCTTTTTTTTCAACAATTCTTTCTTCGTTTAAGTGCAAATGCCAATAAGCAAGAGCAGCCCCCAAGGAACCTCCAGCATCACCTGAAGCGGGTTGTATCCAAACATTTTTAAAAATTTCATTTTTAATTATTTGTCCATTTGCCACACAATTTAAAGCGACACCACCAGCTAAACAAAGATTTTCAATATTGAATTCTTCTTTAATTGATTTAAGAATTTTGATAATCACTTCTTCTGTCACTTTCTGTATTGAGGCTGCCAAATCCATATCGAACTGTGTAATTTTTTCTTTTTTAGAATCTCTTGGCTTCTTTTTAAAAAGTTGATTAAATTTTTCACTTGTCATCTTAAAACCAACTGAATAATCAAAATATTCCTGATTTAATCTAAAGGATCCATCGTGTTTAATTTCTATCAATTTACTTTTAATTATTTCATAAAAAATTGGATTTCCATATGGAGCCAAACCCATCAACTTATATTCACCACTATTTACTTTAAATCCAGCAAAGTATGTAAATGCTGAATATAATAACCCTAATGAATGAGGGAATCTAATTTCTTTTTTTATTTCTAACTTATTTCCATTTCCAATTGCAACTGTTGTTGTTGCCCATTCCCCTACTCCATCAGCAGTTAAAACTAATGCTTTTTCAAAAGGGGATGGGAAAAATGCGCTGGATGCGTGACTTAAGTGATGTTCTGAGAAAGTTATTCTATTTTTATCATTAAAATTAACATCATGTTTTTTTAAAAGTTTAAATAATTTATTTTTTTGAAAAATCTTACCTTGCAACCAAGTTAAAAAAAATTGTGTGAATGAAGAAAAACCTTTTGGTGCATAGGTTATATAAGTTTTAATCAACCTATCTAATTTTAAAAAAGGTTTTTCGTAAAAAATTATCTTGTCTACTTGATTTAGTTTGTATCCAGAAAAATTTAAAACATACTCAATTGAATTAAATGGATAATTTGAATCATGTTTAATTCTTGTAAATCTCTCCTCTTGTGCGGCTGCTATAATTTTACCTTCATCAATTAAACAAGCAGCACTATCATGATAGAATGCAGATATTCCTAAAATTACTTTCATAAAAAAATTAATTTGAAAAAACTTTCATTAGTTATTAAAGTTAGGCTTCTTTTTTTTTTTATACCAGTATGTTTTTTGATTATTTTTTTTTAAATCAATTAAACTAATCTTAAAAAACTTTAAGATTAAAGATATAGGAAAGATTAAAAACCAAAAAATTAAAAACGCTAGTAAAAATATTAAAATTTCAATAATTATTTTTTTCATTAGTTTAAATTAAATTTATATTCGCTATTTTTGAAAATGTTTTATTATTAGTATACATTCTATCTTTAAAATTTTTTTTTAAAAACTTAATCATGAAATAATCTATTTTATGTCTGGTCATTATTTTATCCTCTTTTCCAATAAGTTTGTAAAAGTGAATACTATTTTTCATTGTTATACCTGACACATAAATTCTATCATCTGGATTTTCATATAATGCTACTAAAATTGAAAAAAAACCAGTTGATACTCCTAAAAAACCCTTTTTGTGATAAATACAATTTTTAAAATGCCTTATTTTATCGAAAAAAGATTTTCCATAAAAAAACTCAGATATTAAAAGTGACAAAGTGACAAAATTAAAAAATTTTTTTTGAAATTTCAATTGTTGAACTTTATTAAACGTAATAGATTGAAAAGAAAAATCAATACCATCAAATTTATTTAATGATCCTCTTCTAACAATTATTCTATTGGGTTTTATTAAGTTTAAATTTTTTCTTGTTGGTATATCTGATAACAAGCTACTCAACGTTGCTACACAATTTATTTCTAAAGAATTAATATTTTTATAATATTCATTAACTTTAATTATTGATGCATTTGAGGCATAAACCTTATCAAAATAGATATTTTGAATTTTATCCTGATTTGCTGATCCCAAAACTAGAATATTTTTATTACTCATCTTTTGAGATAATAATCTTCGACAATTTTTAAAGCCTTATCTGCTTGATCAAAATTCATTTTCAGACCATTTGTGTAAGTTATTTTTAATTTTTTACACATCTTTTTTAATATTGTTTCTTTTGGACTATAAACAATGTCAAAAATTTTAGATCCTCTTGGTAATTTTTTTAGTTCTTCATTAGTTATGGGGCTACTTTTTAAAAAATTTTTGCTTAAATTACTGCCTAATGGTGAGCAATTAATAAATAGATTACTTGTTGATAAGAATGTTGTCTCTATTTTTCTTGTAAATTTAACTCTTGAAGTACTAAAGCCTCTAATATTTTTTTTTTTTGTAATTACGTTAAATTTACTTTTTGGAAACATTTTGTAAATTGTTCTAAAAATTGCTTCACCTGATCCACCAAAACCATAGATGATTATATTTTTTTTTTCGATTTTATTTATTGAATTTAACGCACCATAAACATCGGTATTATAACCAAAAATCTTTTTATCTTTTTTTATAATAAAATTAACTGAATTTGAATATTTTGAAATTTTGTCATTTATTATAGCATATTTTTTTATTTTTTTTTTATATGGCATCGTAATAGCTGATGCTAAGAAATTTTCACTTATCAAGATTTTTTTTATTTCTGAATTAAATTTTTCTGGTTTAACTTCTAATTGAGACATTTGAAAGGGTATTTTTTTCTTTTTAAAAAAAGATCTCCATAATTTTACGGACCTAGGTTTATTTAAAGGATAACCAATAATATAACATTGCATCATATTATTTTTCGATCAAATACCTTGCTTAATTTTCTACTTTTTTGAATTAATTTTTTAAACTGAGTAAAATTTAATGGCTGTAAAGGATCAACATGTGATTTTTTTGGTGTTGGGTGCATTTCTATAATCAGACCATCACATCCAGCTGAAATTGAGGCATAGGTTAAAGGAGGAACCCACGGTGCCCAAAATGATGCATGACTTGGGTCGGAAATAATTGGAAATTTAGATATTTCTTTTAGTGCTGGAATTGCCTGAACATCTAATGCAAATCTAGAGGTAGATCTATGCGTGTGAGGTATAGAAACTCCTCTTTCACATAAAATTAAGTTAAAATTACCTTCTACTAAAATATGTTCAGCTGCGCCCAACAAATCTCTTAAGCTTGCTCCAAAATGTCTTTTTAATATTATAGGCTTTTTAGTTTTAGATACCTCTCTCAATAGTTCCAGGTTTTGCATATTTCTAGAACCAATTTGTATAATATCTGCAGTTTTTAAAACTCTATCTAAATATCTAATTTCTGTGAGTTCTGTAACAACTTTTAATTTAAATTCTTCTTTAATTGTATCCATAATGTCCATTCCATTAGACTGGGTTTCGCTATAATATTTTGATCTATAAGGAAAAGTTAGAGGTTTATATGAATGCCCTCTGATTATATTTATTTTATTTTTTTTTAATTCTTTTGCTACTTTCAGCATCAGTTGCATACTTTCAACTCCATTTGGACCAGCAATAACTGGAATTGCATTGGAGCCAAAAATTATATTTTTTGATACCTTAACAAGTCTTTTATTTTTTGAAGTTGATAATGGAAGTTTGTTATCTATATCATCTCTGGATATATCTTTCGTAGGTTCTTTATTGGATAGGTTTTTTTTTATAATTTTAATCCTCATAGATCAAACACCTAATCTACTTTGTTTTTCATTAACTATAGAAAAATTATTTTTGTGAACACTATTATAAATCGAATGAATTACTTTTAGACTATGAATATTATCTTTAATTTCAAGGTTAAAAGATGATTTTAATTTAGTTGAGCTTAAAAACTCTTTTAAAATTTTTTGATGACCATTTCCCATTGCTTCATTGCCAAAAGACTCAGAGTTTTTCCTATCCATAAAAATTTTATTTTTTTTCAAAACATGCAAGGTATTTAAACTAATTCCTTTTATCAACAATCTACCTTTTTCACCAATTATATCTATTGAAGATCTATAGTTAGCATCAGCTCTAGTAGTTGCTTTAAAGCTGGTAATAATATTCGTGCCATGTTCAAAATTTAATGAGATAAGATCTTCAGCTTCTAACTTTTTTTTATTAAATTTTATTAATCCATTAAATTTATTTATTTCTCCAAATAAATAAATAATAGCATCTAATAAATGTATAGCTTGATTTGCTAACACTCCTCCATCACTTTCATATTTTCCTCTCCAAGAAACGCTATAATATTTTTGGGATCTGCTCCAAATCATACTACAATCAGCTAGAAATACATTTCCAATTTTTTTTTGAATCAAATATTTTTTAACTTTTTGGACTGATAAATTGCATCTATTTTGAAATGCAACCCAACATTTCAAATTATTATTTTTATTATTAATAGTTATGAGTTCTTTGGCGTGTTTAATTTGCAACACAAAAGGTTTTTCTATCAAAATATTGATACCATTTTCCGCTAATTCTTTAGAAAATTTGTGATGAAGATTAGAAGGGGTGCAAATAATTGCATGTTTTATATTATTTTTTTTTATTTCTATTAAATCAAAATCTATTTGTTTGTACTTTGAGTTTTTAGGCAACTTAAAATTATTATATATAAAAATATTTTTTACATTTTTGTTTTTTTTTAAGTACTTAAAGTAATATTTTCCAACTACACCAAAACCAATAATTAAAACGTTCATTAATAAAAATAATTAACACTTTTAAATAATATTTCCAATTGTTTATTTTTGAAATCTCTTTTTTTTGAGTCATCAAATTTAATTTGAATTTTTTTTGCTTTTGAATAAAATGTATTAAATTTATCAGTTATAGTTGAATTGATACCACTTCCATCAAACCCAATGTTTTTGATTAGAGATACATTGGGAAATATTACTTCCTTATTAATTAAAATATTATACTCAAGAAACTTTTTTGACCAAATTTTCTTATCTTTTTTTTTAGTTAAAATATTTATCTTTTTTAATAGTTTATCTTTTAAAGGTTTATAATTTTTTTTTCTTAAAAAAATCCTGTATTTTTTCCAATAATCAGAGTTTACACACCAGCCCCATGGAACAAAATATTTTAAAAAAATTGGAACTATAGTATTATTTCCTTGATTATGAATTTCTGGAAATTGATATCCACAAATAGGTCTTGGGTCGTTTTTGTAAAATTTACTTTTTAAAATTTTATTTATAAAGGTAAAAAATTCTTTTCTTGGTACACAATCATCCTCTAAGATTATAACATTTTTGTATTTCTTCGATAAAAAGTTTATTCCAGTAATAATTGAATCAGCTAAACCTCTATTTTTTTTATTTTTAATAATATCTAATTTAATATAGGGATTATATTTCGTTATAAATTCAATTTCTTTTTGAATAATCTTATCTTTGTTATTTTTGGGACCATCTATAAATATATATGCTTTTTCTATTTTATAATTTTCTAGACTAATTAGTACTCTTCTCAAATGTGAAGGTCGATTGTATGAAAATAATGCAACACATACATCATTTTTTTTTTTGATCATGTAATAATATCTTTATCAAGCTTGTTTCTAATAAGATATTTAATAGCAAAGTTTGCTAACTCTAAATCTTTTTTGTCGTGAATGTCAATACCAGTAAAACTATCATCATTAACTATCAATTTTACTTTTTTTCCTATTCTTTTACCTTTTCTCCATAAAGTTGCCCTAGATGCTGAAGCAAGTCCAGTATCCTCTCTAAAAAGTTTTGGAGCAATTTGTCTTGAAGTATAACTGTTCATCCATTTGGATACTTTAGAAAGTTTATTATTTTGAATGTGCCAAAAATGTTTATAGATTCTATGTACAGAAAAAACACTTTCCAAATTATCATCTTTTTTTAATATATTCACAGCATCTTTTATCCAGCTGACTTTTCTGAATAAATTAGTGCTAGATAAAAAAACACATATATCAAATTTAACCTTATAAAATTTTTCACATTCAGATAGGGCATTTTTTAAAGTTTCTTCTGTAGTTGTAAAATCCTCTGAGAATTTTTTTTTTCTTAAAAATGGAACTTCAGCTCCAAGTTTTTGTGCTATATTTTGTATTTTGACTGAGTCTGTTGAAACAATAATCTTATCACATACATTACTTTTTATTGCTGCTTGAATTGGATAATAAATTAATGGTTTATTATTTACTTTTTGTAAATTCTTTAATTTAATACCTTTTGATCCACCTCTTGCCGGTATTATGCAAATTACTTTTTTTTTCATTAAAATTTTATCCTTGAAATTTTACAATCTTTAAAATTCTTAAAGCCACCATTTTCCATCGAAACTTTTAATTCACTGTTTAATATCTTAAAAATATCAGCTACTCCTTTATAGCCATTTAGTATTAGGCCATGTAAAGCTGGTCGACCAATACCAACAAAGTCAGCACCCAAACATAAAAGTTTTAATATATCACTTCCCTTTCTAACACCCCCATCAACTAAAATTTTTGTTTTTATTTTTGGTAATTTCTTTTTAATTTCTAAAATACAATCAACACCACTAATACCGGAATTAAACATTCTTCCACCATGGTTAGAGATCCAAATTCCATCTACATTATTTTTAATAGACTTTATAGTATCTTCATAAGTTAATACTCCCTTGATAATTAAGGGTAATTTTGTTTTTGTTTTAATATATTTTACAAGCTGCCAATCAAAACTTAGTGCCATTAAAGGGTTTGGTGGTAAAGGATTTGTTCTACCTCCAAACTTTCTTGCGTCATATCTTGACTCTCTATCTAAGTATCTATGAGATCTTACATTTGCATCAATGCACAAAACTATAGCTAAACATTTATTTTTTTCTGCATTTTTTATCTCTTTGTAAATCCATTTTTTATCTCCAAAAGGAAATATTGTCCAACACAGATTGGCATTTAAATTTTTTTTTCTTATATCATTTAAACTCATTCTTCCCTGAGTGCTAAAAAAACTCAAAGAATCAATCTCGTTAACACCTTTTGCTGTTTCAATCTCACCTCTTGAATGAAATTGAGTTTGATGACCCATTGGTGATAATAATAACGGTGATGAAATTTTTTTCCCAAAAAAATTCTTTTCAAGATTTATTTTACCAACTCCTTTTAAATGAAGAGGTTTAATCTTTAAATGTTGAAGATCATTTACGTTTTTATTGGTTGTAAAATTATCCTCTGCACCAGCATGAAGCCAATTAAATTTTTTTATATTAATTTTTTTCTTAGCAAATTTTTCTGCTTCCCTAAGAGTAACAAAGCTTTTAAAATTCATTTTTATAGGTTTAGTAACTATAGTTAAGTAAATAATTGATGGTTTTTTTAATTTAATTAATGATTTTAATCAATGCTAATGTATTAAGTATATACCAAGTATAAATAAATACTAATTATAACCTGATAAAATATGTGTGGCATAGCTGGAATCATCTCTTTTACAAATAAAATTGACCATTCTAGGATAGATATAATTACTAATAGTATCTCTCATAGAGGTCCTGATCAAAAAAAAATATTTAAGTCCAAAAACTCTGTGTTCGGATTTGTGAGATTAAAAATTATAGATTTATCAGATAACTCAAATCAACCTTTTTCTTCTCATGATAATAAAATCCATATTATCTATAATGGAGAAATTTATAATTTTAGAGAATTAAAAGATCAGTTTTTTTCTAACCAAAGATTTAAATCAAAAGGAGATGGTGAAATCCTTCTTCATCTTTATCAAAAATTTGGAATTAACTTTATTGAAAAAATAAAAGGAATGTTCTCGATTGCAATAATTGATGAAAATAAAGGTAAAACTTATTTAATCAGAGATAGGTTTGGCATAAAGCCTCTTTATTATTATTACGATAAAGATAAACTAATTTTCTGTTCTGAAATTAAAGGTATTCTAAGAGGTTTAAATAAAAAAGGGGAATTAAATTTAAAAGAAGCCTTTAAATTTTTTAAACAAGGATTAATTAATTCTAGTAAGGAAACTTGGTTTAAAAATATTTATCAAGTAAGGCAGTCATGCTTTTTAGAAATAGATAAAGAAAATGTTATAGAAAAACAATATTATTTTATCGAAAAAAAAATTGATGAAGATAAAGATTTAAACAATAAATTTGGTTTCAAATATTATGTAAATGAGTTTAAGGACAGAATATTAAAATCTTTTGATCAACATAATATTTATGATGTTGAAGCTGGCGTTCATCTTTCAGGAGGAATTGACTCCTCTATACTGGCAGCATTATCAAATTATTTCAAAAAAGATTATAAATCATTTACATTTGATTTTGAAAACTCAAAATATAGTGAGTTAGAATTTGCACAACAAATCGCAAAAAGTGCAAATTTAAAAAATTATTCTACTCAACTAAAAGAGGAAGACCTCGAGTCTAGCTTAATGAAAGTTTTAAATAGAGAATTTGAACCTTTTTCTTCTTTAAGAATTTTGAGTCAACACAATCTATACGATTATTTTAAAAATGATTCTAAGGTTATAATTGATGGTTCTGGAGGTGATGAAATAGGTGCGGGTTATAGTTATTATTTAATACCTTGGTATCTAGATTTGATTAAAAATTTTAATAAAGAAAAAATAAAAAAAAGATTTCACAAAGATGTTTATGAGATAAAAAATCAAACTTTAGATATTTCACAGTTTATACATGGATCATTTTCACAGTATAAAAATCCAGGCTCCTCAACAATTGATGGAAGTTTTTATAAATCAGATAAATTATTTTCTAATAAATTTAATTTTCTTTCTCACAATCAAATAATTGATAAACCTTTTAAAAGTCATTTAAGGAATGCGCAATTTGCAGACTTATTTTATCTTAAGCTACCAAGATCACTCAGATATGCAGACAGAGCTTCAATGCATAACTCAATTGAAACAAGGGTACCATTCTTAGATCACGAAGTGGTAGAATGGTCTCTTCAAATTCCATCTAAATTTAAATTACTACAATCCCAACAGCGAATTACATTAAAGTATCCCTTTAAAAACTATGTGAATAAGAAAATTTTATACTTGAATAAAAGAACAATAGCAGACCCCCAGAGTCATTGGTTAAAAAACAATTTAAAAGAAATGTATAATGATATGCTTAACTCAAGTAATTTTGATAGTTTTTCTATTTTTAATAAAACAGAAGTCAAAGAATATTTTAATAATTTTATCAAGTATCCAAAACATTTTAATAGTTTTTTACTTTTTCAAATTTTTATATATGAACTATGGTGTAAAAAAATATTAGAAAATAATTAAATAATTAAATGATTAAAATGCTTATTAATAAAATAGTTAGTTTGGTTGGTTATAGTTTTGAAAAAAAATATGATGAAAAAACTTATTTAAATAATTTATTGAAAATATTTATAAAAAAAAATGATCCAATAATTTTAGATGTTGGTGCAAACAAAGGACAATCTGTCGATAGATTTCAATCAATTTTTGAAAAGCCATACATATATTGTTTTGAACCAGTAAAATCTTGTTTTAATTTATTAAAACAAAAAAAAATAAAAATAATTCAAGTTGAGATAATACTTCAAGATGTTTACAGTAAATATTTAAATATTTATGATATTGAAAAATATTTAATTCCAAACTCTTATCGACTTCTCGCTACAAATAAATTTGGTAATTTAATTGACAACTATTCTTTTCAAATGGATATCTTATATACAACTAAAGATCTGTATAAAAAAATTTCAAAAAACTAATAATGAAAATAAAAAATTTTGTAAATTTCTTAAAAATTAATAAAAAAATTAATTTTAAAAAGAATCAATTTAAAATAATTGTATTTGACAGACAAAGAATAGTTCCAAGTATCTTATGTTCTATTTTCTCTATTGCCTTAGCTCAAAAAAATAGTTCAAATATTTTAATAGTTACAAATAGTCCCAATACAATTTACACAAAAATATATAAAAGTTTTGGAATTACAGAGTTTTATTTTAAATTTTTCAGTAATTTTAGAATAATATTAAATTCATTTCTGGAAACATTTTTTGGAATTATTCAAATCAAAAAAAATGGCTTTGAATGGTTTGTAAAAAATTTTAAATTGAATAACATTTCATTTGGAGACCTAATATATGATTTATACATCAGGTTTGATAAATCATATTTAAATCCAAGAATTGATCTTAAATTTTTAAGAATTTTTTTTATAGCAATAGTAAAAATTAAAATAATTTACAAATTACTTGATGAAAAAAAACCAAAACTTATAATTTCACCCGGTGGTGGATATGCAACAGTAACAGGTATTGCATCTAGAATAGCAAGTAATCTTAATATAAAAATAATCTCACCTTACTTAGATAAAAAAAATAATATTTCTTTTATAAACTCACAAGACCAAAATTGTATGACTTTGCCTGGTGGGGATATAAAAAGAATAAATAAAAAAATATTACTTACAAAGTTAAAAAATATTCCAAATAAAAAAATTGAAAAATTTATTAAAGATAGAATGAATGCAAAAGTAGTAACAAATACTACAAATATTTTGGACTTAGAACAATTAAATAAAAAAAACCTTTATTTTTCAAGACAAAATATAATTGAAAAACTGTTTAACAAGAAAAAACTTGATAAGTTAATTCTTATAGCGCCTCACGCATTTTCTGATTGTCCTCACATGGTAGGAGATATATTTTTTAAAGACTATTACAATCAAGTATATGAGACTTTGCACTTTATAAATAAATTAAACTTTAAAAATATTGGGTGGATAGTGAGACCTCATCCTGGAAGTAAGCGATATGGAGAAAGCGGGATAATTGAAAAAATAGTTAAAAACTTAAATAATGATAATATAAAACTTTGTGTAAAATCTATAACTCCAGATAATTTATCAAAAATATGTGATAATGTAATCACATGTACAGGAACTGTGGGTCTTGAATTTGCAACACAAGGAAAGTTTAGTATAAATGCTGGCATCCCATACTATTCAAACCTTGATTTTTCAAAAGACCATAAAGATAAAAAACATTTTTTTAATACAATAAAAAATATTATTAAAATCAAAGGTTTAAACAAAAAACAAATACTTTTGGCAAAAAAAACATTATTTTATTTTGAATATTTTGATAAAGGAATTTCATTAAAAAAAAGTAAAATAATAGATAAATCTGTGATAACAGAGTCAGCTAAATCAGCAAATAGAGAAACAATCTTCTGCAAAAAATTAATCATCAATCTTAAAAAGTTTAATTTTGAAAATGACGAAATGTTCAAATCTATTAAAAATTTAATTTAGATTTAATTTATTTCACCATCTAAGACTTCAATTATTTCATCACATTTGTTCAAAATTTTATTATTATGTGTTACTAGAATTATTATCTTTTTTTCTTTAAGTTTATTAAAATAATCTAGTATTTTATCTTCAAGGTTTGAATCCATAGCATTTGTAGCTTCATCAAAGATTATTATTTTAGGATTGGAATACAAAGCTCTTGCAATACCAATTCTTTGCCTTTGTCCTCCAGAAATTTTTACACCTTTGTCTCCTACTGGTGTTTTTAAACCATCAGGCAATTCATTAATAAAATCTTTCAAATTTAAATCTTTAGTAATTGTATTAATTAAATCATAATCAATATCTTTTTCTTCAATTCCAATAGCAATATTCTCTGCAATTGAACAATCTAAAAGGTAAATATCTTGTGGCACATAACTAAATAGATCGTATGTTGATACAATATTA
>Ga0209630_10003455_pt1 | contig 14396 bp, 13 predicted proteins | sample COG_01_FD_184745 | JGI IMG/M metagenome (GOLD analysis project Ga0209630, IMG submission 184745) | Pelagic Microbial community sample from North Sea - COGITO 998_met_01 (SPAdes) (version 2) | ecosystem: Environmental > Aquatic > Marine > Neritic zone/Coastal water | place: Helgoland, sampling... | reverse complement strand
TTCCGATTGGATTTAAAGAATTGGAAGGAGTTCACTCTAGAACAGATTTTGATTTGAGCAAGCACGAAGAGTTTTCAGGAAAGAAATTACGTTACTTTGACAATGAAGACAATGAAAGTTATGTCCCATATGTTGTAGAAACATCTATAGGGTTAGATAGAATGTTTTTAGCTGTATTGTCCAGTTCGTTTAACGAAGAAAAGTTAGAAGATGGCTCAGAGAGGGTCGTGTTGAATATCCCGCCAGCGTTAGCGCCAACCAAGGCTGCTGTATTGCCCTTGGTGAAAAAGGATGGCTTGCCTGAAAAAGCAAGAGAAGTAATTAAGACTTTGCAGTATGATCATATCTGTGCTTATGAAGAGAAGGATTCGATAGGTAAAAGGTATAGACGTCAAGATGCAATTGGAACTCCATATTGTATTACAGTTGACCATCAGACATTAGACGATAATACGGTAACAATTCGAGAAAGAGATACAATGTCGCAGGAAAGAGTTGCTATTGATCAGTTGCCAAGAATCATAGGAGAAAAAGTAAGTATGAAAAATCTTTTTATTGAACCAGTTGTCTCTGTTTAGGTGTTAGAGATATTTCATACAAAGAATAAAATTGAAGCGGGTTGTGATGAAGCTGGTCGAGGTTGCTTGGCAGGTCCAGTTGTTGCGGCGGCGGTAATTCTTCCTTCCAATTTTAGGAATGACATATTAAACGATTCAAAAAAACTAACTGAAAAGAAGCGGTACGCGTTAAGACCAATTATTGAGAAAGAAGCATTGGCTTGGGCGGTAGGTGTGGTTGATAATAAGGAGATTGATGAAATTAACATATTGAATGCTTCATTTTTGGCTATGCATCGTGCGATAGACCAGTTGGGAAAGCTGCCAGATAGTATCTTGGTTGATGGCAACCGATTTACTGCTTATAATAAGATTCAACATCATTGTATTGTTAAAGGTGATGGTATTTATATGAGTATCGCTGCCGCTTCAATATTAGCGAAAACATATCGCGATGATATGATGACAAAATTAGCAAAAGAATTTCCTTTTTATGGTTGGGAGCGAAATATGGGATATCCAACAAAAATCCATCGTGAAGGAATAAGGAGGCATGGAGCGACTCCTTTTCACAGAATGAGTTTTCAATTACTTCCCGCTTAGTTAAGCTTCGACTTGAAGTCCAATTTCCGTTAAAATGAATTTAGCTCTTTCCTTAATAGTGAGCATTGGTACATCAATCAGCTCAAAACCTAGGTTTTTATAGGATTCTCTTAGGTTGTAGTCAATAGTTTTCGCTTCTTCAATTGATTCTTTTCTTTCTTGATCGTTTGTGTAAATTGAGGTCCAAAGTGGCATAATAAAAACCTTTTTAGCATATCGGGAAGATTTAGCAAATTCAGCATAATTTATGGGGGCTTTTTCATTTGCAAATGCCATGTATCCAATTAAATCCACTACTGATCTGTCTAAAAAGCATAGGTCATCACTTTGCTGTTCAACTCTGTTTTTCATTCGGTAATAGACCATGTCACTAAATTCACGCATGTTAACCCAAGGAAAAACATTGTGATTATTCTCTTGGTTTTCTTTTATAATTTCTCTCGCAATTTCGTCATGGCATACGAAATTCATTTTTCTTAATTCATTAATTACGGAGGATTTTCCGGTGCTTGGAGCTCCTGTGATTACATAATGTTTTTTTTCTAGTGCCATAAATAGGTTGTAAAGATAGCCAATATGACACTATTGAACCAAATTTATGCTAATAGTTCACTTGAAAAATACTTGTTTTATCACAGCAAAACCAAAGTTGTATTTATAGTGCACCCTTGTTTAAGGGTGTTAAATTGCCTAAATCCACTGTTTTTATTGGATTTTTTATATTTATTACGGCTTTAAAAAAGAGTTTATTGTAAAAATGGTACACCTTTTGACAAGAGCTAGTCAAAATAAATAAACATATAAAACTATATACAATGGAATTACTAAAGAATTTTGTTTACGCCGGTGTTGGATTAGCCGCATTAACATCAGATAAGGTAAAGGAAACAGTTGAAGATTTGGTTGAAAAAGGAAAAATTTCTGATACTGAAGGGAAAAAAATAATTGAAGAATTTTTTAAATCAACAGAATCTAAAAAAGAAGATTTCGAATCTAAAATGAAATCACTTGGCGATAACATTTCTTCAAAATTTGATTTCCTTAAAAAGGAAGATGATGAAGTAAATGCTTTGAAAAAGAGAATCGAAGAATTAGAAGCGAAACTTAAGAAAGCAAACACTACAAAGAAAAAACCGTCTGCAAAAAAGACTGCAGCAAAAAAATAACAAGACATATTAATTAATCATTAAAAACAAAAACTATGAATATTATTGAAACATTAGCATACGCAGGATTAGGAATGGCGTCAGAAGCATCGGACAAGGCAAAAGCAAAGTTTGATGAATTAGTTGAAACAGGGAAAAAAGTAGATAGCGATGGAAAGAACTATGTAGGAGATTTTTTCAAAACAGTTGATTCAACTAAAGATGACGTTCAGGCTCAATTTGACAAGAATAAAGAAAAATTAGAAGAGGCATTTCCATTTTTAAAAGAATTGGAAGAGAAGTTTATAAAAGCGAAGGAAGAATTAACTTCAAAAGCTAAAGATGCAAAAGAAGATCTAACCTCTAAAGCGAAAGAAACAAAAGAAAAGATTACAAGTAAGTTAAAGAATATAGATGATGCAGAAGTTGTTTCTGAAGAGGCTTAGTTGATCTATTGGTAATTAAAAAGAGGCTCATTTCTATGCGGAATGAGCCTCTTTTGTTACGAATAGAGAGCTTTAAGGTCGCGCCAATTTATTAAGATAGTTTTCTTTTTGTTGAAAAGTAAATCTTTATATTATTTCGTAATTCTTTTCTCAATAGTATAGTTTTGTTGAAAATTGAAAAGAGCAATGCTTACTATTGATACAACAGAGACTAAAAATCCGAAACTACACCATTATTTATTGGGTAGCGTTGGGCCTCGTCCTATTTGTTTTGCGAGTACAATAGATAAAGACGGAGTTCGAAATTTAGCTCCATTTAGCTTTTTTAATGTATTTAGTTCTAACCCTCCAATTGCTATTTTTTCTCCAGCAAGAAGTGGGAGGACCGGCCAGCAAAAAGATACATACAATAATGTAAAAGAAGTTCCAGAAGTGGTCATCAATATTGTTGATTACTCAATGGTGCATCAAATGTCATTGGCAAGTTCTCCTTATAATCCAAATGAAGATGAATTCGTTAAAAGTGGATTAACTGCTATTGAATCGGAAGTGGTAAAGCCTTGGAGGGTTAAAGAGTCTCCCGTTCAAATGGAATGTAAGGTTAATGAGGTAATTGAATTAGGCGAAGGGGGAGGAGCAGGTAATCTGATTGTTTGTGAGATTCTGAAAATCCATATTACAGAAAGTATTTTGGATGAAAACCAAACCATCGATCAAAAGAAAATTGATCTCGTTGCTCGTATGGGAGGTGATTGGTACTGCAGAGCCGATGAGAACTCAATGTTTGAGATTAAAAAACCAATTACTACAAGAGGTTTAGGTGTAGATTCAATGCCTAAAGAGATTGTCAATAGTAATATTTTAACAGGGAATGATATTGGTCAGCTTGGTGGAATAGAAGCTTTACCGAATGAAACAGAAGTCAATGATTATAAATTGATTGAACTGATTGAATTATTTGTATCTTTAGAAGATGTTCCAGAAAAGCTGGAAAAAGAGCTTCATTTAAGAGCAAAAGAGTTGTTGAAAGAAAATAAACTTACGGAAGCGTGGAAAACGCTTCTATCATTTAATAATTAAAAAGTACGGCCAGGCGGTCGAAGAAAAACAAAAAACATGGAATTAAAAATTAACGGAAAAGTAAAAGTAATTTTGGATACACAAACATTTGACAGTGGGTTCAGTAAAAGAGAATTTGTTATTACAACACAAGAGCAATATCCTCAGGATGTGAAGCTGGAGTGTATTAAGGATAAAACAGCAATGTTAGATTCTTTAACTGTTGGGGATGATGTAGATGTGTCATTCAATATTAGAGGAAATGAGTATAATGGCAGGTATTTTGTAAATCTACAAGCTTGGAGAATTGAGAAAGGTTCTGCAGCAATAGCTCCAACACCTGAAGCGCCAGATACTGCTTTAGAGCCTATGGCAGAAGGTGAAGATGATTTGCCTTTCTAAATAGCAGAGGCATTCAGGTTTAAGCTGCATCATTTTGGGTCTAAATATTCGAAAATGATGCAGCTGTTATTTATCAGTAATGTGAAGTAAGAATTTCTTATTTCTTTTATGTCAATGCTGCAAATACTTCAATAAATGGAATAAAAGTATAGTACTAATTCAAGATTTAAAAAAATAATTAAAGATCAAAAATTCGAATCAAAACTGGAGCATATCATCAAAAGTCTTAGTTAATTAAAAAAAGAACTAACATGAAATTTTTTTCATTATTATCTGTCTTATTTTTATTAATTTCTGGGATTTATTCCCAGGAAAGGAAAGTTTTAATGATAGGGATTGATGGGTGTAGACCTGACGCCTTAAATCTTGCAAATACTCCAAATATAGATAGTTTAATTGATAATGGAGCATATAGTTTACAAGCACAAACTGGCGATTATACAATTAGTGGGGCTGGATGGTCTAATACATTTACTGGTGTTTGGGAAAACAAACATAATGTAACCGACAACAGTTTCTCTTCTCCCAATTTTACTCAATACCCACACTTTTTTAACCTGATAAAACAAGTGCAACCCGACAAAATAACTGCATCAATTGATCGTTGGAAAATCAACAATTACATCTTGTCTGATGCAGATTATTTTACTCAAAGAAATGTTAATGATTTTTCAGATAGCATGAATGCAGAACTTGCTGCTAATTTTCTAACAAATGGATTTAAGCCTAACTACTTAAAAACAGATATTCCATACAATTATACTGATATATCTTACTTGAATTCTAGCTACGAGGTTAACCTTAATGATGATGAAGTTTCTGGTGCAATAGACCTACTTTTTAGTTTTGATTATTTTGGAGTCACTTATAATCAGATTTATATTTCATCGAATGGATACATTACTTTTTCGCCCGCTGACCTCTCTTATCCTTATGACGGAAGTGGTTGTTGTGAAAGCCAAAACTTGCCAGATGCTCACTATCCTAACAACCATATATCATTGGGATGGGAAGATCTTGATCCTCCCCAAGGAGGTCAAATTTTTGCAAAAACATTTGGGTCAGCTCCGAACAGGTATTGCATAATTCAGTTTGAAGAAATTGAGCATACCCAATCATCCAATCATGTTTCATCTCAGATAATTTTAAGAGAGTCTAGTAATGAAATTGAAATAAACGTTAAAGAACTTCAGAGTGATGGAGACTACCATTCTATTGGTGTGGAGAATGCAGATGGATCTGTAGGATTAGGAATTTCGTTTTCTAAAAACAATATCTACCAGGAATCATATAAACTAACTTATCAAAGCCAAAATTTATCTAAAGATCCTGATGTGTTATTTGTTTACTTCAGAGATGTTGATGAAAAAGGACACTTGCATGGCTTTGATGTAAATGTTTCAGAATACATGAACCAGGTTGAATTAACAGATCAATACATAGGACGTATTCTTGATTCGTTAGCAGCTAGGCCAACTTATGAAGATGAAGATTGGTTAATTACTGTATCTACAGATCATGGTGGTATCTGTGATGATTATGATTTTTTCGGGAATTGTACTTCGGGAGGTCATACAGGTTTTCAAAGCCATCCAGAGGTGAAGACTATATTTTATATAGTCAGTAATAAAGAGCTTACAGAACAAGGGCCTCTTTTTCCACCTCCGAATATTGTCGACATGGCCCCAACAATTTTAGATTATTTATGTATTGATATTGATCCTGCCTGGGACTTAGATGGTCAAAGTAGAGGGCTTAATTGTGTGAAGCCATATGCTGATTTTAATTTAAATATTGATGGAATGACTGTTGAATTTAGTGACACCATTAATAGCATTAGTTGTGATAGTGTCTGGATAAATTGGGATTTTGGAGATGGATCCTACAGCTCTGAGTCTGCTCCAGCACATACTTTTAGTTCATCTGGAACCTTCGACGTATGTCTTGAGGCAACTAATGAATGTGGAACAACTCAAATATGTAAATCACTGACATATATTTTCAATAGTATTGATGATGAGAGCGGACAAATTATAACATTACACCCAAATCCAGCCTCTGATTATGTCAATATAAATTTTGGTCAAATTGGCCCTTATCAACTGAAGTTATACGATATGTATGGTAGGTTAATAGTTGAAAAAAATGACTTAGATGGATCCGTTTTTGAACTGAAAACAGCGTTTTTAACAAGTGGTTATTATATGCTTACGATTGAAAATAATGGTTTTAAAACACAAAAAAACCTGATCATTAAATGATAAGAAGTTGATTGTCTTTTTAATTAATCCTTCTAGTTCTATTTCAGACATGGTTGGTCATAAAAGCTTTATTTGAAAATTAAATGTCGTTTACCGAAAAATATACTAAAGCATTTAGAACCCTTCTTCCAACGCCATTCACCATTGCAATCGTGTTGACTATTGTCACGTATCTGTTATCTCTTTCATTTGGGAATAAATTGCCAGATGAAAATATAGCAATTCAAGAATCGGTGGAAGAAACATTGCTGATTTCGAATTCAGATAATACCGTTTGGACATATTTTGATACAGGAATTGAATATACCGTAAGGAATGATACTTTGAGGTTAAGGCATCAAAAAGAAATTCTTGATTTAAAATCGATCATTTCTGAAAAGGGGAACAGTTATAAAACAATAATTCAATTTGAAGTCAGTAACCAGAGACAGGTGATTTCAACCAATGAATCAACAAGCAGGCCCCTACAATTGTTAAATCATTGGTACGATGGATTATGGAGTACTGGATTAATGAAATTCGGTTTTCAGATGATGTTAATGCTCTTACTTGGTCATGTATTGGCCTTAAGTAAGCCAATCGACAACCTTTTAAATAAAATAACACCTATTTGTAAAAGCACAGCTCAAGCCGCTTTTTATGTAACGCTTTTTACTGTTTTAGTTAGCCTATTCAATTGGGGGCTAGGGCTGATATTTGGTGCTGTTTTTGCCCGAAAAGTGGGTGAGTTTGCACTACGATCAAATCTTAAAATAAATTACGCATTAGTAGGTGCGGCAGGCTATTCAGGTATGATGGTTTGGCATGGAGGAATATCTGGATCTTCCCTTGCCGTTGTATCTGAAGAAGGACATTTTGCGAAAATTGTTCAAAATCAAGAAGTTTTAGCCCAGCTACCGGATACAATTTCTTTTACAGAAACTGTTTTTTCTACTATGAATATTTCAGTTTCAATGGCTTTACTAATAATACTTCCATTAAGTATGTATCTGATTGGAAAAAAAATGAAGCCTTCTATCATTCGATTGTCAAATCCACAAATTGAAACCGAAGAGGAAACAGAATTGATGGGTGCTGAAAAGCTGGACCATTCTAAATTGTTTACTTTTTTATTGGGTCTAGGTGTCGTTTCATTCGCTGTTTATAAAGCATGTATTCACCCAGGGGCTTCAGAGTTGAAATTTTTAAAACCAGATTTTATAAATTTTTCTCTACTGGGCTTGGTCTTTCTTTTTCATAAGAATATTTACAAGGTACTTGAAGCTGTTGGAAATGCTATTAGCGGCGTTTCTGGAATCTTGTTACAGTTTCCTTTGTATTTTGGTATAATGGGAATTATGAATAACTCTGGATTGATTGGAGATATATCGGCCTTTTTCAGCTCACATTCAAACGAAACAACATATCCACTCTTGACCTTTTTTAGCGCAGGAGTCGTCAATGTATTTGTTCCAAGTGGTGGGGGACAATGGATGGTGCAAGGACCAATTGTTTTGGAAACGGCTATCAACATGGGGCTTTCAATACCTAAAAGTATAATGGCTCTAGCATATGGTGATCAACTGACCAATATGATGCAGCCGTTTTGGGCTTTACCCCTTCTTGGGATTACTGGGCTTAAAGCAAGAGAAATACTTCCTTACACATTGTTCTTAATGCTAGTAGGGGCTGTAATTTTCATTGCAGGCTTGCTCTTGTTTTAGATGTTTCTTTCCGCGCGAAGTGAAACGGATACAGCAAATCTTTGCTTCGTATATGTGCAAAGATTCCTGATCTTCGCAAAAGCTTGGTCAGGAATGAGATTAACACCATAAAATCCCTATTTTTGCTGCTCACAAAAAAACTACATGGACACATTAGCTTTTATTAGTTGGGATGTAAACCCTAATATTATCGAATCGCCTATAATGATTCGTTATTATGGTTTGCTTATGGCAATATCATTTATAACAGGGTATTACATTGTGCGAAAATTTCTTGTTAATGAAGGGTCGGATGCAGAATGGATAGATAAGTTTTTGTTTTATACGTTGATTGGGGGTGTTGTTGGAGCAAGGTTAGGGCATGTTTTCTTTTATGATTGGATAGATTATAAAGACAATCTCATAGACATATTTAAAGTATGGGAAGGTGGATTGGCTAGTCATGGTGGAGCAATTGGAGTTATTATTTCTACATGGTTGCTATCAAAGCGAGTAACAAAAAAGCATATCCTTTGGGCTTTGGATAAAATTGTAATTGCTACTGCTATAGCGGCTTGTTTTATAAGGGTAGGGAACTTAATGAATTCAGAAATAATAGGCGCAAAGAGTGATTCTGAATCGGCTTTCTTTTTTCAATATGAAGCTGAGAATACCATAGGTTCTTGGTTTGATTTAAGTGGCGAAGATGTTATTATAGAAGGATTAAATGGCAGTGTGGAAAAGGATGGTTTTACTTATCCTACTGCAAAGGCAATAATAAATATTCCGGCAAAACTGAAAGGTTCAGAAATGAACCTTTATTCGAACTTTAATTACAGGTACGAGCATTATCATAGCGACTTAAAACATCACTTTGTGCGGATAGGTGATCATCCAGAAATCATAGAGTCAGAATCAGGAAGTGCAGTTGTGATGGATCTATTGATTATCCCTAGAATCGCAACACAGTTGTTAGAAAGTGGAACGTATTTAGTAATCTTTCTATTATTATTTATCGGTTATTGGAAATGGCATTGGTATAAAAAACAAGGATTATTATTTGGATTGTTTTTAGTGTTGCTTTTTTCTGCACGTTTTATTATTGAGTTTTGGAAAGAACATCAGACATTGGATGATGGAGCTTCTTTAAATATGGGGCAATGGTTAAGTGTTCCAGCGGTGAGCATAGGATTATTTTTTATTATAAGATCATTAATGAAAAAGACGGTAGAAAACGAAAAAACAGAATTAAAATGAGACATGTAATTGGATTATTAAGTATAGCTTTTTTAGCGTCTTGTGGGAATACAGCCTCGAATGAAATCATTACACAGGCAATTGAAGTATCCGATACAGTTGCGCCGGATACTGTTGTAAAAATTGTCGAGCCTGAGATAGAAAAAATTCCATTGGATAGTTTCTTTGTCGAAATAGATACAAATTTTCATACTAAGAAATTGATAATTCCTAGTAACCTAACCTCCACAATTTTGTTTACCGAAAAAGTAGATCAAGTTGTAGCGCATGATGGAAGGAAGGCACCTGCCAAAAAACATCATGACATGACTGCATATATGCCAATTGATGGTTCTAGCGAACATGGGTGGTTATATATTGGGCACGAAACAAATTATGGAGATGATATTTTAGGAGATGGAGGTGGAGCAACTGTGTTTGAAGTCAAATTGGAAAATGGTGAATGGAAAGTTGTTTCTGATTTTAATAATGTTGATTTTTCGCCTGTACGTGGAACTGGAAGAAATTGTGGAGGAAGTGTTGCTCCAAATGGAATGATTTATACGTGTGAGGAGACTGTTCCGCAAAACAATAAAGCTTCTTATATCGGGGGGAATGGTCATCGAGATACTTCAGATGTAGGAGGTCTGAAATTCCATCAAAACTTTGGGTTTATTGTTGAGGTAGATCCAAAAACAATGAAAGCAACTCAAAAAATGATTCAAATGGGAAGGTATTACCATGAAGATATTGAGTTCATGGATGACCGTAAAACGGTTTACCTTTCAGATGATTACGAGCCTGCTATTTTCTACAAGTTTGTTGCAGATATAGAAGATGATTATTCTCAAGGACAATTGTATGCTTACAAGCAAAGTAAAGATGGTATAACAGGAGATTGGTTGGCAATGCCAATGGATACTGCCTCATTGTTGAATCCGCGAGATATTGCTATCGATAATGGAGCGACAATGCTTATGCGGCATGAATGGTTTGCGCGTGTCGGGAATAAAATTTATATAGCTGAAACAGGTCACGATTCGACGGATTGGTCTGCAAGAGTTGCACAAGGAGGGGTTCCAGCAAAACATTTAAGAGATGATCATTATAAAGGAGATGGAGTTTATACGGATTATTATGGGAGGGTTTTAGTTTTTGATACAGAAACAAATAAAATGTCTGTTCATCTAGATGGTGGAGTTTCTTCTGATGGTAAAAACGTGCTGTCTAATCCTGATTGTATTTCTACTGTGAATTTAGCAGGGACAGATTATTTAATCATTCATGAAGATATTAATGGAAATGATTATGGAAGAGTTTCGGCTACCGCTTATAAAAAGAACCACTGGTACAATGAGCTTTATTTCCTAGATTTGAGCATTGAAAACCCAACTGTGGACGACGCTGTATTGTTTGCAGTAACTCCAATGGGAGCTGAATTTACAGGGGGTTTATTTACGCCCGATGGGAAATCATTATTTTTGAATATTCAGCATCCATTTTATGGAAATGGAAAACCTTATAATAGAGCAATGACTGTTGTTATTACAGGATGGTAAAAATTAATGGACTGACATATAATTACTCCTCTGAAGTTCAGTTGAGGTTTCCCGATTTTAGTTTATCTAAAGGGGAGCAAGCTTTAATTTTGGGTCAAAGTGGTTGTGGTAAAACAACGTTGTTACATTTGTTGTCAGGACTTCTAAAACCTAATTCAGGAGAAGTTGATGTTGAAAATGAGAATATTTCTAAAATGTCTGGAGCTAAATTAGACAGTTTTAGAGGTGCCAATATTGGAATCGTTTTTCAGACACCTCACTTTATTGAGGCGCTCACTGTTAAGGAAAACTTGACTTTAACCCAGACACTTGCAGGCAAGTCTAAAGACGTTGATAAAGTAAAGAGTCTATTGGCAGATTTAGGAGTTGAAAGCAAACTTAATTCTAAGTTAAACACGTTAAGTGTAGGCGAAAAACAAAGAGTTAGTATTGCCAGAGCATTAGTAAACTCTCCCGCTTTAATTTTGGCAGATGAACCTACTTCTGCATTAGATGATAAAAATTGTGATGCTGTTTTAAAGTTGGTAAGAGAACAAGCAAAAAAGCATAATTCTACCTTACTTATCGTTACGCACGATAATCGTTTAAAAGATCAATTTGATAAAAGAATAGAGCTATGAATATTCTTATATTAAGTTGGAAAAATATTATAAGCAAGCCACTTCCATCGCTATTGTCGATGCTATTGTTAGCGGTAGGCTTAAGTACGGCGATTATATTAAAATTAACAGAACATCAATTAACGGAAAACATTAACAATACGGGAAAAGATGTAAAGTTGGTGATCGGAGCTAAAGGAAGTCGTTTACAGTTGGTGTTGAGCAGTGTATTCCAAATTGATAACCCTACAGGGAATATCAACTATGGTTTTTATACCCTTTTGAAAAGGAATAGAATGATTAAGGAAATGATTCCTGTTTCGATGGGAGATTCTTATAAAAGAAAAAGAATTGTAGGAACAAACCACGATTATATTCGTCTTTTTTCTGGTAAATTGATGGATGGAGTTTTATTTGAAAAGCCACTTGAAGCTACGATTGGAAGTGTTGTTGCATCTGAATTAGGTTTAAAAGTAGGGGATGAATTTGTAGGAGGTCATGGAATGGAAGAGGTTCTTCATTCTCACGACGAGTATAAGTATAAAGTTGTTGGTGTTTTAGAAAGAAGTGGGTCTGTTTTGGATAATTTGATTTTAACGCCCGTTCAAACAGTTTGGATAATGCATGCAGGTCATGATGATGACTCTGCATATACTTTGGGGGGGGGTGAAGAAGCAGCTCATGAAGAAGTTACTGAAAAAGAGCACGATCATGACCATCACGGGCACGATCATCATGAACATGCCGAAGTAAACTTAGAGGAATTATTGGCGAATATTGACCCAAAAGACAGAGAGATTACAGCAATTTTATTTCCAAATTTGTCAGGTAATGCAAAAATTGGAGTGTTAAACAATGCCAATAACCAACCGAACATGATGGCGGTTGATCCTGCACCGGAAATAGCATTGCTAAAAAATAAGTTGACACCCTTTGTGTCAATTATTATCGCCATCTCATGGTTCATTACCATTATTGCAATGTTTAGTGTTTTTATAGGTTTGCTTAACTCTCTGCGAGGAAGGAAATATGAAATCGCATTAATGAGAGTTTTAGGAGCATCCAAAGCAAAAGTTCTGGTGTCTATTTTATTTGAAGGTGTTATACTTTCTGTATTGGGTTATTTATTGTGTTTGGTTTTAAGTCATGCTGGGATGGAACTAATTGGAAATTGGATGCAAAACGAATATCAATATGAATTTACGGGTTGGATCTTTTTGAATTCTGAACTCACCTATTTATTAGTAGCAATAGCAATTGGCTTGGTTTCTGCATTGATTCCGGCTTATAAAGGATATAACACGGACATTTCGGAAACATTATCTAAATAGATTGACATGAAACACACACTTTTACTATTTATTGTACTTATTGGCTTAACCAAAGTAGGCACTTCGCAAACTGTTATAACATGGGAAGTTTGTAAGGACGTCAAGTTTAATGAAGTGTGGTCAGAAGAATTTCAAGCTTATTATATGGTGCCAAAATTCGGGAAGAAAATTTCTTCTTTAGATGGGAAAGAAATACAAATAAGAGGCTACATTATTCCTGTAGATATTGTTCAAGACTACTATGTTCTTTCTGCTAATCCTTATAGTTCTTGTTTTTTCTGTGGTCAAGCAGGTCCTGAATCTGTCATGGAAATTCAATTAAAAAAACAAGTGGCAGGATTGCGTATGGATCAAATCTTAACGTTTAAAGGAAAGCTTCGGTTAAATGCTGATGATATATACGATTTGAACTATATCTTGGAGGATGCTGAAGTTGTAGAGTAGTTATTTTCAACTATTGGTTTATTTTTCTGTCTATTTGAGCAACTCGTTTATTCCCTTAAAAACGATTTCCGTAGCACCCTTATTATTCTCAATAAATGCTTTAGCGTGTTGTTGGGTACTTTCAAGCAATTTCTTATTTTCTAAAAATGTGTTGATGCAATTCGAAAAATCATTTGCATCTTTTATTGCAAATGCACCATTCGCTTCAATTAGCTGTTTTCCTTCGGGAAATTTTGCATGATTGTTACCATAGATTAGCCCATTGCTGAATGTGGCAGCTTCCAATATGTTGTGCAATCGATTGGTAAAACCACCTCCGATAAATGAAATGTTTCCGTATTGATATAAGTTTGAAAGCATTCCTATATTATCGATAATTAGTATGTCAAAGTCTTCAATGTTATTCTCATTAGCTTCAGAAAACTTTAACGACTTTGCCGGAAGTTTTCCCATTATTTCTGAGATATGATTTCCATAAATATTATGAGGAGCAATAATAATTTTAAGTTGCCCATTCCATTCCTTGTTTTTTTCTAAATAGTCAGCTAAGATATCCTCTTCTTTCTCCCAAGAGCTTCCCAGTATTAGCAATATTTTGTTTTGTTTAAATTGTTCAATTAACGCAATTGGTTGGCATCTGTTTGCGTTTTGGATTACTTTATCAAAACGCGTATCTCCACAAACCTCGAAGTTTGAGAAGTTATTGTTTTTAAGTACATCAAAACTTTTGTTGTTCAATGTGAATAACCGATTAATTTTTTGAAGAATTTCTACTTGCCATTTATTTACAGGTTTAAAATAGATTTGATTTTCTCGAAAATTACACCCAAAAAACAAATGAGGAATTTGTTTTTTTTGAAGTAATTCTAAGTAGTTAAACCAGAAGTCATATTTCACAAATATTGCAATAGAAGGTTTGATTAGCTCAATGAAATCGGTTGCATTTATTTTTGTGTCAATGGGTAAATAAAACTTAAAATCAGCGAGTTCATAATTTTTGCTGTATTCAAACCCTGATGGACTAAAAAATGTAACGACAATTTTATATTCTGAAAAAGCATTGTCTGCTTTT
>Ga0209630_10003450_pt1 | contig 14415 bp, 9 predicted proteins | sample COG_01_FD_184745 | JGI IMG/M metagenome (GOLD analysis project Ga0209630, IMG submission 184745) | Pelagic Microbial community sample from North Sea - COGITO 998_met_01 (SPAdes) (version 2) | ecosystem: Environmental > Aquatic > Marine > Neritic zone/Coastal water | place: Helgoland, sampling... | reverse complement strand
GTACGCCCTGAGCGTGGCGTCGTACGACCCACTGAAAAGTTTGTCCCCCGCGACCGCGAGCGAGCGCACCGCGTCCGTGTGTCCGTGCAGGGCTTTAACTCGCCTGAACGTTCGCATGTCCCACACCCTTATACTGCAGTCGTACGATCCCGAAAACAGCTTGCCGTGCCTGTGGCTCACCGCGAGCGAAAGAACCGGTCTAGTGTGCTCTTCCAGCACGTGCAAGCAGCGCCTCGTGGCCGTGTCCCACACGCGGATCGACTTGTCCGCGCTCGCGCTGAACAAGTGCGACGGCGTCGCTTCTACCGCCCACACTATTTCTTCGTGCCCTTCCAGCACGGTGTGCCCGATTGTGTTCGAACCCTCGTTGAGCGAAGTCGAAGGCTCCCCTCCGTTCACGCTGTTCACCACAGCCTTTTCCGTCACGCTAGTGAGCTGCCGATCGCTCAAGGTGATGCCGTGCTCGGTCGCAAATTGCTGAATCGCCGTGCGAAGGGCGAAGTTCGGGGTGAGCTCGAGATGCCTCAGGCGCTGGCCGGTCACCGGACAGGTCTTGTGACCCTGTTCGAGCCACCTCTGGATCGAAGGGCGGTCGTAGGTGTGCCCGGTCTGGATCATCACCGGATCGGACATAATCTCCATGGAGACGGGGCACTGGAAGTGCGAGGGCGTTTCGACCTTCGCTTTCGCGTCGATGCTGAGCCCCGCCATATTCAGCCCTGACTTCGCAGATCCGCCACCTTTGTCCATGACGAAATCGAACGGGGGAAAGAGCGCGTCTAAAAAGGTTTACACGTGTTGCCCACGCGGCTCCTGAAAAAGGGCGGCGCCGCTTCGAATGCGCGCGGAGCCTGCGTCTCGCACGCACGGCAAACGCGTGTTCACGTCGCGTGCAGCCGCGAAGAGCGAATCACAACCCGCGATCCGCTCGAGCCGTGCGCTCGACCCGCTCGGAAGTGAGCCGCGGACGCCCGAGGCATTTTTACCGCGTCCTCCCAGAGACCGATCGGCGATTCGACGGTCGGCGACCGCGGGGCGTTTTGCAGGTTGCGTTTTGCAGTCCCGGCCACGGCGGGAGCTCACGGGTCGTCGGCTCGTCCTGGAAAACAGGGCAGTCTCCACCGCGCGCGAGGGCTGCCGACGCGCGGGGACTCATGAACGCGCTCGCGGCGAGCGCTCGGGGCTTCGTCAGGACCATGGCGACGTCCTCGAGCTCGGTTACGCGGCGAACGGGAGGCCTCGTCGCGGTGGTGTACGTGTCCGAAGGGAAGAACGAGGGCGTCGTGGCTAATCTCGAGCGAACCGCCGAGGAGACGTGCGAGAAACACGGCGCGAAGGTCGTGAACGTGTTCCGCGACGTCGAGTACAACCGCACGGGGTTCACGCTCGGGATGGGTATCGCGTCCGCGGCATCCCTAGAGCCTGCGGCTTTGTCTGGGGCCGTCGAGCCGCTCCGGCAGAGCGCGTTGGCGCTGACGGAGAAGGCGCTCTCTCTGATCGACCTCAGAACGCACACCGCGACGCATCCTCGCTGTGGCGTCGTAGATCACATCAGCTGCCACGCCATCGGGGATGCCGACGATGCAGCGGCGGCGTGTTTAGCTAAGACTCTAGGCGAGAGAATCGGCGTGGAATCGCGCGTCCCCGTGCTCTTGTACGGAAACGCGTCCGGGGTCGGGACGCAACTTGCGGCGTTGCGGCGACGATACGGGTATTTCAAAGAGACCGCCGCCAGGACCGGGGGATGGGCGGGTGAACACGTCGTAGACGGCGGCGAGGTACTCTCAGACTACGGACCGTCGATCGTGCCGCCGGAAGCGGGCGTCGTCATGCTCGGGGCGACGCCGTGGATATATAACTACAACGTCCCCGTCGCGGCAGAATCGTTCGACGGAGACGGCGGCGGCGCAGAAGACGTTGCGCAGGTCATGACCGCGGCTCGCCGGGTCGCGAAGAAAGTGAGCGAGCGAGGTGGTGGGCTCGTCAAGGTGCAAGCTATGGCGCTGCCGCACGGGAAGGACGGGGATGCGGTTATCGTGGAGATCGCGTGCAACTTACTCGACGTGTCCGTGACGACGCCCGCCGAGGTGCAAGACGCGGTCGAGCGAGCGTGCCGCGAAGAGGACGCGGTGACGTTCCGCGTCAAGGAGGGGTACGTGACGAACTTGACGCCAGAGGAGATGTTAGCGCGATTGTCCGCGCAGAGCTAGAACTAGCGAATCTAGTAAAATAGCCGCCTAAGTTATGTTCACTCATCAGGGGTGCCCAGCTCAGATATCTTCTCTCATTCTGGACGAGGAAAATACGTTTGCGCGCCAAAATTCCTGACGGCACTTCGCGTTCCCGCACAACAACGAGGAGCGAACGCTCGCACGAGGTCGCACGCGACAGGATGTGCGCAACTTGCTGATGCCCGACCGTCGTTCATGAATCTCTGAATCACCGCGAGCAGCGAAATCACGCGCTATGGAGAGAATGCCCGCGTCAGAGTTCTCCAACGAATTGCTCGCCGTCCTCGCGAGCGAGGAAAGACTGCGCGACTGGCTGGCGAGCCTGCGAGACGCACTCGGGCGTCGTCCGCTCTCCGCGGCTGATGCTCTCTTAATCGGTGTCGTGCTCGCCAAGAGCCGCTCTGTCGAGCACGTGGAGACTGTACTCGAAGTCGAGCGCGTGCTGAAGCGCGCGATCGCGCGAAAAATGCTAGATCCGATCGCCCTTCGCGAAGCCGCGTCCCTCGCCGTCGAACTCGTCGCTTCTCACTCGAAGAAAGAGAAACCGGCTAAGAAACGAGCGAAAACAAAAGCGATGGCAGGGAAGGACGATGCGCGACTCAGCTTGTACGTGCGCGACGCACTCCCCGCGCTTGTCGCGGCGCTGTTGAGTTTTCGGTCCCCTAAAGCGTGGGCGCTCGCAGAGGAAAGTATACCGTTCCTTGTCGCCGCCGCGCCTTCTTCATCACCCGACGCGATCGACAGCTGTGACATCGTCGACGCACACGTTCGTGACGTCGTGATGCCGATTCTCGAATCGCTCATGCGGTCATCCCTCTCGGCCTTGCGCACGAGCACGGAGAAGATTCACGAAACCGAGGCGACGACAAAGGGTGAATCCAGGCACGCGGGCGACGGCGTCGCGGCCCATGTCTTCGCGACAGCGCTTCGCTCGATACCCGAAGCGACGCTGGCGATGGACGGACCTTGGCGGCTTCTTTTAGATTCGTTGCCCGTGCGGTATGGTGGTCATGTAGACTCCTTCGATGTCGATCCTCTGTTGTCTGCGGCTGGACGAGCGCTCGCGCGCGCGGCTTGTGTCGACGACGCGCGACGAATCGAGCTATGCGGGGTCATCGAACAAAAACTCAAAGGTGTTACAGCGTCGCGCGCGGTTGGTCTTGACGTACTTCGGGTGATGTTGAACGGACCAGAGCAACCGCTTTCGCAAGAAGACGTGCGACTGGCCGTGCGGTGGGCGCTGCACGCGGCGTCTTCAGCAAAAGTAAGCGCTGATACCGGAGCGATGTCCGCACAACGATTGATTATTCCAGCTGCGGCGGTTGTAATTGCGGCATTACCGTATCTTGAACGAGATGACATTGCCGCGATGCGTGACGGATGGTTGACACCGCGACTCTCAGCGCAGGCGCTCACTTGGCGCGATGGCACGACTGCGAGTGGCTTCCCACCTGTTTGCACGGTGAGAAGTCACATGAGCATTCCAATCGAGGAAAGGCTTCCCGTTGACGCTATTGCTGCTCTGTTTCATGCAGATTTAGTTCTCGCGGCATACGTTAACCCTATGGAGTTTCGGACTCGCGTAGTCAACGGAGGATTGGAGCTTGGCGTCGCGTCACTCGGAAGAAAGGTCAACGCGAACGAGAAAGCCCAAGCGGGCGTCGCTGCTTCGTGTACGAATGAGAAGTGGGGTTATCTGATGGGAGCTGCGGCGATGACAGTGCTTGCTAATTTGTTGCATGCGTGCCTCGATGCTACGCAAATATACGATGGCGACAACGCGCCTAGTTTTTTTGACCTTGGACTGCCGACGGCGGATGTTCGACGAGCTTTGCTCCACCGTCTCTCGCATCTGTTGGCTTTGCAGCGTGGTATTCAGATTGAAGTAGACGCAGAAATAGATGATGCATTCGCGACTGCTGCGTCATCCTTGCCTCGAGTCCAAGTATCCACATGGTTATCTGCGGTTGAAGCAGTCCTCGCTGAGGATGGACCGCAAACTTCGGGTTACAGTCGATTTGACGTGCCTGATGTCGAACCACAGGTCCAGGCGGGGATATTGTCGCGAGCGGCGGCGGCGTTTTCAACGTCCACTGGGCTCACGAAGCATGAAGCTGGACACGTTTCGACCATAGCTTTCGACCCCGGATTTATTCTACGTGAATTGGTTCGAAGGGGGATTCTGCACAAGTCGCTCATTCTCGCCGAGCGCTTGGCTCCGAACGTTTCTGAGACATCTGCAACTGCTGCGATGACGGTTCAAAGTTTCCGTGGAGCTCAACCTGACCGTTATCAGATGCTATCCGAGCGTTTAGCCGCGCCACCTAGCGCGAATTCTCACGGCGAAGGAAACGAACTGGTCATCGTGAAGCCAAGCTTCGGGCGATGGACGGACACGTCAGCGAGCATCCGTGCGGCTATTGTCGCGGGTTGTTTCGAGCTTTGCACAATCGCGGCGATGTCTTCCTCCTCTCCCGCTATCGAGGCATCCGTGATATCTGCTTTGGCTGCGCCGGTTCTGCAGCTCGATTCTTGGGACTTGAACAACGCCGACGGACTAGCGATCACGTTTGGCGCACAAGACTCAGCGCAGGACGATATGGCATCGGACATGGCATCACACACGCGACTAGCTGTCCTTCAGTGGGTCACCGCACGTGCCACCGAGTGCACCGCTCTCAGGGCGGCGGCACCTGCACTATCTCTTGGGGCGACTTTGCTTCTAGGATTACCCCGAGCTTCTGTGACGGCGTGTTGTCCAACTCTCGTCACTGCGCATGCTTCAGCTGCACTTTGGGGTCGTACGGACTTAGACACCAGTCAATCAGACTCGTTCGAGTGCAGATCGCTGCAGCTTACGCGCGACCTCTTACAAGGATATGTTGAATGCGCTGTTGATGACATGATTCTTTCCGAGCCTCAGTGCGCAACTGACTTTAGTGACGGAACATCTTTCGAACGTGCACAACGCGTGAGCCTTTTGAAAACGGCACACCATCTGACACTCAAGTGTGATGGCGTTAATGCCGCGATCGCTGTGATCATGGACGTTGTGCACGTCATCTCGAATACGACAGATCCAATGCCTTTGCAGTCCTCCTCGACTGCAATATCGGTCGTGCTGGATTTGTTAACTTCACATGTAGGACGAATCATCAAGGACGTTCGTGACGATGCACTCGGATTAAACCAGCGCGACCGTGAAGTGAATATCGACGTCAGCGATCTGCTTATGCGCGTGGGAGAATTGATCGTGCAAACCATCGACGCCGCAGCGATGCTAGTCAACAACGAAAGCGGAAAGAAGAGAAAACTGTCTGCCGTCGTTTTGGTCGACATCATCCATGGCGTGAGTGCAACATTGCTCTCTCTGATTTCCATTAGCGTTTGGATCGCATCAGTGCGAAGCGGCGACAATAAGAAATCGCGTCGATTAGATGACGTAGCGAAGGCTGCTTATGAAAGCAGCGGAAGGCTCGGTATCGCGGTCGACTCGCTCGAAGGCGAGGGTTCAAACGCGAGCGTGAAACGTGAGAGCGCGCGAATGAGGTCGAACCGTGTGTCTTTGCGCGCGGCGACTGCGCTGCGTGCCGGGGCGCAGTTGACTGACCTTTCAGAAGATAAAAATGCGGCAAAGACGGGTCGTAGACATCGGAAGTTTCGAAAAATGCGCTGGGTGGACATGGAGGCAGAGGAGCCCTCGTCGGATGAAGGCGGCGTGGAGGGAGAGGCGGATGACGACGAAGACGACGCGATTTTTTGCGTGCGTCCAAACGGCGACGGCATCGAAGGTTGGGAGATGCATCATCGTCAGTCCGAGAAGCGTCCGTTTCCCGAAGTTGATGGCCCAGTTGAGACCGAGACTACTGCCGTCATAGTTCCACAGATACGTAGAGTCAACGCGTCGCCGAAGAAGAAGGCACACGGACAAGACGTACGAGTTCGAGAGGCTGCGAATAATTTAGCTTAGCATCTACATTCGACACACAAATCTAACGTCACTATCACTTGCTCCAACACACGATCACGAGGACACCATTCGGGGATATTTGGTGTTCCGGTGGTGGATGAATCACTTCCGCTCGCGTTGCTCCGCTCTGCAACGCGGCTTCAAGGAACGCTTGCCGACAACCTTTGGCCCGCTCGTTTTCTGGCTCCGCTATGACAACATGACCGTCTCCGGCAACCAACGCATGACATGCGCTCGCTAATAAAGCTGCGGTAGCGGGATCATACAGACAATCCGCTCCTAGAACTACGTCCACCGGCTGGGAGAGCGTTTGCGGTGCTGACCAATCAAGCAAAGCCCCCGCGACTCGACACCCGCTCGAGCTGTTGTTCACGTCGTCGACGGCGACCACCTCAACCTCGTTTAACGCCGCGGAAGAGAGCGCACAGTGAATAGCTAACGGTTCTCGGTCACAGAAAATCACGCTTTTACTTCCACCGAACATCGCCGCGGAGAGTCCCGCGAGCCCGAGCCCACATCCGACCTCCACAACACGCTTAGAACGCAGCTCAGGCAGAGACTCGACGCAAGAAGCAACGCAAGATGCAAGGATGCGCGACGTGAACCACAGCTTCCCCCAGCTCGGATCCGCCTCCATCTGCCCCTTGGATTCGTACCAGTCCCACAGGTCTTCAGCACCGGGTGGCTTTACGACCTTCAGGCGATCTTCGCCCACTCTTGTTACGACCTCGACGAGAGGGGGTAGGGCGTCGTTTCCCTCGGTCAGAGAGGCAACGATTTCATCTTCGTCGTCGACACCGAACGACCGCACCGCCGGCAACGAGGCCGCGAAAACCGGACGGGGGCGACGAGGGATCCGCCCGGGTGATAATCCACGAACGCGATATGGTGACGCTAACATTTGCACACGGTTCGAGCCCGCGTGCAAGGCGCACTGTGTGTCAAGGCGCACTTGACGAGGGAGGCGCTTCGAGATCGTTGAAACGGTTTTTCATTCATTTTCTACCCCAACACAACTCTCTAAGGCGCCTCGTCCTCCTCAATCCAGTCCGGATTGGGTTTCAAAATCACGACACCCTCAAGGACCGGCGTGAGCGGGATGAACTTCCCAGTAGCGAGCTCAGCTCTGTCGCCCGTGGAGAGCAACACCGGCGTGGTGTGGGTCTGGAAACCCGTGATGGTCTTTGGTTTCCCCGCTTGTCCGACGACATCCACTGCCTGACCAACACGCACAGAAATTGGAAGCGGCTTGCCCTCTTCATCCACGGTCATGAGCATGCGAGGCTGGGCGGCTACGAACAGGTAATAGAGCATGTAATGGTGCTTGCCAAGAATCGTGTGCTTCATGTCGAGCATGGAGAAAGCGACAGTCATCAGTCCTGCCCAAGCGACGTTCGAGTGCAGCGAACGGTCCGAGTGCGAAGGCGAAAGCGTGAGCAGACCTTTTCCGAGATGCACGAGACCCTGAGCCACGCGCACGAGGAAGATCAGGGACGGATCCTTGTAGTAGTAGCTCGACAGCTGACGGAGTTGAGTCGCGAGCCGCGCGTTGTTCGTACCGGCGCCCACGATCCCGAGAGCGAAGGTAGCAGCTTGCGCGACTTCCTCGTTGCTGTCGTGGCTGAGGCGTCCGAGGACATCAGTCACGTTCAGCGTAGGGTTTGAGATGTGTAGAAGCGCTAATCCCACCGGCGCGGCTTTGCGGACGGCTGCGTCGCCGTACTGGATCAAGTGGTCGTATGCCCGCACGGCCATGTCGCAGCCGAGTTCCTCCCCCGACGCGATCAGCGCCACTCCCAAAGCGGCGATGGACTGAGGATCCGCGAGCCACTCCCGAGCCTCTCCCTCACCGTCACCACCTTCCCCGCCTTCGTTCGTTGTCTCATCTGCTTCAATATCAGGGTGTTCTCCGCAGCGCGCGAGCATCGCTTGCACTTTGAGAACGTTACCGCTGCCTGTGTACGCGCACACCTCGAGGGTCACCTGGAGGAACTCGCTGATGCGCGGGCACAGCGTCTTCGCGACTTCGAGCGTCGCCTCGACTTCGGCTTGTCGCTGAAGGAAGAGGAGGCCGAGGCCGAGGCAGAGGAAGTGCGCGAAAGGATCTTCGAGATCCTTCTCCGGTCGAAGCATCAGCGCCTGCACAATCGCTTGCACGCACTCTTCGTGGCACGTGCCGACGAACACCAACCCAAGAGACAGCGCGGCGAAAGCCGCGACGTCGAGCGGGGTGGAGTCGTCCGTGATGATAGGAACGAGCAGCTCTTGCACCTCTTCCTTCTGGCATCCCGCGTACGCCAACCCAAGACCCATGATCGCACCAATACGGACGGACGCGTTCTCTTTGTTGACGCTCTCGTAGAGCAGACCGTACGCGGGATCGCAGTCGTTGCGCACATTGACGTTGATCAAGCCAACCGCGAGGAGACCGCCCGCGACAACCTGGTGCTCCATGCTGTACAAGTAGTTGTCCACGCGGGGAAGACCGTCCTCCACGTCCCACATCAAGATGGATCCGAGACTCGCAGCGGCAGACATCTTGCCATGATCTTTGTTCTTGAAGATCCAGCTCACGTTGGAACCAGCACCCGCGGCCGCACCCTCGCCCTCTGCGGCGGCGCCGTCCCCCTCCGGAACGGTGAGCAGCTTGTCTTGTCCGAACCCCGCGTTCACGAACGCGTTCACGAAAGTGGCGGCCAAGTTCGCGCGGGCGCTATCTACGGCAGCCCCGGCTGGAGCGCGGCCTTCCATCAGGTGCGTCTTGTAAATGTCTTCGGGCGTCTTCGCTTCCATGACGTCGAGGTCTCGCGCGAGCGTCAAATAGTTCCCGCTGAGGTTCGAGTTGCTCATGATGTTCTGAAGCTCCTCGAGCTCGTCTTCGTCGGTGATCTCACATGGGCCCTCGTCGAGCCTGAGTGGGTGTCCGTGCCTCGCGAGCATGTGGCAGAGCTGCCGCTTTTCCTGTTTGTCCGTCGTCGCAACGAAAGTCTGCTCCATCGTCTCCTGGAGTCCGAGCTTCATCGCGACGCGCATCGCGTCGGTGAACTTGCCCACCTTCATGAAGACTTCGTGCGCGACCTTGAGCACTTCCGAGTCTTCGGGCTCGGGTAGGTAGTTCGAACAGCTGAACAGGTATAAGCAGGTCCTGCCGTAGTTGGTTTCATTGACGTGCTCGGGGAGGAGACTGAGATTCTCGACCTCGATCAGGAGGTCCACAGCTTCCGGTTCCGCGTTATGCTTCATGTGAAACGGCACGATGTCGCGCACGAGCGACATTAGATCCTCGACTTCCGCGTCTTTGCCATCCTTCGCAGCTAAGTCTGATCGACGGTGGTACTCGGTTCCAACCTCGGCAGCCAAGTTGCGGACGTACTGCGCGCGAGGGACGAGGCGTGGGAGGGAAGAATCAGCGTCGACTCAAAGAGGGAAAAAAATACGTCTCGAGTCTAGCAAGACAGGGAGCGATCTCGCTGGTTTCCTCGCGCTTCTCACCTCGTGACCCCATGTTCCGATGTCCTCGCCGGATCCGACGAGACGATACTTGAGGGATTCGGGCATGACGTCCTCGACGGGGGCGTCGGTCATCGTCAGCAGAGAGATGATGTCTGCGAGCAGCTTCTTGTTGTCGCCCTCCTTCAGACTCGCGAAGGTTTCCTTGAGCTTGGCAAGGTGCGGGCGAAGGAACTTGAGCGGCTTCGGGACGCTCGTCATCGAGCTGCGAGCGCGAACAGGAGGAAGGAGCGCGTGAATGATGTGATTTCAGAGCGGGAACGGCGAATGTGCGCGAGATCGAAGAGGATCGCGCCAGATCGCGCGCCGACGGTACGGGCGCGAACTCACCTCGTCGCGGACTTGATCTCGCTCCTCATCGTCTCCATCGCTAGCTTCGCGACGCCAGCCTTCTTGTCCGCGGTCCTCTCCACCAGAAGCTCGAGGTTTTCCTTTATTTGCAAGTCCTCTTCCGAAAGTTCGACCACCTTCTTCTCGTCCTTCTTCTTCGCGCCGTCCGCGGGCTTCACCGATTCGTCTTTCTTCTGGCCCTCATCGGGAGGCGTGTTTTCGCTGACCATCGCTCACGCCGGGGTGCTCGCGGCGACCTCGCGAGTTCCCTTCCCCGTGATCCGCGCGGATGACCTACGACAACCCTCCGCTGATCGCGAATGTCGCTTAATTCTTCTCGAAGTGAACCACGGGTCGCTTGCGCGCGAGATCTGACCGCGATCGGCGGGGGAGATGGAAAGACCCTCCCTCGGGCTTCGGCTATTTTAAACCCACTGTCACGCTTTAGTGTCGAAACGCAGGCTGGTGTGCCTGACTCGAAGTACGCGAGAGGCGCCGGTCCTTACAAAGAGCTAAATCCGTCACGCCTCTCCTCCCGTAGTCTAATCCGCCTTCTCCGCGTTCGCTTTACGAGCGATCTCGTCGATTTTCCTGAACTGCCACGGCCAGCGCACGTTGTACAAGAACGGCCTCAGGTCGAACCGGTTGTCCTCCGGCGAGTAGTTTTCCGCGTGGTACGACGGCGTCAGCGTCGTCATCTTATGCCGGTTCGCGGAGTAGAAGAAGAAGAACCGCTTCACTTTCTCCGCGATCTCGTCCACGGAGAATCTGTCCTTCCACTCGAGCAGTAAGCGCCTGAACATCTCCACAGGCCCGAGTCGAGAGATCTTTCTGAGGCGGCCGTACACCCCGAGCTCTTCGTACGTCATTCCCATGTCGTCCTCGTCGTTTTGGACGTAGTCATCCCGTATCGGTTCGAGCTCAGCCGTGGGAGGTGCTTCCTCCACGGACGCTAACGTGGGAAATCCGAGGTTCACCGCGCCCCAGCGCAGGAACGACCTCAGGTCCCCTTTGCTGATTCCACCGATCGGGTTCACGTCCGCGGCGGAGCAGTCGTATTTCGTCATATACCCTCTTAAACCTTCGTCCACGTTTGCGCTGCCGAGAACGAGGAGGAACCCGTTTTTTCCTCGGACCCAGGGCATTAACTGAGCGAGCACGAACGAAAGCACCATGCGGATTCTCGCTTGAATGTTCTGAAGCGCGAGGTTCTCCACGGTGCTGCCGCCGTCGACCTTGAACTTCGGGGTCCTCTGCGTCACGGAGTGGAAGAAAGAAACAACCGCTGTGATGACGGCGTCAATCTTCACGTCCAGATGAGATGATCCTATCTCAGCGGCAAGCGACGCGGAGCGACTTCGCGTGTCTACACTGCTATTTTCGGAACCTAGATACACAGTCGTGAATAAGTACTGCGCGAACTCCTTCGCGGATGGCAGCGGAGCGTCGTCGGATAACTGAGCGATGCGACGAACGTCCGCCGCCGCGCGTTCGTCACCACTCGCCGCGGCACTTGTCGCAAGTTGGCACATAGATCCCACGAGGGCTGCGGTCGATGAGCTATCCGCGCCGCCCGATAGAGGTAGGAGGTACCCGCTCGCTCCCGATCGCCGAAGATAATCCCACAGCCAACACGCGGGTCCGTTCGCGATTTCCTCGTCCGCGGTGTGGTAGCGCACCGGACGCGGTGGGTCGGGTACGTGCGATGTTCCGTTCTCGAAGCACAGTTGGAACGGCACTTTAATTAACGGGTGCTTCTCGCACCCCGCAGCCTGGACGGCCATGCTCTGAAACGCTCCTCGAAATCCGACGACGGTGTCCAGGTCAACGTCCGCGGTGACGACCTCTACTTCTTGAACCGCGAACTGCTGTCCCTGCGCGACGATTTCTCCGTTCACCGCTATGCACGCGCATCCGTCATAATAAAGCCTGCCTCCGTCGCAGCCTCGTTGGTTCGCGTACAGGTAGACCCCGCCAGCCTTAGCGGTCGCGGACTGGATAAGGTCCATCCGAGTGTTCAATTTTCTAAGCTGATGGTGACTGCCGCTTCCATTACTGATGATCTCAACGCCGCTCAGGGCGAGTTGGATGTGCGGCGCGTTTGGCGTGAACAGCTCCTCGCACGTTTCGCTCGCTAAGGTCGAGTCCAAGAAGTCCAGCCCGGCGTCGCCGAAGTTGACGTAGTTCTGTGACGTCACCGAGACGACGCTCATCGGAAGTCGATGCTGCTCAACCTTCTTCGGGTGCTGCCACGCGGTGAACCAGCGGGTTTCTCGGTAGTTTCCATCATTCGCGAGGCAGAGCTTCGGGCGGATGAGGACGATTTGCCGGTTCAGCACGAACACGCGGCAGTTGTATCGAACCCCCGCGTGGATGACCGGCATCCCGATGTCACACAAGATGTCATCAGTCGTGTCGTCGCGCAGCAGATCCGCGAGACACTCCCACGAGTGTTCGATGGTGTCGACCTCGAGGAAGTGGTCCTCGCACCCGTACCCGGGAATTTCCAGCTCCGGGCCGACGCGGTAGCGCGCTCCTGCTTCCTTCGCCTGGAGGATCGAAGCCTTCACGCGCGCGATGTTCCCTTCAAAATCGAGCGCCCATTGGTTCAGGGCACACGTCGCGAGACGTGCGATTCTCATCGTGGCCGTGTCTCGACGAATGACGCGCGCGTCGCCAGAATCGGACAGAAGAGTTCTTCAACCATACTCGCGGTCGGGCAGGGTCGTGGAAAATCTCTCGAGTTGAACCTCGATCGACCTGCACTTTACGAGGCACCGACGCGCTGGCAGGATGGGGGAGAAGCGAAGTCTCGAAGACTCGGGTCGGGACGCGTCTGACTCGAAGGTTTTGAAGGCGTCGAGCGATGTCGCGGCGACAGGGGAGAAGGTACGTCCGCGGTCGCACCCCGAGCACCACCTCGTAAATTGTTCGGCACCTGCACCTCCAACGCGCGTCCTCACTCTCCCTTCTTCCTCCGTTCGTCGCGCAGAAGAAAGAGCTCCCTCCGTTCTTGAAAGCGAAGCTTCGCGCGCGGGGAATTAACGTCGACGGCGACACCGCGAACGACAGCGGAGAAGCGACGACCACAGCCGCGGGAGCGGGAGCTTCCTCGACCGAAGATCCCCTCCCCGAAGGCTGGGCTGAGGCGATCGATAAGACGTACGGAACGAAGTATTACTACAACGCGAAGCTTGGGCAGAGCTCGTGGACGCGACCGCGAGCCTCGGTTGCGCCCGCGGCGGTGAGCGTGACCGCGCCGTCGTCTACGCTCCCCCCGGGTTGGAAAGAAGCCGTGGATCCGAAGACCGGAAGAACGTACTACTGTAACCCGTTCACGTCCTCGACCAGCTGGGAGAAACCGATAGACGCGGCGGCGATCGCGAAGATGAAACGATGCAAGGGGTGTGGAGGTTTCGGCAGGGGGCTCGTTAAAGCGCACGGATTTTGTCTGCACTGCAGCAGAATCCTGAACAAGCCAGTCGAAGGACTCGCCGCGACGACGCGAGTTCCGATGAAAAGTCCAGGGGCGCAACACGTCGTGCCTGAACAAAGAGCGAGCGCCGTGGTCATATCTCGGGGACCGGAAAAGGTTGTGGCACACGCGGTGGCACGTGCTGGAATAGGCCCGACTCCACATCCAAGGGTTGTTCCCGTGGCGAGCACGAGCGACCCGGAGCCAGACACCGCGAACGTCCGTTCTAGACCGCCGCCGATGGGAAAACCAAGACGCGCTGCCCCGGCGGGGATCGATCCCATGGATCCGTCCTCGTACTCTGATGCGCCCGTTGGAGGATGGGGGTCGGGTCTGCCCCAGCCCGGGCAGCCGAGAGCTGGTGGGGATAACACCGCCCTTCCCGCGCCAGGTGCGGTCTTGCGACAGAATAAGAAGGCAGAAGAAGCGAAGAAAACACCGTTCATCGCGGGCAAGGACGGCTTGGGGGAAAACGACATGTAGCTCTGTCTAAATAGCTAAACTAGTCACTCAGTCGTCAAAGTAGATGAACCCGTTGCTAAACAAGTCGTGCAATAGCACCTTGCTCTCGCCGTCCATCTCTCCCCCTTGAATCCAACCGTCCGCCTCTATTTCGTCATGGTTCGCGACGTGACGAGCGAACTCGATACACCTTGGTGACTTTACCGTCCACACGCTTCCAGCCGCGAAAAATAAGCACCCATCGAGACTGCCATCACTCACGTCTTCTATGATTGCAAACTTAATATCTCCCCGCCGAAAGAGGAAACCGGTCTCGGTCCACTCCGCGATCAACTCGTCAGCAGTGACGTCGTCGACAGGGGCGAAGAACGCGTCGTCGACGCCCCCGCTTCCGGTGACGTGACAACCGAACCATCTCGCGACGTCCGTCTCGAGAT
>Ga0209630_10003447_pt1 | contig 14422 bp, 12 predicted proteins | sample COG_01_FD_184745 | JGI IMG/M metagenome (GOLD analysis project Ga0209630, IMG submission 184745) | Pelagic Microbial community sample from North Sea - COGITO 998_met_01 (SPAdes) (version 2) | ecosystem: Environmental > Aquatic > Marine > Neritic zone/Coastal water | place: Helgoland, sampling... | reverse complement strand
CTCGTACTTGCTGGAGGACACTGAGGGCAAGCTCTTCCGTTCGCAAAAGCGTAAAGGGTTCAGCAGCCAGACTATTCAGAACCTGTTCAAATTCTTGTACAGGGAAGCCAATATTGAGAATGCCTCAAGTCATAGTGGACGGAGGAGCTTTATAACAAGCCTCAGTGAGAAGGGCATATCTGTGCGTGTGATACAGGAATTGGCGCGCCATAGCAGCATGGTGACTACACAGAGATATATAGACGTCTCAGTGGATAAGCTTAAAAATGCAGTCGACCAGATATCTGTTTAGTCGCAGTGCTATGAAGTAATTTACGGGAATAGATGTTCCGGCTTAGCTAACCTTAAAATAGGCCATTGCAAGACATTGGAATACCCACTCTCGTTCAGCCCATCTCGAATCATCCTATTTGTAACTGATCCCATGAGCAGATTGCAACACAATACAAATGCTGCTGAGTCACTCCTTTTAGTAAGAAGCTGTCTAACATCTTCAATCGCATCATGGGAAAGGCCTTTTCCTCGATGTATAGCTACTTGGTAGAAGTTAATTTTGGCAATATCTACACTGTCCTCGTCTTCGGCATTTCTGAAATTAGACAATGCTAGCTTGGCTATGGGTTCCCATGCCACCTTGCCATCAATTCCCAAATGAATCAGATTCAGAAAATTTGGTGTATTTAAATACTTTCTCTTGGTTTCGTCAGCTACTCTATCCGGTAACGAGGTACTGTACGATTTGGCGGTTCCTATTGGGATAGTTTTAAGATTCAAGTCATCAACTTGATTACTTGATACGAATGCGCTGAGATCCCTACGCAATTGATCAGTCCATGAGAAGAAAGCCATTGGTAGCATTCGGTCTGTATTCCATTTGTCAGCGAAATTTTCTTGTTCTTCGGATGGTGAGAGGTGATCGACAGGGTTAGGGATAACCCATTCACTACCATCATGATAAAGAATTCCATCATTCTCCAAATAACCATCACGGACAAAGGATTCGTATCTTGCTAGAGTATAAGAAATGAAATTAGTAATCGTCGTTACTATGTCTTGTCCTGTATAAACGTGTGCAGTGATTGTAGTCATTATAATTGAAATTGGTTTGTGATCTTTCCCTGAAAAATGCACATCACGGTGACGTTTCATTAACTGAAGTGATCTCTGAAGATTAGTCCTAACAAGGCGTTTTGGAACTTCATCAATCTGTTGATACAGCTTCTCATTAGCTTGATAGATAGCCTTTCTGGCGCTTTCTTGCTGCTCTTGAGAGATGGGATTTTTAGACTTGAACCAATAGTAGTAGCCCTTCGGGTTGCTTGTTGACCAAGAATACATTTCATCATTCTTTTCTGTGATATCGATTTGGTGCTCTTGATAACTAGCTGAAGATAGAGCGGGCAGTACATCTAAATGAAAGCCTGGGCGGTTCTCTTCGGAAGCGTATTCTATAGTCCAGCACCTTTTCCCCTCATCATCTAGCATTCTTAGATAGTCGGCATTTTCTTTAAGTCTATCCCCAACATCATGTTTTAAAATCGCAGGGTTTTTAGGGTCACTAGGATTATGAATTTCACAGACCTGGTCAATGTCAAAGTCTCCGTCCTTGTCACCTCTGTATGGTCTTACGACTGTTCCTAGACGAAACGATCCTTGGAGATATATTTCTGGTTCTTGACCTGAAATGTAGTTCCCATTCTCTAGCCAGGATTTTACAGCGTTGAATCTTTCTTGAGCTCTTCTGAAGTCGGATGGTGAGATATCCAAGTTGCGTGCAGCTTCTTTTAGAATCGATTCTTGTATTTCCATGTTCTGCCTATGAGTGTTATGCGAAAAATTCTATTAGCTTTTCGCTTTCATGAGTAAAAAGTCTGTCAGCGCGGGAGACTAGATCGTCAACGATTCTGAAGTCGTCCATGGGAAGCGGTTTATCTGATTCGAAATTGAGTCGCATGATCTGATTTTTGCCAAGAATCAATGATAAGTAATTATGTGTGGATTGGGCTTGGAGAGATAGGTTGAAATCCACGAACTCTGAACTATTCCAGCCATTTAACAATCCCCAATTTCTTTTCTTTTGCGTGCCATAAGCAACCCGACTGAGACCAGTTCCTATTGAAAGTATCTGGATATCGTTCCATTCAATATTCAGTCGTTTAGTGGCATCTATAGCTGCTGCTAGAGATGGATTGTTGGCCCAAATTCCTCCATCTGCTAAGTGATAGTTTTCTACCTTCTCTGGATCAAAATATACAGGAGCAGAACAAGAGGCCAGAACTGCCCCGCTAACAAGAAAGTCACCGTCTCTTGTAAAAGCTTCAGAATATGGAGATTTGAAGACATGTACACACCCATTTCCAATGTCTGTGGCGGGAATCAGTAAAGGCTTATCGACATCTTTAAGCTGTGTATCTCCAAATTGATCGGTAAGGAGTTTTTCCAAATTATCTTTGTTGTATTTTGAATGCATTCCCAGTTTGAACTTCTCAGGCCAGATCGATTTTTTCTTTGAGGAGAATATATCTTTGCCGTGAATTTGATAGAGATTAGATATTTCGGTTGGGCTCTTATTACAAGCTATTGCAGCCGCAATAATTGAGCCGGTACTAGTTCCAGCAAACATATCAAATGCTTCATGCAAGTTGATTTTCAATCTCTCACTAATACAAGTAAGAATATGAGCAGAGAAAGCGCCTCTTATTCCGCCGCCATCTATTGATAGAATTCTAAATTTTTGGGAAGACAACTTTAAATTCCTTTAGTGAATAAGGTGGCATCAATTTTATCTTTCCCGACGCGCATACCGCTTGGCGACATGTTCATTTATATAGGCATTTAGTCCATCGCCTCTATTAGCCAGTATTTTCATTCTCTCAATGTGATGTGCTCCTGCGCTTGCATAGTTATAGTAGTACGTCGCTCCATCACTAAATCGAACATTGATGTAATCATCTCCATATTCATATTGAACTACGCCGGAGTCGCGGTCTATGTCGCTGTATCTATTCATGAGTTATCACCTATTGTGGTACTGGCAGCGGTTACAGCAAAGCTTAAGAGAATCCCTAAATAATTGTGGGATCTAGCATAATGGTAAACGAGTAGAAAAGGAACAGCTGGCTGATTTTTTGAGACAAGTATTTGCCGGCTCGTTGTGACTATCAGCAATTTATCCAGGGCGTAAATAGAATATTTGGAAATAGCGGAAGTTATAAACGAACTTGGCAGCTCATCTTCGGCCAGCATGTTCAGCGGCATTCATTCGAGCGCTGACTTTACTGTAATACTCCTCAAACATGGCTACGCTGGTTCCCATCTGAACGGCCAGTATTCTTGTTCACAAAAAAGGAGGCAATCTATTTGTCGGGGAATTTGTACTTTTTGCGACCACTATGTTCTTCTGCATGGTGTAAGGCGCTCAATTTACTGTAGAACTTCTGCAGCATCTCAACGCTAGTACCCATTTGAAGTGATAGTTGATATATGTCTCGCCCGTCAATAAGTGCCATTGTTGCATAGGTATGTCGCAAGCTGTAGAGAGAGCGCGGCTTACCATCTGCCCCAAATCGCATATCATGCTTATTCAAAAAGCCCTTGAATGAGCCTCGCAGAGCGTCTGTAGTAATTCGGTTGCCGCTCCTATCTACGAATATGTAATCATCGACTTTGGCTTTTAAAAGGGCTTCCAACGTTTTGTGCTTGATGCGTGGGTGATAACGGATGATTGAAAGAAGATAGATGCCTGCAGCATCGGTAGCTATTAGCCTTCTTTTACCCCTCTTTCCATCAACGTTTACAGCGAGATAAGGCTGCTTACCCTTACCCTTTATCAGTTGTAGGTTGTTCCACTTAAGATTGTAAGCTTCAGTTCCTGCGCGGATTCCGGTGCATGCTAGAAACCCAATGTAGTCTGCAAGTACTTCGCGTAACTCCCTAGTAGTTTTTCTGTGACCTGTATTGGCCCATTTGCGAAGATGTGATGCGATGTAGGTATATTCTTCTTCAGAAAATGCTCCTCTGCTTTCGCTCTTAACTCCCTTATTTAGAAGTCGAGGTCTGATCGACTCAGTAATCCAGCCATGCAACAAAGCTTCATCGAAGACTCGATTGAGCGAAGAATTATGCGTGTTAATGGTACTTTGTTTGGCTTTAAACTTTTGGGAGGCTTCTGTCAGTATTTTTCCTTTCTCTGCTTCGGTTTTTCCTTTAAAGATGGAGAGCCGCTTTTCCTCTGTTTCTCTTCCCATTTTCTGGTCGCGCCAAGCTTCGTATTTTTTTAGAAGTTTTACATTAACGTTTGCAATGTCATATTTTCCAAAGAACGGGATAAGATAGTTGTTGGTGACGCGGATGTAATCTTCATAAACCGCTTTTCCTCCGCCACCATCTAGCTCATCTTGCATTCGAACTATTGCAAACTTGGCTACGTTACGGAATTTTCTGGTGCTTTGTGGGAGTTTGCTTTCAGCTTTAGCTTCAGCTCCATAAAACAGCTTGCGGGCTTTTTCAGCAGCTTCATTTTCATCGTCAGTGCCAGTACTGAAACGTTCCCACTTGCCACTCTTTAGTTTGATCGCAGCTTGCCAGTAGTTACTACGAGCGCGCTTATACAAGTTAACTTTTTTATCAATTACGCTGATGGAGTCTTGCATGGCTATCACCAATTAATCTTTCAGCTAGTGTATAGCCAGTATTGGGGGAATACTAGAGTGTGCTATGAGTGTGCTATGAAAATCAGAGAATTTTAGAGGAGAAGAAGGCTTTTAAGATATTGATATATAAGGGAATAATGGTGCCCAGGGGCGGAATCGAACCACCGACACGAGGATTTTCAGTCCTCTGCTCTACCGACTGAGCTACCTGGGCGTATTAATACTTCTGCTAAATGCGTGCATCCTGCACGTGTTGGCGATGCTTCGCATTGCTCCTCTGCTCATTCCAGCCAGCGATCATAGATTGCTGTCGTTCGACTATCGCTGGAAGCTATCGCTTCCAAAACGCTGGGTCTCACCCAACTGAGTTATCTGAGCATTTTTTGATCTGCTGTGCTCGGTATTATCTCGTTAAAGTCTGATATCTCTCTCGGTCACGTACTCAAGTACGCCCCCTCATTTGATTCGGCCTTTGCCTCGTCCTAACTTCGCTCGCGACGCTCAAAATCTAAGTTAGCCTTGGTGAGGCGCTACTTTGCGCAAGCCGCGTATTAAATAGAATCTGGGCTTTTTAGTCAAGAGAGGCGGCGAATTTACTCGCTTTCGGGTACGAAGCCCTCGGCGCGGTCGAAATCTTCGTTGTTGAGGAACCTATCCATCTGGTTCTGCAGGTATTTACGATCGTCGGCGTTCATCATATTTAGCTGCTTTTCGTTGATTAGCATGGTCTGCTGGGCTTGCCACTCGCCCCAGGCTTGCTTTGAGACGGTTTCGAAGATCTCCTGGCCCTTTGGCCCAGGGTAGGGAGGCGCTGCCAGAGCAGGGAGTTCTTTGTCGTATTTCTTGCAGTGGACCGTGCGTGACATAGCTGTTCTCGTCTTTTATTGCGTGGATCTAGAGTTGTAGTTAGGAATTCTTGGCTAACTTGGATAGTAGCTTCTTAACCGGTGCTGCCAATCCGACTTCCAATGAGTGGTCTAAAGGGTACCAGAGCCAGCGATCGGTTTCCGCTATTTCATCCTGTTTGCCGGCGCGCAGACACACCGGGGTGATGTCTAAATGGTAGTGGGAGAAACTGTGTCGGATTACCTCGAGTTGATCTCTTGCGCCATCTCCCTGTTCGTTGAGGCTGACGCCGCCTAATTCGGGCAGGGAGTCTGTCTCGGGTGATTCGGGCAGGCTGTAGAGAGACCCCCAGATGCCGGTATCCGGTCTCTTCTGCAGCAGCACCTCGTCCGCGTCGTTAAGCACTACAAACATGGCTACGAATTTAACCGGTAGTGTTTTCTTTGCTTTCTTGCCGGGGAATTCTGCCGTGCGCCCTTGCTGGTAAGCCGCGCAATCTGCATGAAAGGGGCAACTCTGGCAGGCGGGTTTACTGCGGGTGCAGAGGGTGGCGCCCAGATCCATGATCGCCTGGGTATAGTCGGCGACACGCTCTGGCGGTGTTAGAGATTCTGCAATTTCCCAGAGTTGCTTCTTTACGGCGGACTGTTCCGGCCAGCCTGCTATGCAGTGGTAGCGTGCCAGCACGCGTTTAACGTTGCCATCCAGAATAGCTGCGCGCACGCCCAGGGAGATTGCCGCGATAGCGCCGGCTGTTGATTGGCCGATGCCATCCAGTTCCATTAGGCCGTCGACGGTTTGCGGAAATACGCCTGCATGGGAGTTCACTACTGTCTTCGCAGCCTTGTGCAGATTGCGCGCTCTGGCGTAGTAGCCCAGGCCGGTCCACAGATGAAGTACCTGGTCAGTCTGTGCAGCGGCGAGTGCATCGACGCTGTCAAAGCGCGCCATGAAGCGCTCGAAGTAGGGTATGACGGTGGCGACCTGAGTCTGCTGCAACATTATCTCAGAGACCCACACTCGATAGGGTGTGCGGTCGGTTTGCCACGGCAGGTCATGACGGCCGTGTTGATCGAACCAGTCCAGAAGCTGTTGCGAGAAGAGAGTTTTATTGCTTGGCATAGGTGGAGAGATCGACGTGTTAATTCAGCAGGTTTCGAAGCAGGCCTCTGGCACCGTCTCTCACTTCCTCTGGAAGTTGATCGGTGATGGCCTCATTCAAACGATTTCTCACGGCGTTAGTGCCCAGCTGCGTAAATATTTCACGCACCTGGGTGAAGTCGGGCCTGCAGTATTGGTTAACTTCATCCGCGAAGTTAGCCGCGCATTCTACCGGCCAGGACACGTCGTGATAGAGCTCGTCTACGGATATGGTTTGCAGATAGGGCTCGCCCAGAATGGTGAACAATAAATCATAGTCAAAGTTCTGCTGCATCGGATCGATACCACCAGTGCCTGAAATGTCGAAGTTGTCCATGCGCAGATTGATCTGCTGGTTCTCTGTAAGTCCGCCATTGAACAGGATGAAGCCGCCGAGCTCGGCGAAGCGAATTACATCCGGCCATTGTTCTATGGTGCTGCCGGTCGGGCTTAGGGCGGAAATTGCGGTAAATACCTGTTTGATTACGCCTATGTCTACGCTGTTTTCGGTTATGGCGAAGGTGGTGGAGCCGGTCAGTGAATCCATCAGCTCATTGCTGTTTTGTCCGCTGGCGCTGAGGTCCACTTCTACATCGAGATTGCCGGTGACCGAGTTGAGTCTGGAGACGCTGGGGGCAAGGTCAATCACGTTGAGTTGGCTAACAGACAGCTGTGTACTCAGCGCGGCGTCTTCATTGCGGCCGTCCAATCGAATATTGCCTGCGATGCTTCCCTCGAATGCAGAAACCGGTTGCAGCTCGACATCTAGTACACCGTCCTCGATGTTGGTAAATATGTTGATGCCGGTAAATTGAAACTCGTTGGCCAGCAGAGATTCGATCGCGATTGAGCCAATCACATTAAACGAATTGAGTAGCTCGCTAGATATTGGAGTACCCGCTGCAGGGGGAGGGGCAGGTGTAACTGTATCAGTGGGCTCGATAGCGACATTGTCGGCGCCGGCTGTCACTTCGTCTGTGGGTATTTCCTCTGAGGTGCTAGACGCCAGAAACGGAGTTAGGTCGATCTGATTACTTACAATTTCATAACTAATGTTAGCGGGTTGCAGGCCGCTTGCGAAATTCACATTCGCCTCGGCCTCTATGGTGCTATTGGATAGTTGCAATATCATCTCTGGAATTTCTATGCCGGCATCATCGCCACTGAAGTTCAGATTAATGCTTGCCAGAGGGTTAGCAGTATCTTGCATGAGTGAGCCCGAGGCATCGAACTCGTCCTGTGTCTCGCGTGCTCCAATGGTTTGCATCAGGCCAAAGACATGAAACTCATTGGATGATAGCGAGCCCTGATAGGCAAGGGCATCATGTAGGTTGCTTATGCTAATCTCGCCCTGCAGCAACATCGGGGTAAGATTGAAGTTAATATTCCGTACGTCGATATTCCCCGCGTTGATGTCTGCAGTTACGTTTCCTCTGAAGCCCATGGTCATCGGCTTGGTCATGCCGTTGTTCAGAAAATTGAAATCCATTTCAACATCGAAGGGCAGTCCTTCGATGTTGGTGTTCTGGCTGCTCAGATTCAGATTGTTGACGCTGTAGCGCAGGCCCTGGGAGAGGTCTTGAATGTCGACGCTGGCGTTCTCGATGCGCAGCTGCTCAAAAGATACGGTAACGATGTCGGGGCCGTTTGCCGCTGCAGGAATATTCTGTAGCTGCGTGGATGATGACTGAGTAGGGGCGGGTGTCGAACCGACGCTGAGACCAGGCGCCTGAGTGTTCCAGTTGCTTATGCCCTGCGCATCAATGTAATAGTTGATATGAAAATCATCGGTAGATAACTCGCGAATAAAAATTTCGCCGCCTATTAATACGCGCAGGTCTACCTGCAGCAGGGCTGCCGATGTTGAGGCAAGCTCCAGGGGCGATGCCGGATTCTTCAGGCGAACGTCGTTGAGCGTGAGCCCCACGGAAGGGAAGAAGGAGATGTCCATGTCGCCGGCGATAGTGAGCTCGTAGCCGGTGCTGGAGAGTACGGCGGCCTGAATTGCCGCCTTATTCTGATCTGTGTTCACAGACATGAGCAGAATCACGCCCGCTACAATTAATAGCAGGACTAATCCAAGAAGCAATCTGGCGAGTTTCTTAATCATGTCTACCTGGTCAGTGTGATTTGTGAGGGCAAATTTCTTGTATAGAGTTACGAATTCGTCCAAACCCGGCGCCCCACTCAGTTTAACGGATTGGGTTATCACTTGCACCAAGGGCGGCGCTAGCTCGAATTGCCCGTATCTGCTGCTTTCAATGCGCCAGAGCGGGCATTATAATGCGCTCTTTCCAGAGGGGGCATAGTCCCTTCTCTATCTAGAGCGGCTATAGCGATCAGGCATGCCAAATAGCTCGTACTCTAGCAATCTCAACTACAGTGGCCGACCATGAGAACAGCATCAGTAGAACGTAATACCAAGGAAACCCAGATTTCGGTAGCCGTGAACCTCGATGGTACGGGTAAGCTCGAGGTCGACACGGGGCTGCCTTTTCTCGATCATATGCTGGATCAGATTGCACGACACGGATTGATCGATATCTCGATCAAGGCGGTGGGTGATCTGGAGATCGATGCCCATCACACCGTCGAAGACATCGGTATCACGCTTGGCCAGGCCTTCGATCAGGCCCTGGATAAGACAGGGATACGCCGCTACGGCCACGCCTATGTGCCCCTTGATGAGGCACTGTCTCGAGTAGTGATCGATTTTTCAGGTCGGCCTGGTTTGGACTACCACGTGCAATTCGTGAAGGGCACCGTGGGCGCATTCGACGTGGATCTGTTTCACGAGTTTTTTCAGGGCTTCGTCAATCACGCTCTGGTTACTCTGCACATCGATAATCTTCGCGGCAAGAACGCGCACCATCAGATCGAGACCATTTTCAAGGCCTTCGGAAGAGCGGTGCGCATGGCGGTCGAAGCAGACCCTCGGCAGGCGGGTGTCATTCCGTCTACCAAGGGAACACTCTAGGGGCAGTGAAACCGGCGGAAAGTTTTGCTTTCTGCCTGGCCTCGCTTCTATTTTCACTCCGGGCACTTTAATTCGAGCTACAATTCGAGCTACTTTTTAGAACATTCCTCAGATGAATAAGATCGCAGTAATCGATTACGGCATGGGTAATCTGCATTCAGTTGCAAAGGCATTAGAGCATGTCGGCAGCGAGCTGAATCAGCAGGTTGAAGTCAGCGTGACCGCCGATGCCACCGAGATCGCAGCGGCCGATCGCGTCATCTTTCCCGGTGTCGGCGCGATACGCGACTGTATGGCAGAAATTCTTCGGTTAGACGTCGATCAGATAGTCAAGGAAGCTATTCAATCCAAGCCCGTCCTCGCTATATGCGTAGGTATGCAGGCCCTGATGAATTCCAGCGAAGAGAACGGTGGCGTCGACTGTCTTGGATTCCTCGACGGCGAGGTTCGCTATTTCGGCGATGACCTGCGCGATGCAGATGGGGGTCGTTTAAAGGTTCCGCACATGGGTTGGAATCAGGTAAGGCAGACTATCGATCATCCGCTTTGGAAAGACGTGCCGGATAATAGCCGCTTCTATTTTGTGCACAGTTACTATGTGCAAACTGACATGCGCGACATGGTCAGTGGTATCACAAACTACGGAGCAGACTTTGTCGCCACGCTTGCCGATGGCAATATTTTCGCAACCCAGTTTCATCCCGAAAAGAGTCAGACGGTAGGGCTGACATTGCTGCGTAATTTTTTGCAGTGGGATGGCTCGGTATAGATTTTTTCTTAGCCGCCGGAAAAAATTAGACAATAGTTAAGCAATAGTTAAACAATAGTTAAAAATAGTTAAAGAGTAAGTGAAGAGTAATGACATGTTAGTTATTCCAGCAATCGATTTGAAAGATGGACAATGCGTGCGCCTGCGACAGGGGCGAATGGAAGACTCCACGGTTTTCTCTGACGACCCGGCAAGCATGGCGGGTATCTGGCAGGCGAAGGGTGCGCGACGGCTGCACATCGTCGATCTTAACGGCGCCTTTGCCGGCACTCCGGTTAATGCCGAGATTATTACCAAGATCGCCGCCGCCTATCCAGATCTGCCGATTCAGATCGGTGGCGGTATTCGCAATCTCGATAGCGTCGGATTCTATCTGGATGCCGGTGTCAGCTATGTGATCATTGGAACGCAGGCGGTTAAGAACCCCGAGTTCGTAAGAGAAGCCTGTCTGGCTTATCCGGGCAAGATTATTGTTGGCATCGATGCTATCGAGGGCATGGTGGCTACCGAGGGTTGGGCAGATGTATCGGATGTTTCTGCCGTGACGCTCGCTGAAAAATTTGCCGACTTCGGTGTCGAGGCCATCGTGTATACCGACATAAACTGCGACGGCATGATGCGTGGTGTAAACCGCGAGGCGACGAAGGAATTGGCAGACCATTCGCCTATTCCGGTCATCGCCTCCGGTGGCGTGAGCAAGCTGGCCGATATTGCTGCCATACGAGAACTCTCTGAAGAATCTTCCGGCGGTGGAATTATGGGCGTAATTACCGGCCGCGCCATCTATGAGGGGTCTCTCGATCTGACCCTGGCTCAACAACTTTGTGACGAATAAGTGGAACTTGGGATCCTAACTCAACATGGCATTAGCTAAGCGAATAATTCCCTGTCTGGATTGCGAGAATGGACGCGTCGTAAAGGGCGTTAAGTTTCTCGATATCCGCGACGCGGGTGATCCGGTGGAGGTATCCAAGCGCTACTGTGATGCCGGAGCCGACGAGATTACCTTTCTGGATATCACTGCCAGTCACGAGGGAAGAGAGACCACCGTACACACGGTCGAGGCTATCGCCAGTCAGGTGTTTATTCCCTTGACCGTCGGTGGTGGCATTCGCACCCTGGAAGACATTCGCGCAATGCTTAACGCGGGGGCAGACAAGGTTGCTATCAATACGGCGGCGGTCACCAATCCCGAGTTTGTGCGCGAGGCGGCGCAGCGATTTGGCTCTCAGTGTATCGTGGTTGCCGTGGATGCCAAGCAGGTATCGAAAGAAGGCGAGCCATTGAGGTGGGAGATATTCACACACGGTGGGCGTAAGCCAACGGGTATCGATGCGATCGAATGGGTAAAGCGCATGGTGACCTATGGCGCCGGTGAGATATTGCTAACCAGCATGGACAGAGACGGCACCAAGATAGGCTTCGATTTGGATCTGAATCGTGCCGTCAGTCGCGCCGTGCAGGTGCCGATTATTGCTTCCGGTGGTGTGGGTAACTTGCAGCATCTGGTCGATGGTGTTTTGGAGGGGGAGGCAGATGCCGTGCTTGCGGCTAGCATCTTTCACTTTCAGGAATATTCTATCCAACAAGCGAAACAATACATGGCCGACAAGGGAATCGAAGTTCGAATCTGAACCTTGATTCCCTGAGTTCTGGCTTTCGTCCTGGTCTTCTTTCTGATCTTCTCTGTGATCTTAATTCAGATCACGTTGCGCGAAGGAGCCTGTGTTGTTAAGTGGGCGCGCCGGTTTGAACGCGTTAATTCCCTTCAGAACATTTAACGCCTCGTTCAGGGGATAGTCGCTAACCAGCACCTCCTCTGCCGAGATTAAGGCCTCCGCCAGTCTTTCGTTTTCCGTCGCAGCGTCATTACCGTTCTCCAGATGGCCGGCGAGATCGGCCTCATTGTATTGCATAACATTGCGCGAACGACGCGTAACCAGCGCCTCGTCGACCTCGATATCCGGCTCAATTCCCTGGGCCTGAATCGAACGACCGCTGGGCGTAAAATAGAGTGAGGTAGTTAATTTTATTGCGCGTCGCTCGTCCAGAGGCAACACGGTCTGCACTGAACCCTTGCCGAAGCTACGCTTGCCCATGATGATGGCGCGGCCATGATCCTGCAGCGCGCCGGCGACAATCTCCGAGGCCGAGGCGGAACCATTGTTGATGAGCACTACCAGAGGAACATCTCCCGCCACGGTCTTGCGTGTCGCAGAGAAATCGAGGCCGGTCTGCTCGAGTCGGCCTTCGGTGTAGACGATGCGCCCCTCATTAATGAAGGCGTCTACTACGGAAACCGATGCCTGTAAAATTCCACCGGGGTTGTTACGCAGGTCCAGGACCATGCCTTTGATAGGCTGGTCTATCGCTTCGTTCTGGGCATACAATTCTTCTATCTCTTCTTCGAGTTCGGTGCCGGTGTTGACTCTAAATTGCGAGATGCGCAGGTAGGCATAGCCGGGCGCTATGATTCGGCTGCGCACACTGCTAAGTGCTATCACTTCGCGAGTGATAGTAAGGTCGAAAGGTTCTTGTCCTTCTCTGGCTACGGTGACAGTGACATCGGTACCGGGTGCGCCACGCATCATCTGCGCCGCTTCTTCGGGCAACATCTCACGCAGAGGTTTATTGTCTATCTGAATAATGAGATCGCCTGCCTTGATGCCGGCTCGATCGGCGGGTGAGTCATCGATGGGGCTGATTACACGGATGTAGCCATTCTCTCTGCCTACCTCGACGCCGAGTCCACCGAACTCTCCGGTGGTTGTCTCTTCGAGTAAATCGAATTCATCACCGGCCATATAGGCGGAGTGTGGGTCTAGCCCCGCGAGCATGCCGCGTATGGCGTTTTCCAGCAGGGTCTGGTCGTCAATCTCCTCCACATACGACATGCGTATTCGGTCCAGGGCCTCGGTGAACATTCTAACTTCGTTTAGAGGTAGGGGCAGAACCTGTTGCTGTGCCTGTTGTTGTGATTGGGCACCCGCTGATGTCGAAAGAGCCAAGCCCAGAAAGATCGTCAGGGGAAGACTCGCGGCTGTAGAGCCAGAAAATAGCTGCCTTGCCGAGAAACGTGAAAAGGTGGATGGAGTAAAAGTCATGGCTAATTCCTGATAATTCTCTACTTGCCCGATACGGAAGCGTGGGCTCTCTAGACTTGTTTATACGACGATTCCTAGTGTTTCAGTTTATGTCTGAATACGCAAATTAGATGGGGCGGCCCTGGGAGTCTGGATAGCTGCCTCTTCGGGCACTAACTCAAGCGCCTGGATAGACCGCCACAGCGCAATGAAACTGTTACTTCGCGAACCAATTCGCTGGGTTTTGGGCCTCGCCGTGATGACGGATTTCGAAGTACATGCCGGGGCGGGTCTGGGCATTGCCCGGCCCCCCTGTGGGGTCATTGGCTAATCCCGAGGTTGCGACGATGTCGCCGGTATCGACCCAGTCGCCGGCCTGTTTGGACAGTGCCTGATTGGCGCCATACAGCGACATATAGCCCTCGCCATGGTCGATAATTACTAGCAGCCCCGAGCCGCGCAGCCAGTCGGAAAATACCACGCGCCCTGGATGAATCGCCTGCACCGGGGTTCCCTCGGCAACGGCAAGTGTGACTCCCTGGCGACGCAGGTCGCCCTCGCCGTAGCGAGATCCGAAGCCGCTGAGTACCTCGCCTGCAACAGGCATCTGCAGTTTGCCACGCTGCGCATCGAAGGGAGCATTCCTCATTGCGCTGGGGATGTCTGCAACGGCGCGATTGATCTGTTCAATTAATTCTTGCAGTTGCACCTGATCCATTTCCAGCTGTTCCAATTCTGAGCTGCGTGCGGCGATATCGCTGCGTAATTGGCGCAGGGCAATCTTGCGCTGCTGTTTCGATGCGTTGAGATCTTGCAGGCTGGCGCGTAGAGTTTCCTGTTCGGCTTGCAGAGTCGCGGCCTTGAGTGCCAGGTCTTGATTAACAGTTGCTATCTCGTCCAGGATTTTCTGAAACGATGCGATGCTGTCTAGTTGTGCCTCACTAAAGAGCCGATG
>Ga0209630_10003442_pt1 | contig 14445 bp, 10 predicted proteins | sample COG_01_FD_184745 | JGI IMG/M metagenome (GOLD analysis project Ga0209630, IMG submission 184745) | Pelagic Microbial community sample from North Sea - COGITO 998_met_01 (SPAdes) (version 2) | ecosystem: Environmental > Aquatic > Marine > Neritic zone/Coastal water | place: Helgoland, sampling... | reverse complement strand
CAGTTACTTTTCCCTTACTAACTTTTCGTTTTAGTTTTTTTACTTCTTGAATCACCTCTTTATTATCGAGTGCATTTCTTAATGTAACGAGTGTTCTGTTGAGGTCTAGCGGCTTTTGAATAAAGTCATAAGCTCCTTTTTTTATTGCTTCAACTGCGGTTTCCACATTTCCATGACCAGAAATCATTACAACAGGAGTTTCGATATTATTTTCTACAATTTTATCTAAGACTTCCATACCGTCCATTTTAGGCATTTTAATATCACATAAAATAAGGTCGTACTTGTTTTTTAATATTAAATCCAATCCTGCTTTTCCATCTTCAGCAGTTTCCACAGTAAACTTTTCAAATTCTAAAATCTCTTTAAGTGTACTTCGAATAGGCCTTTCATCATCTATTACTAATATTTTTGTCATGGTGTTTTTTTTTAAGATGCCTTGATAGAAATAATTGTGCCGTTTATAAACGTTACTTATGTCTCAGCCATTTAAACATTTCTTTATAGGACGCTTTTTTCCCATACATAAGTATTCCTGTTCTATAAACACGACCAGCAACCCAGGTTGTTCCAATAAAGGTAGCAATAAGTAAGCTCATAGACAATACAATTGCCCAGCCTAGTCCTTCAGCTCCCATGGAGACTCTGACTAACATAACAATAGGAGAGGTGAATGGAATTTGACTGCACCATTCTACAGCTGCACTGTTCGGGTTTTCAATTGCCATAGCCGCAACGATATATGCAAATATTAACGGTGCGGTTACGGGAAGCATAAATTGCTGAGTATCCGTTTCACTATCAACAGCTGCTCCAATGGCGGCAAGTAACGAACCATAAAGTAGGTAGCCACCAATGAAATAGAAAATAAACAGGCCGATCATCAACCCCCAAGGAATTTGATTAAATATTAAATCTTGGAATTCTTTTCCAGTTTCTGTTATGTCAGTATTAATAGGTTCTACTGTAACTCCTACCGCAACTTGCTCTACCTGGGTAGTTTGAGCAACATTCTCAGGGCTCATCAGGTCGGGAAATACGGTAAGGCTTAATGTAGTTATTAAAGCAAGAGAGAGCATTACCCAAATTATAAATTGTGTTAGTCCAACAAACATAATACCAATAATTTTGCCCATCATTAATTCGAATGGTTTTACGGAAGAAACAATAACCTCCACTATTCGATTTGATTTTTCCTCAATCACTCCTTTCATGACTTGTATGCCATACATGAAAATAAATAGGTAAATCATTAGTCCAAATATAAAGCCAACGCCCGCGCGCATACCAACGTTTTTTTCCTCATTTGAAACAACATCAATTGTATGTAATTGAACTTTATTTTTTAATCGAGCATAGTCTTCGTTACTAATGTTTAGTTCTTTTAGCCTTAAGCGTTCAATGGAACCATCAACAATATTCTCTAAGTGTCTTTGAACATTAGAACTAGGAGCTTCTTTGTAAAATAATTTTCCAACACTCGCATTTCCAGAAACGATGTTTCCAGGCAAATAAAGAAAGATGTCGTATTGATCAGTTTCTTTAAGGAAAGTTTTTCCGGCATCAATATTTTCTATGTCCTCATCTTGACTGGAGGTTAGATGATATTTTTCCGATTGTAACAATGTATTACTTAAAACATACGTGTCATCGAGAACTAAAATTTCTAAATCTTTTTCCTCTTGTTGCCCAAGCCAAATTGCTCCAACCAAGAACCCAACCAATAATATTGGTCCTAAAATGGTCATTAAGAGAAAAGATTTTTTCTTAACTCTAGTTGTGTATTCTCGCTTTATTATTAAACCAATCTTACCCATCTTGATTTGTGTTTTCGTTTACAACTTCTTCTTTATCGATAGATTTGTTTTCTACAGCTCTAATAAATATTTCATTCATATCAGGAATGACTTTATTGACGCTTTGAATTTCCACAGAATTAATAATTCCTTTAAGAAAATCATTTAATTGAGTTCCCCTTGTTAGCTTGATAGTAGCAATAGCATGATGTTCACCTAGTTGCTTGTTGTTTACCATCTCCCATCCGCCCCAGACAGCGTTGGCAAAAGCTAAGCCTGTACCTTTAAATTCAATAATGTACTTTTCTTCAGAAAACTGTTCTTTAACATCAGACACTTTTCCGCCTAATATTTTTTTAGAATTATTAATGAGAGCAATGTTATCGCATATTTCCTCAACTGAACCCATGTTATGGGTAGACAAGATAATAGTTGCGCCTTCATCTCTTAATTTTAGTATCTCACTTTTGACCAAGTTCGTATTTATCGGATCAAACCCACTAAAAGGTTCATCTAATATTAAAAGTTGAGGTCTATGCACAACAGTGGTAATGAACTGTATTTTCTGTGCCATTCCTTTCGATAGTTCATCTACTGTTTTATTCCACCAAGTGTCAATTTCAAATTTTTTAAACCAAAGCATCAATTCTTGTTTCGCCTGTTTCTTCGGCATACCCTTTAATTGGGCTAAGTAAACAGCTTGTTCACCAATTTTCATTTTTTTGTATAAGCCTCTTTCTTCTGGAAGATAACCTATCTGGCTAACGTGCTCTCTTTGCAAAGGCTTTCCGTCAATTAGTATTTCACCTGAATCAGGTGCAGTAATTTGATTGATTATTCGAATTAAGGATGTTTTTCCTGCTCCGTTAGGCCCAAGTAACCCAAATATACTTTGTTTTGGAACCTTGACGCTAACGTTGTCTAATGCTCGATGCCCTGAGTATTCTTTAACAATGTTTTTCGCTTCGAAAATTGGTGTTTCGTTGGTCATGTAGTAAATCTACTAAAAAAATGTAAAAAGGGGAATACAAGATTCCCCTTCAATAGTTAAGATATGTTATAAATTTTTAACCAAATGGGTTTTTCATTCGGTCAAAAAAGCTTTTGGTCTTTCCTGGAGTCGGGTTAAAGTTTTCGCTTTCCTTTAATTCTTCCAAAGTTTGTCTTTCTTCTTTTGTTAATTTTTGAGGAGTCCAAACCATTACATTAATTAAGATGTCGCCTCTACCATAACCATTTAATTCTGGAATCCCTTTATTTCTTAATCGGAGAACTTTACCGCTTTGTGTTCCGGGCGCAATTTTAATTTTTGCCTTCCCATCGACTAAAGGAACTTCAACCTGAGAGCCCATTGCAGCATCTATAAAGCTGACATGTAAATCGTAATGAAGGTCGCTACCGTCTCTGTATAATGTTTCATGCTCTTCTTCGGTGATAACAATTATTAAATCACCAGGAACCCCTCCTCCAGGTGCATCATTTCCACTCCCTTGCATATTTAACTGCATACCGTCTTCTACACCGGCAGGAATATTTATTGGAACAACCACTGGTTTTCTTTCCAATCCACTTGCATCAACTCCAGAAGGTCTTTTTCCAACAGTTTGACCAGCTCCTCCGCAACTTGGACAAGTTGATGCAGTTTGCATGGCACCCAGAATTGTATTGGTAACTCTTGTTACTTGGCCAGTTCCGCCACATGTAGAACAAGAATTAAATTCAACGCCCTCGGCATTCACCATTTTGTTGACTTTAATCTTTTTTTCTACACCGTTTACTATTTCCTCAAGCGTTAAAGTTAACTTAACACGTAAGTTGGAACCTTTTCTCCTTCTTGGGCCTCTGCTTCTTCCTCCACCGAAACCGCCGCCGCCGCTTCCGAAGATGTCTCCGAATTGTGAGAATATGTCATCCATGTTCATTCCGCCGCCACCACCACCAAAACCTTGTTGCCCCATTCCAGCATGACCGTATTGGTCATATTGTTGTCTTTTTTGACCATCTCCTAAAACTTCATAAGCTTCTGCAGCCTCTTTAAATTTAGCTTCTGCACTTGTGTCATCAGGGTTTTTATCTGGGTGAAATTTAATTGCCATCTTTCGATAAGCTTTTTTAACCTCACCTTCAGATGCGCCTTTTGAAAGTCCTAGTATGTCGTAATAATCTCTTTTACTCATGGGTTTTAATTTCCAACAACAACTTTAGCAAATCGAATTACTTTGTCGCCTAATAAATATCCTGGCTCAATTACATCTAAAACGGTTCCTTTTTTCTTCTTAGAAGGAGCTGGAATTTGCGTTAAAGCTTCATGTTTGTCAACATCAAATACTTCTCCCAAAGAATCCATAGATTTTAAACCTTTTGTTTCCAAAATATGAGAGAATTTATGCTGTATCAATTTAAAACCTTCTTTTACTGCTTCTATATCTTCACTTTTATCATTGTTATCAATGGCTCTTTGAAAGTCATCCAAAACAGTAAGAAGATCTTTGATGATATCTTGTCCGGCAGTTTTAGTAAGGTCAATTTTTTCTTTTGCCGTTCTTCTTCTAAAATTATCAAATTCGGAATATAGACGAAGAAATTTTTCATTAGCAGCGGAAATTTCTTCTTCCTTTTGTTCTAGCTCAGAAAGTTCTGGAACTTCCTCCAGTTCTTCTTTCTCAGGTTTTACCTCCCCATTAGTCTCTACTTCATTGTTGATTTCCTCTTGGTTTTCAACGTTTTCTTCGGTGTTTTCTTTGTTACTCATTCCTTAGTATTTAAGTGGCATCCGTATTTATCAAAAACGTGCCAATTAAAATGTTAAGTCAAAGTGGCAGAATATTACCCTACTTCAATTGGATATTATGTCAGATGACAGTTTTCGTAAAGGTTTTGTCAGTTTTCGGGCATAAAAAACCCCAGCTAATCTAACGGGGTTCTAATGGATGTCAATAATTAATTGACTATAGTGTTTCAACCAATTTGTCTAATGCTTGATGCAGTCCAATTCCTTTTAAATTTTTAGCGATAATTTTCCCATTCTCGTCAATTAGGAAACTCATAGGTATAGAATTTACATGATATAGCGCTGCTGCTTTACTGTTCCAGTATAATAAATCACTCACATGAAACTTCCATGTTAATCTATCTTTTACAATTGCGTTTTTCCAAGGGCCAACACTTTTATCGAGAGAAACACTGAAGATTTCAAATCCTTTGGCAGTTTTGAATTTAGCTTTATTATACTTGATGTACGCTTTTACAATATTTGGATTCTCTCTTCTACATGGAGAACACCAAGAAGCCCAAAAGTCAATCAAAACCACCTGACCGCGTAAATCAGTAAGACTCATTTCCTTTCCACTAGGGTTTTTTAATTTAATATTAGGTGCAATGTCTCCAATGTTTGTGCCAGTCTGAGCTTCTACAATATGAGTTTTGTTCTTTTTCCTTTTTTTCTTTTTCGGAGGCCAACCAAAATTAGATACAGTTAACGCTACAAGAGCAAGAACGATGATTAATTTAAATGATGTCATTATATTTATACTATTTAATTTGTTAAATCCCGCGCAAATTACTGCAATTACTATTCCAAACCATGTTGGAATATTTAGACGAAAGTTATTGACTTTCAATTCTTTTGATGTCTGCCCCTAAGTTGTTTAACCTTAGCTCAATATCTTGATATCCTCTGTCAATTTGTTGAATGTTTTTTATTACACTTTTTCCTTCAGCCGATAAAGCAGCGATTAATAAGGATACCCCGGCTCTAATGTCTGGAGATGTCATAGTGATTCCTCGAAGTGGTGATTTCCTATTCAGTCCAATTACATTCGCTCTATGCGGATCACAAAGAATAATTTGAGCTCCCATATCGATTAATTTATCCGTAAAAAACAAGCGACTCTCAAACATTTTTTGGTGTATCAAAACACTTCCTTTTGCTTGCGTTGCGACTACTAATATGATACTTAAAAGATCTGGGGTGAACCCTGGCCAAGGTGCATCTGAAATCGTTAAAATTGAACCGTCAATATATGACTCAATTTCATAACTATCTTGAGAGGGAATGTAAATGTCATCTCCTTTTCTTTCTAGTTTAATCCCTAGTTTCTTAAAAATTCCAGGTATTTGTCCTAAGTTCTCATAGGAAACATCTTTAATCGTAATTTCTGATTGAGTCATTGCTGCTAAACCTATAAAACTACCTATTTCAATCATGTCAGGAAGAATTCGGTGTTCACATCCACCCAGTTTTTCAACCCCTTCAATGCTTAACATATTAGATCCTAGGCCGCTAATATTTGCACCCATGCTATTTAGCATTTTACATAGTTGCTGAATATAGGGTTCGCAAGCTGCGTTATATATTGTAGTTTTTCCTTCAGCCAAAACAGCAGCCATAATAATATTTGCTGTTCCTGTTACAGAAGCTTCGTCAAGAAGCATATAACAACCTTTTAACCTTTTAGCTTCGGCTTTATAGAAGTTTGTTTTAGCGTCGTAATTGAAATTGGCGCCAAGTCTTTCAAAACCAATGAAATGCGTGTCAATTCTTCTTCTTCCAATTTTGTCCCCACCAGGTTTAGGTATGTATCCTTTTCCAAATCTGGCCAATAAAGGGCCAACTACCATTATTGATCCTCTCAGGCCTCCTCCTTTTTCTTTGAACTCTTCCGTCATCATGAAGTCAACATCTACCCCATCTGATTGAAAACTGTACTTTCCTTTACCCAGTTTTTCAATTTTCACACCTAATGCTTGTAATAAATTTATCAACTTATTTACATCAATAATGTCGGGAATGTTATCAATGACTACCTTTTCTGGGGTTAATAGTACGGCGTTTATTACTTGTAATGCTTCATTTTTAGCTCCCTGAGGAATTAAATCTCCTTTTAACTTATTACCTCCATGAATTTCAAAAGTTCCCATTCTTCAACTTCGTTTTATCTCTTATTTCTTTTATGATTCTTCTGTTTTCCTTTGCTGTTGTTGGACCTGTTGTTGTTGGACCGTTTACGGGTTAAAACAGTGACGTCTTTTGGTACAGAATTACTCCTCATTAATCTCAATATATCAGCTGTATCTTGAAGTTCGCTGGCATTAACTGTAAGTTTTCCTCCAGACAATTCTTCTAATTGTTTTACAATTGTGTTGTCGTTAACAGTGTCTCTATTCCAAAGTAAATAGGATGTTTTTAAAAGATTTGCAATGCGAAGAGTTAAATATTTTTTCTCGTCTCCCTCGGGATATGTAACAGCAGCAGTAATCATGTCTTCGAGAACTTTGCCGTAGTGTCCGTACTTAATTTTTTTATGTGGATACTCTACCTTTTCGGGTTTAGAGTTAAAGGACTCTTTACTTGGTATTGGGTATGGAGAATCAACATCTAATTTGAAATCAGCCATTATAAATAAATGTGCCCAAAGTTTATGCGTAAAATCTTCAACATCTCTCAGTTGAGGCTTTAGCTGCCCCATAACTTTGATAATAGCTTGCGCACATTTATTTCTTTCTTCTTTGTCTGCAATTGAAATGCAGTGGTTAATCATGTTTTGAACGTTTCTTCCATATTCAGGAATAATCATTTTTTCACGACCGGTATTGTAATCTAATTCTAATGTTTCTAACATGATTTGTATTAATGTTCTTTCGTTCTAATTGTTTCCTATAGGCAATAAAATGGAACAATTATAGATTTCCTTATGCTTGATGATTCCAAAAGTAGTAATAATAATTATTAAATCTCCAAAAGAGGCGAATGATTCTATTATAGTAAGTTCATTTTATAGTCGGTTAATGGAATTATTCGCCTATAAAATTTTTCAATTTAGTTGTAGAAATGCCTTTAACTATTATCCGATTACATTGAGTTTAGCATATTTGAGTAAAAGTTGTTTCTGCCCTTTCTCAGGAAAGAAAACAGTTGCTTTAACATTTGGGGGAGTGCCTTCAATGTTTATTACTTTTCCTTTTCCAAACCTTTCATGCGACACTTTTGCTCCAACTACAATTCTTTTTACATCTACTTCTAGCCCTTCTTTATTTTCAATGCTTTCAATACGCTTTAGGTTTTTCTTATTGTATGTGCTGGAAGTAGTTATTTTAGGTATGGTGTTCTTCGTTTTAGAAGCATTAGTTCCTTTTTTTGAACTAAAGCCAGATATATTGTTTGAGGACATTCCAAATGGCAACTCATTCTTTTCTTCATTTCTTGAAAATACACGTTCCATGTTAAGAAACTTACTGTCGACCTCTTCAATAAAACGACTCATTTCACATTGAACTAATTGCCCCCATCGATAGCGGCTTGTAGCAAATGATAAAGTTGCTTTTTTTTCAGCTCGCGTTATTGCAACATAAAATAACCTTCTTTCTTCTTCCAGTTCCGAACGGGTGTTTAGTGCCATTTGAGATGGGAATAAGTTTTCTTCCATCCCCACAACGTAAACATATTGGAATTCAAGCCCTTTTGCAGCGTGAACAGTCATAAGACTTACTTTGTTTTTATCATCAGGATCATCATTATCCGCATCTGTAAGAAGGGCAACGTCAATAAGAAAATCAGGAAGTGTAACGATGTGTTCTTCACTTGTTTTCTGCGTTTCAACAAATCCTTTGATACCATTTAATAACTCCTGAATGTTATCATATTTAGCTACTCCTTCAGGGGTTTTGTCCGTATAATGTTCCTTAAGTATCCCGCTGTTTACAGCTATTTCGTTGCACAAATCAAAGGCAGAATCTGAGGAAAGTTTAGTAGCAAAACTTTTTATCATATTGACAAATTCTCCTATTTTATTTTGAGTACCTGCATTTAGCTTTAATCCATTTTGAACAGGGTTTTCCAAAACCTCCCACAGGCTTTTATCATTTTCACTAGCACAAATTCTAGCTTTGTCAATGGTTGTTCCGCCAATTCCTCTCTTCGGGTAGTTAATTACTCTTTTTAGGGCTTCTTCATCATTATGGTTAGCAGTTAATCGGAAGTAAGCTAAAGTATCTTTTATTTCTTTTCGTTGATAAAAAGATAACCCTCCATAGATTCGGTAGGGTATGTTAAGTTTTCTTAATGATTCTTCAAATGAACGAGACTGAGCGTTTGTTCTGTACAATATTGCGAAATCAGAGTTTAAAGCTTGTTCGTTGTTTTTAACATCAAAAATATCGTTTGAGATTAATTTCCCTTCTTCGTTATCCGAATAGGTTTTTAATACCTTAATTTTTTCACCTTCACCGTTAGAAGTCCAAACATTTTTCTTTATCTGATTCTTGTTATTTGAGATTATACTATTAGCAGCCTCTACAATTATTTTGGTGGATCGATAGTTTTGCTCCAATTTGTATAAGCTATAATCAGGGTAATCCTTTTTAAAATTTAATATATTTTGAATATTGGCCCCCCTGAAAGCATAGATGCTTTGGGCATCATCTCCAACTACACATATGTTTTCATGTCTTGCTGCTAATCTTTTTACAATTAGATATTGCGAGTAATTAGTATCTTGGTACTCGTCCACCAAAATGTATTTGAATTTCTCTTGATATTTTAATAAAACATCCGGATTATTTTTTAGTAAAACATTTGTTTTAAAAAGAAGATCATCAAAATCCATTGCATGTGCTTTGAAACATCTTTTTTCATACTCTATGTATACTTCATGTAATCTTGGTCTTCCTGTAGATCTGTCATCAGCCATAATTCCAGTGTCATCCATGTAAGCACGAGCCGAAATAAGGTTGTTTTTTGCCGATGAGATTCTAGAATATACAATACCTGGTTTATAAAGCTTGTCGTCTAAACCAAGTTCTTTAACGATTGTCTTTATTAAACTTTTTGTATCCTGGGTGTCATAAATTGTAAAGTTATTAGGGTATCCAATTTTTTCACTTTCCACTCTAAGTATCCTTGCAAAAATAGCGTGGAATGTTCCCATCCATATACTCCTGCTGCCATCAGTACCTATAATTGTTGAAATACGTTCTTTCATTTCCTTGGCAGCTTTATTCGTAAAAGTAAGCGCCAGAATATTAAAAGGGTCAACTCCATTATCTATTAAATGAGCTATACGATAGGTTAATACCCTCGTTTTTCCAGATCCTGCTCCAGCAATAACCATTAATGGCCCTTGTAAATGCGTGGTGGCAACTCTCTGTGCCTCATTCAATTCTTTCAAATACTCCATGCTTGCAAAAGTAATAAAATGATAGGTTTGAATTTAATAAAATCAAATTGAATCAGTAATTATTCTACAAATAGCAATTATTACCACCTGAATTGGATTACGATACTGTTAATATTCATATTTTTATCGCATGAGTATGAAAAGTCAGAAAACGAAGAGCAATCAAAACTCGAAATCAAACAGGCCTTGGTTTCCAATTTTTTTGTTGATTTCTGTTGTTTTTTTGTACTACGGAAACACTTTAAAAAATGGGTACTCACTTGACGATGACTTAGTTACTACTACTGAAAACAGTGTCCACGAAAGAGTTGAAAAAGGTATTTTAGGAATTCCTGAAATTTTCACGACCCACTATGTCCATACTGATCAGCAGCAGTATGCATATAGACCAATTGTTACAACCAGTTTTGCTATTGAAAATCAATTTTCCGGGGATAAATCAATTAAGAAAAGAGCTTCTATTAGCCACCTAATTAATGTAATGCTTTATGCACTATTAATTGTGTTGATTTATTTATTAATTTTTAAGCTTTTTCCTGATAAAAACTGGGTTTTCCCTTTTGTTGTGGCATTACTTTTCCTAATTCATCCAGTACACTCCGAGGTAGTCAATAACATCAAATGTAGAGACGAATTATTTGTTATGATTTTTGGTTTGCTTGGGGCATTCTCGTTTTTAAAATATGTGGATTCTGGTTATAAAAAGTTGATACATTTAGTATTGGGCATCCTAATGCTTATGTTGAGTATATTGTCGAAAAAAGTAGGGATCACATTTATTGTTCTTATTCCATTGATTTTATACTTTTTCAGAGAGGTGAAAATCAGAAAATTTGTAGTTCTTTTTAGTCTAATGTTAATAGGGTTTTTTGTTTTCTTTTTATTAAAAAAGATTGCAGTGTCAGATGGTGTCGTTAGAGAGGTAATGTTTTTTGAAAACCCACTTTATTTTGCAGAATCCAATTTGGAAAGAATACCAATGTTTTTTTATAGTATTATGTATTATCTAAAAATGATGGTTTTTCCAGCTCCTTTGGTTTATTATTACGGATATGATCAAATTGAAATAGTTGGGTGGAGTAATCCTTTTGTTTGGGTAGGTGTGTTATTTGTTGTTTCGGGAGTGTTTTTTGCTATCAAGAGAATTAGGAAAAAGGAAATGTGGGTATTTGGGTTTCTCTTTTTTATGTTTGGAGTTGGAGGTGGCGCTAATTTGTTATTTCCTGCAGTTGGGATTGTTGCTGAAAGGTTTGTGTTTACAGGTTCATTAGGGTTGATATTTCTTGCGGTATATTATGGTTTTCAACTATATGAGAAAAACAAAAAGCAAAAAAGTAAGTTCACTTTTTATAGTATAGGAGGGTTGTTATTAATACTTTCTTTCTCTCAAGTAACATCTCGAAATAAAGATTGGAATAGTCGATTTTCACTTTACAAGAACGACATTAAAAACCTTCCGAATTCAGCAAAGGCTCACAGTTTGTTGGGAACTGAATATAAAGTAAAGGCTGACTCTGTTTCTCGAATACCTGGTTCTTCGCATCTTTTGTTCATGAGTTATATTGATTCTGCTATCTGGGAATTTGAATCCGGGTTAGAGATATATGATGGCTATTTCAATTGCGCAAATAATGCAGGTGCTCTAATATTTTTAATAAAGAAAGATTATGCAAGTGCAAAACCATTTTTTTCGAAAGCTCTTGAATATAAGCCTACGTATGTCGAAGCTCTGTTTAACTACGGTAGTTGTTTGGAAAGCGACTATAAAGGGATTGTTGAACTTCAAAAAATATTGAGTGCGATTAATTTGGATTCCCTTGCTGAGTTTGATGTTTCCAATATAAAGGATGTATCTAGTTACCAAAATGAAATAAAAGCAGCTTATTCCATTAACGCTATTAGTATTGAAATAAGGCAGTTATTGAGTAAAACAAAGCTAAATAACCCTAATTGGGGCAGAATTGCGGTTGCTCAAATAATGAGAATTATTGATTCTTATTTGAATGTAGAAACTGAAATTTTGGGTAAAGGGTTTGAACGAGAAGAATATTTAAAAAGGATAACCTTATATTGTGACAATGCCAAAATAGGCAACTCACAGGTGCATTTAGAGAATATGGTTGGGTATTCGGAAAAATATTTTACAGGCCTAATCAAAAAACACCTTTTCGAAAATTCTTCGAGTGATATTGTTTTTATGGAACGTTTGAAGTTTGATTTAGAGTCAATACGATATAATGTTTATGACTCAATTGAACATTATTGGTTTGCGGCATTAGAGGAGAATCCACAATATTACTTTAGCTATAAATCTATATTAAATTTAGCTTTAAGGGAAAACAATTACGATAAAGCTATTTCCATTTGCGATAAAGCTATTGTAAATGCTGGATTTGAAGATAATATGGAATTTTATTTAACTAAAGGGAATGTATATAATACTCAGGAGGATTATGATAAAGCTATAGTGAGTATGGAAAAAGCAGTTCATGAAATAGATAAACTTTATATGGAACATTTTAATGGTGAAGAAGATAATAGGCAAGCTACACTGGTTAGCTTATTGAGTCGAAAAAAACAGATTCTAAGCTTTATTTCAAATATTTATTACGCTGCTGGGGATGAGCAGAATGCCGCTACATATCAGGAGTTGTCGAGGGATCTGTGATGTAAGTTCATAGGGTTACTAACACTTTAATCTTTTAATAAGCTGAAAGTTTTTCTTGAATTAAAAGAGATGCTTTGATGCCTCCTTTGCCATTTAAATGATGAGAATCAAAAAAATATTCATTATGATTAATAAATGAATTTGAAAAGTCTAGTATTTTAAAGCCTGCGTTCAGAATTAATGTGTCGGATAAGTGCTCATATTTCCCAATTTTATCAATTTCAGTTTGAAGTTCACTGGTGTGTGGGTAATTAATAAATATAGCTTTTTTATCATATTTTTTTATTAATTGAAGGGTCATTTTGAGGTAGGTAATTGAAAGCGGGTTATAAATGTCGGTGGTTTTTTTAATTCCATGTTCTTTACAAATGTAGTTGTAAGCACTCAGCTGCCTCTTTTCTTCATTTAATAATGAAAAATCTATATTCTTTTTTTCTTTTCTCTTTTTTTGAGATTTAGACACTTTTCTTAAGTTAACATATGGGAAGTAATGTTGGTAGAATGATTCTTTCCGGCTGTTATATTGTGTGTCAGAAAGTCTTCCGTATTCTTCATAATCGAAAAAGCGTTTATAGAAAAACATTTTATCAAGGTTAACCGAGAATCGCTTTGAGTAGTAACCAAAGTCATTTGGCAAGCAGATATATTCAAACCTGTCTGAGTAATTTTCTAATAAATGTTTTAAAAGGTAATACGCGTTAATGTTATTTTGGCCATAAAAAGCCATGGAATAAGAAGAGTGTATTATCGAGGTGTCAATAGCTCTTTTTGTATGTGATGTCCCTAAGAATAGAAATTTTTGGAACTCCGGGTTTTTCTCATATTGCTCAAAATTGGCAACTATTTCATTCTTTGTTTCAACTTTTTTAAAAATGTATAACAAGGAAAAATGGAAAGTAAAAAGCAGTGCCACAGAGAAAATAATATGTTTTAGTCTTTTACTCATTTAAAATTGATAATATATAAATGTGACTTCATTGTTGTTGCTATATAGCACAATCATAACAATGAGTATAACATAAATTGTAAGTCGCCCATAATGATGTTTTACCGTTTCAATCGGTGTTGAAAGGTAGTTTTTTCTAAAATAATCTGCTGCCATTCCAAGTAACATTAACATTATTACGTAGGTAACTGTATTTACGTGAGTGTTGCCAATGCTGAAGTTTCCGATGTGCTTTAAGATATCAATGCCTTCACTAAACGTGCCTGTTTTAAACCATATTGATGAGAAGGACAATATTGTAAGGGTATAGAAGATCAATAATACATTGAATACGAATGAAAGATTTTTTTTCCTATGTCGTTGCCGTATTTTCCTGGCAAATTTTGTTTTTCGTTCGATGATAATTGCCAAGCCATTTACAAGTCCAAATAATACAAAATTCCAGCTGGCTCCGTGCCATAATCCGCTAATGAAAAAGACAATTAGTATGGCAGCGCTATTCCATTTGCGGAGCAATCGCCCTGATTTTATTAATGGGCGAAAAATATAATTAGTAAAGAAATTCATTAATGTTATGTGCCATTTGGCCCATAGCTCGGTCAGGGTTCGAGAAGTTAAAGGGCTATTAAAGTTCATGCTCAAATCAATCCCGAACATTTTAGCTGATCCAATGGCTATGTTGGAATAACCAGAAAAATCGAAATAAACTTGAAAAGCAAAAGCATAAACCGAAAGTGCAATTTCTAAAGAGTTGTATCCACTAGGATTGGAAAAAACATGATTAACGAATGTTCCAATTGTATCGGCAATTACAATTTTTTTAAATAACCCCCAAATAATTAATTTCCCCCCTTGTATGAA
>Ga0209630_10003440_pt1 | contig 14451 bp, 15 predicted proteins | sample COG_01_FD_184745 | JGI IMG/M metagenome (GOLD analysis project Ga0209630, IMG submission 184745) | Pelagic Microbial community sample from North Sea - COGITO 998_met_01 (SPAdes) (version 2) | ecosystem: Environmental > Aquatic > Marine > Neritic zone/Coastal water | place: Helgoland, sampling... | reverse complement strand
AAATACCCCGCGGCGGAGGCTCGGCTGTCCGCATAGGCGACCATCACATGGGTGTAGTCCTCCAGCTTCGGCCAGGCCCCCACGCGCTCGAAGGCCAGACACCGGTCGCCCGACACCAGTTCGGGATAGGCGCCGTCCGGCATGTCGCGCTCGGCCCTCCACCGTCGCAGATACGCCTCGTAGTCGCGGCACTCCGGCTCACCCTCGTTGTGGATCGAGACGCGATAGACCCCGTCCTGCGCCGGACCGAACGACACCTGCAGACGCGGCACGCCATGCAAATGGACATCGACGGACGACAGGCCGAGCTCCTCGATGATCATCGGGATGTCGGTGTTGATGCTGTAGAGATCGGGTGAGCTGACGTAGAGGTCGCCGTTCTGGTCCACGGGTTCGGCCGTAGAGCGCAGGACGAGGAGACGGCCGATTTCGGGCTTGGGCGCCAGCCACAGCGCCGCGCCGTCGCGCTCGCAATCCGCCAGCCCCTGCCGAATGCCTCGAGCATCGTTGGAAAGGGCGGTCACCGGAACAAGGCCGAGGAGCAATCCAAGGAGACCGCCAACCCGTCTGTTCATAGGTCACTCCTCTCGAACGCTGATTGCGCTGGACGTCAGGAGCAGCCCGCACAAGGGGCCAGATGATCCAACCTCGCCGGGAATCGCAATGGTCAAGTTCGCCCATCCCCTCCCCGTCATTGCGACTCCTGCCCCAGTCCTCCATATCGGGGCATGTCCGACGCCGCTTCGCCTGAACTCCTGCATGATCTGATCGCCGCCGCCTTGAAGGCGGGGGCTGACGCCGCGGAGGCGGTGACGTCCGAGCGACGCTCGATGTCGGTGGGGGTGCGCAACGGGGCGCTGGAAGAGGTCGAGCGGGAGGAGTCGCGCGATCTGGGCCTGCGTGTCTTCGTCGGCCAGAGGCAGGCCTCGGTGTCCGCCTCCGACCTGTCCGAGGCCACTCGCAACCGGCTGGTCGAGCGGGTTGTGGCGATGGCGAAGCTGGCGCCCGAAGACCCCTACGCCATGCTGGCTCCGCAGGACCGGCTGAACATGGGGCCGCACCGCGACCTCGACCTCTATGACGCCACCGAACGCTCGGCCGCCGAGCTGGAGGCTGCGGCCGCCGAGACCGAGGGCGTCGCGCTCGCGGTCGAGGGCGTGGTCCGGTCGGAGGGCGGATACGCCTCCACATCCTCCAGCGAATGGCGGCTGGTGACCTCGCACGGCTTCGACGGCCGCTATCAGGGCAGCGCCTTCTCGCTGGGCGTCGGCGTCATCGCCGAGAAGGACGGCGGCATGGAGCGCGGCGGCGAGAGCCGGACGACCCGCTACTTCTCCGACCTGCCCGACGCCCATTCGATCGGCGCCGAGGCCGGACGCAAGGCCGTGGCCCGCACCGGCCCGCGCAAGATCGCCTCGACCACCGCCCCGGTGATCTTCGAGAACCGGGTCGCGACCCAGATCCTGTCGCCCCTGCTGGGCGCCATCTCGGGCCCGTCCATCGCGCGCGGCACGTCCTTCCTGAAGGACGACCTGCACAAGAAGCTGCTGCCCTCGGGCGTCAGCCTGATCGACGACCCGTTCCGGCCGCGCGGCCTGGGCTCCACCCCGTTCGACGACGAGGGGGTGACGGTCGAGAAGCAGTATATCGTCGACGACGGCGCCCTGATGACCTGGCTGCTCAACTCGGGCTCGGCCAAACAGCTGGGCCTGCGCTCGACGGGGCACGCCTCGCGTGGTCTGGCGGGGCCTCCGGGCGTCTCGGCGCACAACCTGCACCTGACGGCGGGCCTGCGCGACAAGGCGGGCCTGATCGCCGACGCCGGGACCGGGCTTCTGGTCACCTCCATGTTCGGCCCCTCGCTGAACGGCAATACCGGCGACTGGTCCGCCGGGGTGTCCGGTTTCTGGTTCGAGGACGGGGAACTGGCCTATCCGGTCAGTGAGGTCACCGTCGCGGGCAATCTGAAAGCCCTGTGGGCGCGGATGGTCCCGGGGTCGGACCTGGAGTTCCGCTCGGCCTTCAACAGCCCCTCCCTGTTGTTCGACGCGGTGGCCATCGCGGGCAAATGATCGATCTGGCCGCCGACCTCGAACTGATCCGCGCCGCCGCGGTCGCCGCCGGCGACCTGGCCCTGGCGGAGCGGGACAGGGGGATCAAGATCTGGTCCAAGTCGGGCGGTTCGCCGGTCACCAGCGCCGATCTGGCGGTTGATGCATTGCTCAAGGACATGCTCCTGACCGCCCGGCCCGACTACGGTTGGCTGTCGGAAGAGACGGCGGATTCGAGCGAGCGCCTGAGCCGCGAACGCATCTTCATCGTCGACCCGATCGACGGCACCCGCGCCTTCATGAAGAACGCCGCCTGGTGGTGCGTGCCCATCTGTGTGGTCGAGAACGGCCTGCCGGTCGCCGCCGTCATCCATGCGCCCCAGCTGGACGAGACCTATGTGGCCACGGCGGGCGGCGGGGCGCGCAGGAACGGGCGGGCGATCGCCCCGGCCGACACCGACAGTCTGGACGACGCCTCGGTGCTGGCCGACGCCCAGCTGATGGAACGGCCCGAATGGCCCGAGCCCTGGCCGGCGATGCGCTATGAGAAGCGGAACGCCCTGGCCTACCGCATGGCCCTGGTCGCTGCGGGGGCCTTTGACGCGGCGATCGCCATGGGGCCGAAGTGGGACTGGGACGTCGCGGCGGGCTGGCTGATCGCCACCGAAGCCGGGGCCAGGGTCTCGGATCATCAGGGTCGGCCGTGGCTGTTCAACCGCCCGGACCCGCGTCAGGCCAGTCTGGTTTGCAGCGCCCCGGCCCTGCACCCGTTGATCATCCGGCGCACAGCGCCTATCCCGCTGGCCTCATAGCCCCCTCCCCGCCTGCAAGGATTCCCCATGAGCGCCCACACCGAAGTCGAAACCCCGCAACTGCTCCACATCGTGATCGGCGGCGAGCTGCGCCACCTGGACGCCCCGGTGTTCCGCGACCTGTCGCAGGTTGAGTTCGTCGGCGCCTATCCGAACTACGAAGAAGCCAAGAAGGCTTGGAAGGCCCGCGCCCAGGCCACCGTCGACAACGCCCACATGCGCTTCTTCATCCTTCACGCCCACAAGATGATCGACCCGCGCGGCGATCATTAGGTCGCACCCCCGCGAGGGGAACGAGCCCCCGTTCTGGCACGCTTCGTGTAGTCAGGACGGGCGTTCGTACCGGAGTGTTCCATGGCCCCCTTCCTCGTCATCCTCAGCCTGCTGCTGATGGGCGTGGCGATCGTCGCCTGGCACACGCGTGAGACATGGTGGCATGCGGTGGCGCATCTGCTGCCCAAGCCGCCCCTGACCCGGGCCGGAAAGGCCGCCGCCGAACAGGTTGAACCTGTCTATCCGGCCGAGCCCGACGCCTTCGCCCAAGCTCCACTGTCCGGGGCCCCGCTGTCGCGGACCGACTTCATCGCCGAAACGCCGGTGGTTGCGCCCGCCCCCGCTTCGGTCAACGATCCCTTCGCCCATGCCCCGGCCGTGTCCGACCTGTCGGACGGCGGCCTCTCGCAGTCGGAGACCCGCCATTGACCCTGTTCGGCACGACCCTGGACGGCGTCCAGATCGCCAGTCTGGCCGGTCTTCTGGCGGCGCTGGTCTACTGGATGTTCGTTCTGCGCGGTGAACAGAACGCCCTCACCGCCTTCCGCAAATGGGAAGCCGACCGCAAGGCGCGGCGGGAGGCCGAGATCGCAGCGGAACAGGGTGAGGGTCAGGCGGAGACTCTCCAGCCGCCCTCGACCGGGCCCAAGCGCGGGCCATGGGGCTGACGACCAGCGACAGACCCGCGTCCTAGTCGCGTATCCAGCCGTCGAAATAGTCGGTTCCGGTGAGGAGCGTGGGCTCCTCATGAACCTCGGCAAGCGTGGGGTCCGGAGAGACCGGCACCCTGTCTTCATGCCGCAGGCACAGAAACGCCTGCCCATCCCAGCCGAAAGTGGCCGAACGGCACGTCGCCACGGATCTGACGTCGCCTTTGCCGACCCGATTGGGATCGACCGAGCATCTGATCCAGTTAAGCAGATCATCTTCCCCCTGAAGGGAGATCAGGTGCGGCTCGGCAAGATCTTCGTGGAACACTCCCGCATCGAGGGGCGCTCCGGGGTCGCGCCAATCTATGGCGAACTGGAAAATGTCACCGCCGCTGCGCAGGCAGTCGAATGTCATTCTCGCGATTAGGGTGATGGAGGCCTGCGTCCGTTCGTCCGGGACGCCGTCTCCATACATTTCAAACGGCGGAACGATGGACCAGGCCTTCATGCCCCTACTCCCGCCTTAGCAGCTTGTCGGTCAGCAGCGTCCCCCACCAGCCGGCCTTGAACTCGGCCTTGATGGTCTCGGGGTCGTAGAGGGGGCTGTCGATCCAGTCGAGGAAGCTCATCCCCGTGGGTTCGATCTCGCGCACGTACTTTTCGAGGAAGTAGTCGAGGACGCCGGTCAGGCCCTCGCGGCTGTGCAGATACTTCTTCGACAGCTGTTCCATGGCCACCGAGATCGGCTCGCCGAGGTGGAAGTGGCGATAGAGGACCGCCATCAGCCCGGCCCGGTCCGCGCCCGACTTGCAGTGGATCAGAACCGGATACTCGATGGTCTGGAACAGCTTGATGGCGCGGTGGATGCGATAGGGTTCGGGTACGTCGCGCGAATCCAGCGGGGCGTCGATCAGGGTCAGGCCCAGGGCCTCGCACGCCGCCTTCTCCAGCCAGTAGTAGCTCTCGTCCCGCTCGCCGCGCAGGTTGATGACCGTCTTCACGCCCCGATCGGCCCAGCCCTTCAGCTGGCGCGGCGAGGGCTGGTTGGTGCGGACCAGATCCGGGCCCAGCCAGTGCGCGTTCGAGAACGCCAGCCTCAGGAAGGCGTGGTCGCTCCAGAAATAGTCCCAACCGGCATGGAACCGGCCGGCGGAGGTGGAAAGGTCGAAACGCGGCATGGGGCGCAGATAGAGGTTCATTGCGGCCGCGTCATCAGGCGACAGGCGCGGGCGATTTGCTTTAGGTTGCGACCGAACCGGGAGGGACACACAGATGCACGCGCGCCTCGGGATTGTGGGTCTGGCGCTGATCGTGGGCCTCAGCAGCTGTTCGCGATCCTCCGACCGTCATCCCGGCCAGCCGCCCGTGCCGCCCGCCGTGCCCGTGCCCGCCGACCAGCCGGCGCCGGTGCTGTCGGCCGTGGCGCCGGACGACCCGACGATCGCCGCCGTGCGGGCGATGCTGGACGAGCCGGCGCGGTCCAACGCCCGTTTCATCGGCGAGACGGTTCAGGCCGGGGGCCAGACCCTGACCCTGCTCTACGTCGTGGGCGACGGTCTGTGCATCCCGGAAGGCTGCGACCTGTTCGTCTTCCGCCGCAACGGCGAGGCCTTTGAACAGGTCGGAGACATCGGCTTCGTGCACCGCCCGATCCGGCTTCTGGCCAGCACCACCAACGGCATGCCCAATCTGGGGATCACGGTGACGGTCGACGGCGGCTCGGGCTCCAAGGTCGGCGGCGGCGCGCCCCATGCGCCGAACGAGGTCCTGCTACCCTTCCTCAACGACCACTATGTCGGCGCCCCCGCCGACTATGGCGCGCGGCCCTCGGGGAACCCCGCAGGCGTGGTGGTGATTTCGCCTGAGGACCCGCCGTTGCCGCCTGCCCTATCCTCCCCCGCCCCAGAGGAGATCCGCCCATGAAGACGCTCGCCCCCATCCCCGTCCTCGCCGCCCTGGCCTCGGCGGCCTGTTCGCCCGCCCCCGCGGACACGGCGCCGGCGGAGACGCCCGCGACCGCCGCGCCCGCCCCGGCGGTTCCCGCCCCGCCCGCGACCGCCCCGACCGTCGATCCGGCCTTCGACGCCTGGGTGCGGGATCAGGTCAAGGACGGCGGCATGCCTCTGCAATACGCGGCCGCGACCGGCCCGGACGGCCTGGGCTTCGCCTATCTGACCGGCGGCGACTATTGCGGCTCGGGCGGCTGTGTCCTGCTGGTGGCGCGCAAGACCGAGGCCGGGTTCGAGCGGGTCGGCCGGCTGACCGTCGTCCAGACCCCGGTGCGGGTGCTGGACAGCCGCAGTCACGGCCTGCCCGATCTGGCGGTGGGCGTCGCCGGCGGCGGGGCCGCCCCGCACGAGGCCCTGGTTCCGTTCGACGGCGGCCGCTACGCCTCCAATCCGACAGTCGCCCCGGCCAGACCGATCGAGGGCGCGGCGCCGGGCCAGACCCTGATCACCGACGGCACCCCGAAGGTCACAGTCCGCCAGTAACGCACGAGGCCCGCTTGACTTGCCGGGCCGTCCGTCCGACCTCCGTCCGATGACGACGCCTGCCCCGCTCCCGGTCGAAACCGACGAAGACGAAGGTCTGCGCCCCCTGCTGGCGCGGATCTGGCGCGACTATCTCTCGCGGCACAAGACGCCCCTGTTCGCCTCGATCCTGTGCGCCATCGCCGCGGGCGGGCTGAACGCCGCGACCCTGAAGCTGCTCGAGCCGGCCATCAACGGCCTGTTCGTCGACCAGACCGTGCCGGTGAAACTGTGGGGGCTGATCGCCGTCTCGCCGGATCAGGCGTTGTGGGCGATCCCCGGCGCGATCGTCCTCGTGGCGGTCATCTGGACCCTGGCCTCCCTCGGTCAGGCGGCGCTGGTCAACCGGCTGGGTCACGGCATCGTCGGCGACATCCAGGTGCGGCTGTTCGGAGCCATGATCCGCGCCGACCTGGCCCGGCTGCGCAGCCAGCACTCGGGCAGTTTCGTCGCCTCGGTCCTGTTCGACGCCAATCTGGTGCGCGAGGCCTTCACCAACGGGGTCGTCAACTACACCCAGAACGCCATCACCCTGTTCGCCGTCATCGGGGCCATGGCCTTCATCGACTGGGAACTGACGGCCGTCGTTCTGCTGGGCGTGCCCCTGATCAGCCTGGTGCTGCGCCGCTTCTCCAAGCGCACGCGCAAGGCCACCGTCGGAGCGATGAAGGAGACGGAGACCCTGTCCACCGCCCTGATGGAGAACCTGGACGGCGTCCGCCTGATCAAGCTGGAGAACCGGGAGGCGGCCGAACAGGCCCGCGTCGGCGACGTCGTCGCCCGCCGCCAGCGCCATGTGATCAAGAGCGCCGACTCCAAGGCCTTCGCCGGTCCGTTCAGCAATCTCGTGGCCATGATCGTGGTCGCCGCCGTCATGGCCTATGCCGGATGGAAGTCCCGCGACGGCCAGATGAGCGTGGGCGCCTTCGCCGCCTTCATCGGCCTGCTGATGCTGGCCGGCCAGTCGCTGCGTCAGGTCGTGAATCTGCAGACCATCATGACCGAGGGGCTGACGGCGGCGCGGCGGCTGTTCGCCTCCCTGGATATCGAGCCGGAAATCCGTCAGGCGGCCGATCCCGTCGCCCTGCCGACCGGCCCCGCGACGGTCGTGTTCGACGCCGTCTCCTTCGCCTATTCGCAAACCGCCCCGACGATCAGCGACGTGTCCCTGACGGTCGCGCCGGGCGAGACGGTGGCCCTGGTCGGCCCCTCGGGCGGCGGCAAGAGCACCCTGCTGAGCCTGCTGCCGCGCTTCTACGACGTCACGGCCGGTGCGATCACGGTCAACGGCGTCGACCTGCGCCAGCTCAGCCTGACCGACCTGCGCGATCATATCGGACTGGTGACCCAGGAGCCCTTCCTGTTCGACGACACCATCGCCGCCAACATCACCTATGGCCGCGAGGGCGCGACCCAGGGCGAGATCGAGGGCGCCGCCCGCGCCGCCGCCGCCCACGATTTCATCACGGCCCTGCCGGACGGCTATCAGACCCGGGCGGGCGAAGGCGGGATGCGGCTGTCGGGCGGGCAGCGCCAGCGCGTCGCCATCGCCCGCGCCTTCCTGAAGAACGCGCCCATCCTGCTGCTCGACGAGGCGACTTCGGCGCTGGACACCGAGAGCGAGGCCCTGGTCCAGGCGGCGCTGGAGCGGCTGATGGAGGGCCGCGCCACCCTGATGATCGCCCACCGCCTGTCGACCGTGATGAACGCCGACCGCATCCATGTTCTGGAGGCGGGCCGCATCGTCGAGACCGGAACCCATGCCCAGCTGGTCAGGAAGGGCGGCCTCTACGCCCGCCTGGCGAAGCAGCAGTCGCTGGACGGGACGCCCGCCGTGGAAACGGTCGTCTGAGGTGAGGCCGCTCCGAAATCCCGTCATCCAGTCGATCCTGTCCCATGTGCTGGCGGGCTGGATGTCGTTCTGCTTCAAGACCATCCGCTGGACCTATGAGAACCGCGGCGTCGCCGAGGGCGTCTGGGCCGAGGGCGGCGGAGTGCTGTGCGCCTTCTGGCATTCGCGCATCGGCCTTTCCCCCTCGTGCTGGCCGCTGGACGTGGCCCAGCCGGCCAAGGCCCTGATCTCCCTGTCGCCCGACGGCCAGTTCATCGCCAAGGCCGTGGCCCTGCAGGGCTTCCCCGCCGTACGCGGCTCCTCGGCCAACAAGGACAAGGCGGAGGTGGCCAAGGGCGGGACCCAGGCCCTGCGCGACGGGCTGAAACAACTGAAGCTCGGCGCCCTGGCCATAACCCCCGACGGCCCGCGCGGCCCGGCCCGCCAGATGGCCGAGGGCCTGCCGCTGATGGCCAAGCTGTCGAAAGCGCCGGTCCTGTTCATCGGCATGAGCTGCAGCCCGGCGATCCGGCTGAAGAGCTGGGACAAGGCCGTCCTGCCCCTGCCCTTCGGCAAGGGCGCCATCGTCTGGGACATCGACCGCTTCCCGGCGGACGGCGATCTGGCCGAGGTGGCGCTGGACTGGACCGCGAAGCTGAACGCGGTCGAGGCGCGCGCGGACGCGATCACGGGCCTGAAAGAGTGAGCCCTGCCCTCCTCCTGTACCGCCTCGTGACCCGGATGCTGGAGCCTCTGGCGCCGCGCCTGCTGGATGCGCGGGTCAAACAGGGCAAGGAGGACCGGGTTCGGGTCGACGAGCGGCTGGGCCTGACCCGCACGGCGCGGCCCGAGGGCGACCTCGTCTGGCTGCACGGCGTCAGCGTGGGCGAGACCCTGTCCCTGCTGCCGGTCGTCGAACGCATCCGCAAGGCCCGGCCCGAGCTGACGGTGCTGGTCACCTCGGGCACCCTGACCTCGGCGACCCTGCTGGCCCAGCGGTTGCCGGCGGGGGTGATCCATCAGTTCGCGCCGGTCGACGGGCCGCAGGCCGTCGCCGCCTTCCTCGACCACTGGAGGCCGACGCTCGGGGTCTTCGTCGAGAGCGAGCTGTGGCCCAATCTGATCGCGGCGGCCAAGGCCCGCGGCGTGAAGCTGGCCCTGGTCAGCGCCCGCATCACCGAAAAAACGGCGAAGGGCTGGGGCCGCTTCCCCGGCGCGATCCGCCAGATCCTGTCCAGCTACGACTGCATCCTGCCGCAGGATCAGGCCTCCGCGGAGCGGCTGGAGCGGCTCGGCGCGCGCGTCGACGGGCTGGGGAACCTCAAGCTCTCGGGCGCCCCCCTGCCCCACGACACCGCCGCCTTCAGCCGCCTGAGCGCCGCCATCGGCGACCGGCCGGTGATCGTCGCCGCCAGCACCCATGAGGGCGAGGAGATCGCCATTGTCCATGCCCTGGACGCCCTGCCCGTGCGGGTCTGTCTGGTCATCGTGCCGCGCCACCCGGAACGGGCGGGCGAGATCGCGGGCCTGCTGACCCGCGACGGCTATCGCTTCGTCATGCGCTCGCGCGGCGGCCAGCTGGACGGCGGGACCGACCTCTATGTCGCCGACACCCTGGGGGAGCTGGGCCTGTTCCTGCGGCTGGCCGATGTGGTGATCATGGGCGGCAGCTTCGGCCCGGCCATCGGTCAGGCCTCCGTCGGCGGGCACAATCCGCTGGAACCCGCGCGGCTGGCCAAGCCCTCGGTCTCGGGCGCCGACTATCCGAACTGGATCGAGGTCACCGAAGCCCTGCATGAGGCCGGCGGCCTGACCGTGGTCGCGGCCCCGGCCGACCTGCCGCACGTGATCACGCCCCTGCTGGACAATCCCGCCGCCGCCCGGGCCATGGGCGAGCGGGCGAGGAAGGCCGCCGCCGACGCCGGGGCGGGCCTCGACCGGCTGTGGGACGCGCTGCAACCGCTCTTGCCGCCCGCCGGAGGCCGCCCGTGAAGCTGTCGACGCCCCGCTGGTGGTACATCCGCGACAGCAACCACGCCCGGGTGACCCGCACCCTGCTCAAGCCCGCCTCCTGGCTGTGGGCCGCCGTGACCGCGCGACGGATCGCGAAGGCGACCCCCGTCGATCCGGGCACCCCCGTGGTCTCCATCGGCAATCTGACGGTCGGGGGCTCGGGCAAGACGCCTGTGGCGCGCGAGACCCTGCGGCTGTTGCGCGCGGCGGGGATCGAGGCCGCCGCCCTGTCACGCGGCTATGGCGGGACGCTGAGGGGGCCGCTGCGGGTCGATCCCGCCGTCCACACCGCCGCCGACGTCGGCGACGAGCCCCTGATGCTGGCTATCGACAGCCCGGCCTGGATCTCGGCCGACCGGGTCGCGGGCGCCGAGGCCGCCGTGGCGGCGGGGGCGAAGGCGCTGGTGCTGGACGACGCCCACCAGAACATGAAGCTGAACAAGACCCTCAGCCTGATCGTCGTGGACGGCGAAACGCGCGGCGACGAATGGCCGTTCGGCGACGGCTCGGTCTTCCCCTCGGGCCCGATGCGCGAGCCGCTGAAGGCCGGGCTGGCCCGGGCCGACGCCGTGGTGGTGCTGCTACCCGCCGACCTGCCCGAGGCCGATCCGGAGTTGGCCACCACCTTCGGAAGCCTGCCCGTCTTCATCGCCCGGCTGGAGCCCGCCGGGCCGCCGCCTTCGGGACCTCAGGTCGGGTTCGCCGGCATCGCCAAGCCGTGGAAGGTCGAGCGGTCGCTGATCGCGGCGGGCTGCGAGCTGGTCGACTTCGCCCCCTTCCCCGACCACGCCGACTACCGGCCCGAAGACCTGCGCTTCCTCGCCGACCGCGCCGAACTGCACGGCGCGGGACTGGTCACCACCGAGAAGGACTGGGTCCGCCTGAGCCCCGAATGGCGCGCGAAGGTCGTCTCCTGGCCCGTCGTGGCGCGGTTCGAGGACGAGGCGGGCTTCGCCGCCTTCCTGCTTCAGTCCTCGCGGTAGACGACCCCGCCCTTCATCACGAAGGCCATATGCTCCAGGGTCGTGACGTCGGTCAGCGGATCGCCGTGGACGCCGACGAGGTCCGCCGGCATCCCAACCGCGATCTTGCCGGCCTCGCCCGAGATGCGCAGATGCTCGGCCGCCCCGACCGTCGCCGCCTGAACCGCCTCCAGCGGCGTCAGCCCGGCCCGGACCAGAAGCGCGAACTCCTGGGCATTGTCGCCGTGCGCCGAGACGCCCGTGTCGGTTCCGAACGCGATCCGCACCCCGCCCTCATGGGCTCTATGGGCCATGTCGATCATCTTCGGCCCGACTTCCAGAGCCTTGGCCGTCTGGGCCGGGGTGAAGAAGTTGTTGGGGCCGGACGCGATCCGATAGACGAAATCGCCCGCCATCAGGGTCGGGACCAGCCAGACGCCCTGCCGGTGGAACAGCCGGATCGACTCGTCGTCCAGATAGGTGCCGTGCTCGATCGAGTCGCCGCCGGCGCGCAGGAAGGCGTTGATGCCGTCCGTGCCGTGGGCGTGGGCGGTGACCTGACGGCCCATGCGGTGGGCGGCGCCGACGATGGCGGCCAGCTCCTCATCAGTGAACTGCTGGGCCAGACCGGCGGCGGTGTTGGACAGGACCCCGCCCGTGGCGGTGATCTTGATGATGTCGGCGCCGGCCCGGACCTGAAGCCGGACGGCGCGCATGCAGTCGTCGGCGCCGGAGCAGACGCTCTCGGGCGACAGGATGTGCATGATGTCTTCGCTGAAGCCGTTCACGTCGCCATGGCCGCCGTGGATCGACACCGCCGAACCCGCCGCGATGATGCGGGGTCCGGGCACGTCGCCGCGCCGGATCGCGTTCCTCAGGGCGAAGATGGCCTCGTTCGAGGCGCCCAGGTCGGCGACGGTGGTGAAGCCGGCCATCAGGGTCTTGCGCGCATTGCCGGCCCCGATCATGGCCTGATCGGCATTGGACTGTGTGACCTCGTCCAGCCGGCTGTTGGCGCTCTGCTGGCTGGTCAGATGGACGTGGCTGTCGATCAGTCCGGGCAGGACGAATTCGTCGCGCAGATCGACAATATTGCCATCTCCGACGAAGCCGTCGCGGATATCCACGACTTTGTTCCCCGTGATCACGAGAGTTTTATCGCGCTGCACAACGCCGGTGGCGGGATCGGCCAGAAGCCGCCCCACTTGGACGAACATGGTTCCCGTATCGGGAGAATTGGCCGGGGGCGTGGGGGTTTGCGCGGCGACGCTTCCGCCAAACGCCAGACACAATAGGCCTAAGGCCACGCTCACCTTGGTCATAAACCCCTCCTGAAAACAGCCGCTTCACCATAGACGGGAACGGGCAGACGCCAAGGCTCAGGTTGGCCCGGCGGGAATTTCATGGGACACGTTAGGGCATAACATCAACCGCGCGAGGGGCGTCGCATGCGGCTTTCGAGACGAGGCCTTATTCTGGGCGGATCGGCGATGCTCGCCGGTTGCGCCACCAACCAGGCCGTTCAGGCCCCGGTTCAGCTCGCACAGGCCTCCGTCCCGGTTCCGCCTCCCGCGCCGCGCGTGGCCGTCCAGCAGACGCAATACACCCCGCCGCCGCTCGATCCCTATCGTCAGGTCCGGCCGGAACTGATGCAGCGCGCCATGCAGGCCCTGGACGTGCACCACGATCGCCTGCCCCTGCGCGACCGCATGTATCTGGTCGACTTCCAGAAATTCTCGGGCGAGGAGCGGCTGTACGAGGTCGATCTGTACAGCGGTCAGGTCAAGGCCTTCCGCACCTGCCACGGCCGCGGCTCGGACCCGCAGCACTCCGGCTATGCCCGCAACTTCTCCAACACCCCGGAAAGCTACATGTCCTCGGTTGGCGCCTACGCCACCGCCGGCGCCAGCTGGGGCGGCTCGCAAGGACCGAACGTCCTGCTGGACGGGCTGGAGTACACCAACAACCTGGCTCGCGAGCGCGCCATCATCGTCCACGGCGCCAACTATGCCGATCCGGACTTCCTCGCCCGCGAAGGCAAGCTGGGCCGCAGCTACGGCTGCTTCTCCACCGCCCACACCGACCTGCCCACCCTGCGTGAGCGCATGGGCACCGGCCGGCTGCTGTTCGCCTGGGCTTAAAGCCTACTCTCTGTCCAACGCGCGCCAGCCGATGTCGGAGCGGCTGAAGCCGCCCGGCCAGTCGATCTTGCGCACGGCCTCATAGGCGCGCTCGCGGGCCTGGGCGATGTCGTCGCCCTCGGCGCAGACGTTGAGGACGCGGCCGCCGGCGGCGACCAGCTGGCCGTCCGGACGGCGCTTGGTGCCGGCGTGGAAGACCTGGACGTGGGGGCCGAAGTCCTGCTCGGCGCCGCGGATGATCGAGCCTTCCAGCGGGCTGTCGGGATAGCCCTTGGCGGCCATGACCACACAGATCACCGTCTGCGGCTTGAAGGCGGGCGGCGCGACCTTGGACACATCGCCGCGCGCGCAGGCCAGCAGGACCGGCACGATGTCCCCGGCCAGCCGCATCATCAGCACCTGGCATTCCGGGTCGCCGAAGCGGGCGTTGTATTCGACGACCTTGGGCCCTTCGGCCGTGGCCATCAGCCCGACGTAGAGGACGCCACGATAGGGCGCGCCCTCGGCCGCCATGCCGGTCATGGTCGGGGCGACGATGTCACGCTCCACCGTCTCGACCAGCTCGGGCGTGAAGACGGGCGCGGGGGAATAGGCGCCCATGCCGCCGGTGTTGGGGCCGATGTCGCCATCGAAGGCGCGCTTGTGGTCCTGGGCGCCGCCGAACAGCACGGCGCGCTGGCCGTCGCACAGGGCGAAGAGGGAGCCCTCCTCCCCGTCCATGAACTCCTCGATCACGACGCGGGCGCCGGCCGTGCCGAAGCGGCCGCCCAGCATACGCTCGATCTCGGCCTCGGCGTCGGGCTTGTCGGGGCTGATGGCCACGCCCTTGCCGGCGGCCAGACCGTCGGCCTTGATCACATAAGGCGGCTTGAAGACGTTCAGGGCGGCGCGGGCGTCGGCGACGCGGTCATAGACGCCGTAGCCGGCGGTCGGAATGTCGTGCCGCTCCAGAAAGCCCTTGGAGAAGGCCTTGGAGGTCTCCAGCTGGGCCGCCTTCTGGGTCGGGCCGAAACAGGGGATGCCCGCCGCCGCCAGACGGTCGGCGAGGCCCGCCGCGAGCGCGACCTCGGGACCGACCACGACCAGATCCGCCTTGATCTCGCGCGCCAGGGCCGCCAGGCCGTCTGCGTCGTCGGCCTTCAGGTCGCCGCGCAGTTCGCCCAGCTTTTCCATCCCCGGATTGCCGG
>Ga0209630_10003439_pt1 | contig 14454 bp, 6 predicted proteins | sample COG_01_FD_184745 | JGI IMG/M metagenome (GOLD analysis project Ga0209630, IMG submission 184745) | Pelagic Microbial community sample from North Sea - COGITO 998_met_01 (SPAdes) (version 2) | ecosystem: Environmental > Aquatic > Marine > Neritic zone/Coastal water | place: Helgoland, sampling... | reverse complement strand
TCATATATACATGCATGTTTAATAATTTTTTTTCTAATAATACATGTTAAGATCTTAGTTATTATGATATATTTAAATACGAAGGTATAGATGTTGGATTTGACGCCAGCACTTAGCGGCCGCTGCGAAGATGGATGACATTTTAAATGCAACAGCTTGCCAGAGACGAAAGTTCCGCATCTAATCTAATCGACTGGAAATGCCCGCACCACCGTGTCAGCTGCATTCGAGCATTATGATGTCGAAGGAGAAAACTGTTTCTGTCGCAATCTTTGCTAGGTGCCTTTTCCTGCTGTGGAGCGTTCTCCAAGACGAATATTTCGAAGTACCATTTACTGACATCGATTACTTCGTTGTATCTGATGCTTCTAGGTATGCCCAGCTAGGCTTTGCATCACGTACAATACCTGTCAGCTGAGTTGCGAATGAGGAGCCATTATAACCACGTCTCTCTTTACCAAAAAATCAGGTACATGGCACTTGGGGACTCCCCTTTTGGAAGGACTACGTATAGATATTCTCCCTTCGTGGCCAGCTTCATGCTGGTTAGTTATAACCCATTGATTGGTAAGATTTTGTTCATCATCGTCGACGTTGTCGTTGGCTGGCTGGTTCAGTGCACGTTGGACAGCCTGAGGTGTCCAGCGAAAGTACGGCTTGTGTCAACTGCTGTGTGGATGCTGAACCCATACACAATCACGATGTCGACTCGAGGTAGCTTTGAATCGATCACTTCCTTGTTATTACTGGGAGTTCTTCGCTCTGTTCTTGAAGATCAGGTCATGATCGCCGCCATCTTATATGGTATAGTCACACACCTTCGAATATATCCTATCATTTTTGCGATTCCGTTCGCCATTTTCTTTGGAGAGGATAACGAAAGTGTGACTGGGAACAGATTCAGCACAAGGTTGCAAGTGAACCGGCAGGGCTCGAGCATTATGCTCTGGCTACCCCCTTATGGTTCTAGCTCGAAAATAAAACTATTTACATCCGGCAGTTTCTCGTTTGCTATATACTCGGCCAGCCTATTCATATTGTTGGCCGTCGTTAACTATTCTGTTTATGGGCTTGATTTCCTTGAGGACGCGTTTATTTATCATCTGCAGAGGAAGGACATTAGGCATAATTTCTCACCATCTTTTTATGGTGAGTACGTTTCAACGAGTTGCACAGCAGGTCTTGAAAACGACGGTTCGAATGAAACGCCCATGACTAACTTAAGTGCACTGTTGGTTCTTCGAGTGCTCAGCATCTTGCCCCAGGTCGCAACTGCAGTGCTTGTTGGGGTAAAGTTTGCCAAAGACCTGCCTTTTGCCCTTTATCTTCAGACAGTTGGATTTGTGGCTTTGAACCGAGTTTGCACGGCACAATACTTTGTCTGGTACATTTGCCTCATACCGATCGTTCTGCCTGGTTGGATCAGTTTGTGCTCTGGTCTACATGATTTGTCGAGCTGCGCACAGAAAGAACATAGAAAGCAGATGCATGTGGACCAGAAGCGACGGGGCGCGAGTTTCAGATTAGAATGCGGAGTCATCTGTCGCTGGCAAGTTGCCCATGTGTTCTGTTTATGTTCTGCGTACATTCTTGAATTCCATGGAAAAGCAATATTTTGGCAAGTCTGGACTACGGGGATCCTATTTTCATTCACGCACGCATCCTTAATGGTCAGTTGTGTGAAATACGAAAAACTCAACTTTGCATATGCGTAAATGACACTAAATGACACGTTGGGTAAGCCTACCCGTAAAGAAGAAAGCTACCTTCGTATGTCGCCACCACATCTCAGATCATAATCTGAATTTCCACAACTGCATTGGCTAATTTACATGCCTGATACTGCCAATCATATGTCTATCATCTTGATCTACAACTAGCTAGCTGGCTAGAAAGAAATATCTTTGCAGTCATTTTGTATTCAGGAATCATTACAGAGATAACAACATTTTTGACTCCCAAACCAAAGGAACTCGTCAATAAGCACATTTCCACTCAGATTGCAACAACTTTTGAGTAGTACTGTTGCTCAACTTTGTCATCCGCTTCATACTTTGCCACGAGTTGATTCACAACGCACCCCATAGCAACGGGATCTTCTACAAGATACGGGATTCGGTTCTCTCCTTTTCTTCGGCTTCCGGGGAATGCTTCTGTCGGCACCAGACCTAATTTTGTAGGGAACTTGAAGAGATGTTGGAAAGATGGCGAGAGATCAATGCTATCCTTGAACAAAGTCTCGCGACCAAAGATATACAACCCCAGCCTTGCCCGAGATAAGGCAACAATCAAACGCCGGATATCTCGCATATGACCAATGTGTCTTGTCCGTACAAGGGAGAGAAGCACATAATCATTTTGCTGTCCTTGGAACTTATCTACTGTAGTTATTCTCGATGGAACACCGAAGAGGGGATGACGTGTACATCGACGCGTCACAATGTCCCGAATAAGATGCTTTTGCCCTCGATATGTTGTGATGATAGATATTTTGCTCGCAGGATAACCTAGTAGTCTCATGTACTGGTAAACGTTCACAATATATTCAGCTTCGCCAATATTCTGATAAAAGTGAGGTGTGGGTTCCGTTTCGCCACTTCCACAAAAGTTGTCAACATTGATGAACTGCATTTCGTGGGCAAATCCAGGATTTGCTAATTCGTACATGCCATTGGCAGTGCATGGTAAGTTATCGAGGTCACGATATTTCCAACTGAAGAGTTTCGCTATTTCAGGCCTGGCCCGACCTTGAGCGTTGAGCTGAATACTTGGAACCCCGAGGCGAATGAGACGGCCAAACATTGATTGATCCATCTTGCAGTATTTCTGGAATGCTGGGTTTTTTACAACAGGCGGGAGCTGGTGATGGTCACCGATCAGTATTACCCGCTTGAGACGGCTGCTACCATTTTCTGCTTTTTGCAATACAATAGGAATAAAAGTCTCAATCTCAAGAATTTGTGCAGACTCTTCAATAACGAGGCTGTCATATTTAAATCCGAGACGCATAAAATCCCGACGTTTCATCGCCGCATGCGTGCATGTCATTGCTATAACCTTAGCCTGCTTGGTCAGCAGATAGTTTGATCGGCTGCCGATATCTTTGAGCAGCTCAAAAGCACGACATTCCTCAAGCTCTGTGAAGATGTTGCGGATGTATCGCATACATCCCCGGCCTGTGCTTATGTCGGTTGTGAGCTGCCCATGAAAAAGAGGTTGCGGCATACCTGAAAAGTATTCCGTAAAGGGAAACCGGGATCTGATCAAGTTGGGATCACTTGCATTTGATGTCTCGGTTTCGAATTTTTCCCAGCGTGATACGACGTGGAGCAGCCAGAAGTGCGAGGCAGTCTCGCATGTATAAGCCATATCCTCTGACACTCCAAGAGAAATAGCCAGCCGTTCAACCTCTGCAAGCAATTCAAGACGACGATTCAGCATTGCGTTCACACGTCCAATCCGAGAGAAGTCCATATGCGTCGCAAGATCGGATTCTCCTTGGCCAAGACGAAGAAGGTACCTTTCTGGGATGTCTCTCATGTAAAGTTTTTGAAACAGATCATTGAGCGCGCCATTGGAATGCGTTATGACCAGAATTCGCTGTTTGGGTTCGTTGTGGTATAAACATTGCAGTATTTGAGCTGCAGTATCAGTTTTTCCCGTCCCAGGAGGGCCGACAATGAGCGTGAGACCCTGCTGAACACCAGCACGTATCGCATTGACTTGGCTCGGGGTGAATCGGATTTCATTTAACCTTGGCATATCTCCTGGGTAAGCCCCGCGCTCAATCGGCTCGTAAGGCTCAATTAAAAGTCGCTCGGCTTCTTTAGCGGCATTGCCCATTTCTGATTTATTCGGAAAGGTCACGCGGAAACCCGGTCTCTTAATTTGACAGTTTCTCGTAAAGACGAGTTCATGACCCGGGAAACTTTCCTCGAGATGTTCCGTGTCTAAGAAAGTGTCCTTAAAGTCTATTCTGTGAACCTGAGACGACGTAGTATCGCTGTGTACCTTTCCCGGGTCACCATATCCAAGAATGGTGTCATGTAGCCAACTTGGAACATCGCAGGTATCATTCATCAAATCTCTGATGCACTCAAGAACTGGTTTGAAGTTATTCTCTTTCGGTTTACGGCGCATTATCACGTTCAGTGCACCATACACAACGTCTGCATCACCTCCAAACTTACTGACATCAAGGTGATACTGTGCGGCATCCAACGATAGCACAATGGTGCGCTCATCATCTCGAGCTTTTGGGAAATCGCCATAGGAAGGAGGGATGCATTCGTTGACACGATTATTCACAAGGTCAGTGCCACAGCGAACTTCAACTACTTCGGCTCCTCTTACAAATTTGAGCCCACAGCGCTGAAGCATGATACTCGTGGAGTGATCATTATCATCTTCACTTGCTGCTCCAACTTCATCAACTGCAAGCATGAAAAGCACATCTTTCTTTTTTAACTGGGCCCACTCTTTTTGAACTCCCACTCGGAAACTCCTCAGATCAAGTTTGACTTCGCAGATAACTCGACTAGGTTTTGCCTCGCCAATTTTAGGTTTATGTACCTCAATCACAGCCAGTGACCCAGATGCGATCGGGAGAGCCATGCGGGCCCACCCTGAGAAGCTTAGTTCGCCTGTATCATTGTCTATTTGAGGGCCCATTCGCCGCAAAACATCAGCAATATCCTCGCGAATCTCATGTGTTGACTCAAGCCTGAACAAATTGAAGTTTCGTAATAGATAATCAGCCAAAGAGAGAAACTGGAGGTTGAGCTTCGGAAGTGCAAGGCACCTTTCGCCTGTAAAAGGGATCGATGGTACAATATTCTCGTCCATGATAACCTCCTCATTTGGATATAGCGGCAACTGATTCATCGCCTGTCGCCGGGATTGTCTTCTTTGAAACGCGTTGACAATGACTTCAAGAAGAAATGTCAAGTCCGATGCCCAGGGGTCTTCTGGGCCTATCATCTTGAGTTGTTTTGTTACAAGGTTGTGTAATTCATTCGCATTCAAGACACTCAGATGGCGAATGAGATCCTCGCGGCCTTCAATTGCACCGCAGTGGCTCAGGGACAAGTCGTAAAGCTTTGTGTAGTGCACGAAGCAAAGCCGCTGAAACCGGCGAAGCTTATCATAGTGCGTTGTAGCTATCTCATCTTCTGCTATTGATAAGCCGGTGTGATCATCAACCTCGAAATGTTGGTAAAACATGAAGAGGTCTACTAGTCCTCTGTATAACCGTCCTACAGATTGAGAGAACAGAGGCATCATCCTTGCTTTTACAAGAACTTGCCGGTCATCGAGGACTGCACGGACAAAGCGCCGGGTAGGGAGTTGCGAAAGAAGATCAATAACGAGTTCTATGAATCGCTCACAGAATCGGATTGCCGGAGAAAACTTTATGTCAATGCCGTCGAGCTCTGCAAAGTTTATGCTCGAGCAGGTTTCCAGAAAATCAGTTATTAGTATAGATAGCCAGGTAACTTCAACTCGTGCATTCAAAGACAGGAGATCTGTCTCGCACGACTTTTTCACCTTGTTCGATGCTTTCGCCTCTTTTTTCATCAAATGCTTCCAGTATTTTTGTAACTGGGGATTTTTAGTGAGCTCTGCCTGCAACCGCCAAGGTGATAGGTTGGCCCACAAGGTGAGACTGACGAATGGAAGTAGTGTCTTTCGCACTTCCTCATCTTCAAGCGACTGAAAAGCATGGATAAGAAAGACAAGGCGAGTGCCTTTCTCAATGAGAGTGAGATCTCTGTACTTCTCAAGAGTAATAACGCGATAAAAGAAGGATGCGAAGCTTTCTGACCCGGATGTGTGAAAGGTAACCCAAGGATCCAAATTTTCACTAGATTTTTCATTCACTATCATCATGATCAGTAGCACATGTTCAGCGGAGGCTTCTCGTGCGTCGAAATTCGGCCACAAGAGATTCTCGAAATAGCGCTCCTTCTCAAGTTGTCGAATATGATGCGTGCATGGGATCTTCTTGCCTGCCCCGAGCTCAGAGGAATATATGTCCGTCACTATGTTCACACGCCAACTATCACAACTGGGGCGTGTGTATGAATTTTTCGACAGTCGATCGGGAAGATTGTCTGCTCTCTTGGTATGTACGTTGTCAGCTTTCGTCCGATTGCCGATGCTGGAATACGGTGTGTCTTTCGCGAGTCTCTCACCTTCATAGCGTTGTCTCTTTGGACCTTCCAGTTCTTCACGAAACTGCTGTTCACGTTTCTTAACTTGTATTTCATCACTGGCGAGCGTTGCATGTTCTTCCAGGGCGTGCGATGACGATCTGGTAGGATATGCGAAATCCGCCCCCTCGTCCACCATATCGTTATGTTCCGATCTCAGGTGTGAAACCTTTCCTGCTTTACGTAGTGTTTTAGGGTTCCTGGGCTCGGCTCCACGACCTTTACTTGAGTCGGGGGATGTGGCTGCTGGGGAAGTCGCTTGAATTGCAGAGCGTCGAACAGGAGCAACGGAATCTCGACAACCATCGGGCTTCGCAGCAGATGCCATTGACGCAGCACTTTCATCTTCAAGCACAGCCCTCAGTCGTTGAATCAGAGCGGCTTTCAGGCCATCGGTCGAGTGCCCTCTTTTCTTCAGCTCGCCCCGCAGGCTCGCTACGGTGAGCTTCGTGAGTTCAATCATCTACCGCCCGTGCCCGAATTAACTATGGAAGTTGAACGCGTTTCTCAGATATCGAGGGCCTCGCGTCATCCAAGAACTCTTCAATGTGCGTGCACAGACTGTTGTGGAATGTGATTTCGACATTTAAAAAAAAAACACCTTCGTTCGTTCATTAATTCGTTCAAAACGTAATAAGATTATGTATGTACATATATATATGATATTCTGAATACACCATTCCCCCTATATCGTTGACTTTCGGTCGGCAGAAAGGTTACCATACGAACTCTGGTCGGTTGCAAATACTGACACGTGCTACGCGCCAAACATTTAGGGTCGCGCGGTTTTTTTTCCTATGGCGCCTAGTCTGGACGGCGAGCGCGCTGGACCACTTGCTAATATGCTGTTTGGCCCCAAACACGGAGGACGTCATCATTAGTAGTGCGTATCAACGTTGCCGAGTTTACATTGTCAGATATTGCGTTGCAGCTGAACTAGAAGACTTTGACCGCGACCCAAGAACTGACGGTTTAATTTATATGGCAGTGAATCTCATACATTTTAGACCGTTGTTTCTTGAGTTCCTGAGGCAAAGTAAAACATCGCTGTAGAACACGTTGGGAACACTCAAAGAGCGAAATACTCCTCGACGATAATGCGCGACATGATCCGAGGTCGCCCTCCGTGTTTGGCGCCCAGCAGCATCTTTGCAAGCGGTCCAGCGCGCTCGCCGTTCTGACTTGGCCTGACTAGCGCAATAGGAAAAAAAAACACGAAAATACCTTCGCGCGACCCTAAATATAGTACAACCGACCGAAATTGGGTCCGACCGCGAGTCAACGATATAGGGGGAATGGTGTATTAATAATTAATGGAACTCCTCGTGAACTTGTTCGGCGAGGTTTGCTTTTATGTCTTATATTAAATTGAAATTTTTGTTTGGAACATGCTTGCATACGCATGCATGCATGCATGGATTATATATCTGGTGATATTTATATTCACACACATATATTTCGTTGATACCGTGCGTGCGTGCACGCACGCAGTAAGTATATAGTTTGCGTATATAATAATATAGCCAACGCACGTGATATATTCGTACGTACCCGCCCGCGCTAATTAACCACGTCCTCGGAGGCTATGCCGACCCACATGCGATGGAGCGATCCTCAATAAATCAGTCATGCAATCTCTCGTTCGCCCCTGGAAGATTATTATTATTACGAACGAACGAAGCAAGCAAGTAATAATATGGTATATCTATCTATAAGATGAAGATGATCCGACGCCGAAGTTGCGCATCGAAGTCCCGCGTACGCAACGAAGTCCCGCGCCATTCACTCGTGCTCTTCTAAATCAATTTCGTCTGGATTGCTTTTGGCAGACAGATTTGGCTTCAACTCTAGCTTCATTTTACCAAAATGCACGTCATTTGCAGGAGTGAGTACGTCTGGTGACGTCATCATTATCGCCGTGCTATTTTCTTCGCCCTGGACGACGGTGCAGAAAGATTTCGATTTGATCGACGCAGTTTCAATTTGTGGCTCGACTGCAGCAGCCACGTTGAAATGCATTTGACTATAGCTAGCACAAACTGAGCGCTTGACTCGTAGCATTTCACGAAAAGTATCTTCGTTACCGTTCTGAACTTCAAAAGCATTCCATTCATCCCAAAGCATTGCATCTTCTTGTGGGTTTGCAAATTGACTCGCATACATGTACAAAGCTCGTGCTCTATCTGTTTCCCCAAGTTTTTGTTCAAAATGTGCGTATTGCATGCAAAGAATTTTGATGACTGCACCCGGGAGGGCCTGATCAATGGCGAAATCATAAATATATCTAACCATTTGAGTTCCAAAAAAATGCATAGCACGGGAAATGTACGTTCCATACAATTCTAACTTCTGATCGATGGGCACTTTGCAGCAGGCGCGCTTGTATATATCCATGGCACGACGTGCCGCGCCGAATTTTTCTTCCATTCGTGCATACTCCATGAAAAAAGGTTTCGCGTCTTCAGGTGGGGCAGCAGCGCAGCACTGTTCAAAAAGATCTCGACATCGTTCCAGTTTATTTGCGCCAAATTGCCGGACAAAATGGATGAGGTATGCCTGCCAAATTTCTCTCGAATGTGGAAATTTGAACAGAGAAACCCCTCGCTCATACACTTGGAAGCTATCTTCCATGTAGTCGTTTTCTTGAAGAAAAGCTGCAAAGTTCAATACTGTCTGAGGAGTGGCAATGTGGAGATCGATGATTCTATTATAGCACGTTTTAGCAGAGTCAAAGGTTCCTATGGATTCTTCAAGATCGCAATAAAGAGTCCATAGCTTCAGAGATTTATAAACACGGTCGTGCACAAACATTGATGTATGATTCGGGACATCAGGGTTGGCGCCAATCCGTTGTGGCGGCTTAGTGGTAGCTCGCTGAAGAAGTACCAGAGCACCAGAAAAATTATTTTGACGAATCTCAAACTCCGACCATTCACACCAGACGGTAGCAAGATCGTCTACCTTGAAATATGGTGCGTTCACTGCCTTTTCAAAGACAATGCGCGCATTTGTGAAGTCGCCGTGTCCTTCGTAGAATCTCGCAAAATCGATCCAGAGCATGTGATATTTTCCTAGAGCTTCAGACGGGTCAACAGTCTTCAAAGCTTCTGTGAAAGTAAAGATCTGCCGTCGGGGAGAACCTTCAAAGACAGATATGCGTTTCTGCCACTCAATGATATTGTGTGGATTTTGGCGAAGAAGAACGGAAGACAAAAGTTCGGGTCGCCGTCCGATCAGGAAATCCAAACGGGCAAGGCGTTGTTCAAGGTCTTCACCGGTGTCGGCTAACAAAAAGTGATTGCTGACCCTGGAACATTTCATTTCAGACGTTTCAGTACATTCCGATGTCTCGTCTTGCAATTTGGCGCTCAACATGCTTTCTTCAAATTTTGTGTAGGCATCAAAGATCAGAGAAAAGTCACGCACGGTGATTACAGAAGCGATTGCTTCTTCATAGATATCACATGCTTTATCAAACATGCCACGGCGGATGTAAAAGTCAGCTAGTGACGTCCAAAGTTTACCGACTTCATCGCTGAAGGCTTGTATTCCTCCCCTAACAACCGCTTCAACATTGATTGTTTCAACTTCTGATGCGTGCACCGTGAGCATATCACACAAATCCAGCCAGAGTTGATGACTTGATTTTCCAGCGAGCGAGTGAAAAGTATCTTGGTTTAAAACATCAGCAAGACAGCTCGCGGCTTCATCCCAGAGACATCTTGATTTGAGAAATTCTATGTATTCCTCAGTGTGGCCTGGTTCAAACCGAATGTAGCGCCGATAAACTCGTCGAGTTGTTTCGATTGGCACAAAACTCTGTCTTATGAATGCCTATGACAAAGAAGTCAGTGGAAAGTGCCAACGTGTCCTGTGTTAAAAACAAAAGACGCGCAGCAGAGTTGCGCTGAATGTGTGAAGGCGATTCGTCATAGACTCACCAAATAGATTTTCCAGATTCGTTCATGCTGCGTGATAGGAAGGGCAGCAAGAGCTCGATCAGACGTCTGTCGGAGCCTCGTTATGACTCGCTGGTCTGCCAGCACATTTAAGTACAACTCCCAAATTCTAGGCATTTTGTGCATAGTAACCAGAGCCCTCTCGAACACGCTATGCAAAGCATCACAGGCCTTACTTGTGATGTGTTTTACCCGGACCGACGCGCACCTTTCATTTAGGTATGTACACCACAACTGTTGGGTGAAAGGATATTAAAACTGCACTCTTTACATACAGTTTGAGGATAGAAAAGAGTCACCTTATAGCTGCCGGGGAGTGCATTCACTGCCCGTTCGAAAAGAAGGAATCGTTTCGAGACTTGCACATTATTTTTCGAGTCTAAATAGGCGATCCAAATCTTGACGTCGTGAGGGGAATGCAGCAGCTTCTCCTCAAAGACCAGGTCCTCTTCAGCCGGCAAGACGGTATCCGGCCTCTCTTTGATATGTACGTGTAGATAGGGAATTCCTGTGTTGTTGCGAGGCGTGGACGTGGCCCGCGCCATGTAGAGGTACCGTGCTTTTAAACAGGCAGATTGAGAAACGACAAATTCACGTGACTGAAACTGCGCGGCGCCGGAAACAGCAATCTAGTTCAGAGGAGTTGCCACTAGCTACAGTAGCTAGATAGCTCTGCTCGCTAGGTTGTTCATATATTACATCTTACCTTCGTTCGAAGGCATATATTATTATTATTATTCGGCATATTTATTTAATAGCCGATTCTACAGGTAGAGAGATAGGGAACACTTGCAAAAGTGTCCATTACGATTCGGCATCAAGCTGAGACAGTGGGCGCAGAAGTGCATCTCCGCCATGCCGGTTCGCCAACGAATCGACAAGCAAAGGAGTCCCGCCCAGCTCTCACACCCGCATGAAACGTTTGAGATGCTAATGTGAGACTCAATCAGAAAATCTCTCTGTGTGTGTGTATGAGAACATAGTCAGCCTGTCTACTTACCATATGTTGTAATATGACCAAATACCCACACGCAAAAGTTCGAGCTACATCGGAGGCTCAATACTACTCCTCTTAATTTCATGTGATGAACTAATTTATAATCACGACCTCGGAGGCTATGCCGACCCACCTGGAGCGAACCCCAACAAATCAGTTCATCACTCGTTCGCCGCTGGAAGATTCAGTCGGCATTGCCGCATCTACAAGGTTCAGAAAATTTTGGACTGCAAAAAATGTCACACTCAACTCGTATCGTTTATCAAACATCACGGTCTATTCGTTCCGTACATATTGTCGACATTTTTCGGCATTGCCGATCTTACGGGAACCTTTGGAAAAAAATGTGCTACGCGCCCGGTATCGTTAATCAAGGTGGAAGGTTTATTTGCCCCGTACATATGGTCATTTCCGACATCGTTAACTCAGAAACGTTGGTTCAGCGTTACATATATCATCGGACGAAATAAACCAATATTCTTAGGTCACGTGTTGAAAGTTGTGCGTCGATGTTTATCCATACGTAAGGGAATTTATATGTAATATAACTCAATCACATATGATAATTAGACATGTCAAAATCACATCATACCATACATCCGACCAAGCAACCGATAAATAAATCCGTACGTATTATTTATTAAATACCTTCGCAATTCGTAATAATAACTTAAGATTATAATTATATATGCAAATACAGCAGCAAGTAAGATAATATACATATATTAATATGATAAATAAGTAATAATACGCGAATAAAGGTTCATTGAATAATGATCAAGGAAATAAATAAATAAAAAGGATATAAGATTATATGGATATATGTATGTGTATATAGAATGATATATATGCTGAACATAATTATTTAAATATGCTGGACATATTTCGTTTTTTTTTGATTGCTTGAGGTCCCTCACTCGCCAATTCTATAGTGGACTCCAGCAGACCACTCCAGGTTTACACCCGCACACCTCTTTTGGTTGGCATCATGGATGACGCGTCCTCGGGTTGGGGTTTTGTCGATGAGTGCGCGCCGAACGAAGTTTTTCGGTGAGTTGTTGTGCAACTGTGTTTTTTGTTGCAAACTTACATTATAGAGAGGGTGAGCCAATAAACCCTTTTGTTCTTTACTTCATGTGCATAGGGTAGGGGACTCGGACGTGATATTTGATGCGAGCACGGTGCAAGGCGATCGTCAGACAATGGAGGATCGATGGAATGTCTCCTTACATGAAGACGGTCGTGCGGCGGTCTTCGCGATTTTTGATGGTCATGGGGGTGCACAGGTTTCGTCTTACTTGATGGAGAATCTATCACAAAAGATTCTTCGCGATCGCGAGCTCAAGGCAGACCCAGTCGGCGTCTTGAAACGTTCATTCGGTGCTTGCGATGATGAAATTGTTACGAAACATGAAGAAAGTAATCCAAAACGTTACCCTGGTCCTGGGTCTACAGCTGTGGTTGTGCTCGTCATGCCTCCTAAGGCGTTTGTAGCACACGTTGGTGACTCGCGTGCTATATTCGTAAATAGTGAAGGGCAAATTATTTTCCAGACCAAAGATCAGCGACCTGACTGTCCACTTGAGCACTCACGTATCTTGAAACTGGGTGGCACTGTTCGCACTGTTCGCGGGGTTGTCCGTGCATCTGGGATACTAGCTGTTTCTCGAGCGTTTGGGAACGGTGGAATCAAATATTGTATCAAGGCAGATCCTGACGTCAAAGAGATTAACCTCTCTGACATAAGTAGCTTCGTCTTATGCTCTGATGGTCTAACAGATGTTGTCAGCTCAACAAAGATAGCCGAGTTACTTTCTGGCACGCGAAGATCTTTATCAATCAGGAGCACTGAAAGAACTGACACTTGTGATGGACATCAAGGTAGGAAAAACACGAGGTCGTCTAAGCGGACCCAGGCTGGAGAATTGAAATCGACAGAAGTATCTCAAGACTTAAACATGAATCTGGCCTGTTCAAATGTCCGAAGGATTGCGAACGCACTGACTGGGCTTGCAAAGCAGCGACAGAGTACTGACAATATTTCTGTTGTTGTGTTGAATGTTCACAGTAACAGAGAAGCAGAATCAGACGGTGAAGACACTCATGGGACAGATGGTGTGGACACTCATCGGACATCCACAGAGTATGATTGAGCAGAAGATATTTTTTCATATGATTGGACAGCATACACAAGAAAGATACGTAGTTCTTCTAGAGAACAGCAGCAAGTAATATTAATAGTTCTACAGGATCGAACGAGGACTGTATGTGGGTCGCTCCATGTGGGTCGGCATAGCCTCAGAGGGATAGATGGTTAATTGTAGTATGCGTTGAACTAATTACACTCGTAACGTAAACTAAACCATCAAATTTTATCAATCACGTACAGAAGAGACTATATATTATCAGGAAGAACTTTAATCGTTATGTCGATGGTGTCGTCCTATCTAGGAACATTATGTTATTACTTGGATCGAGTGTGAAAAATGTTCTCTTGGATTCGGTGATAGTGGGAGAGCTAAACCATGATTTACGAACTAAAAGAAATTTAGAACTCTTGGAATGGGTGATTGTATCAAGGGCTTAATTAAAAAAATAAAAATGTCGACAATGTATGGAACGAATAGACCGTGATGTTTGGTAAACGATACCAGGTCAGTGTGACATTTTTTACAGTAAAAAATGTCCACAATGTATGGAACGAATAGTCCGTGATGTTTGATAAACGATACCAGCGCAGGTGCACCGGACATTTTTTACAATCAAATTTTTTCCGAAATGTGTAGATGCGGCCATGCCGAATCCCTTCGAAGGTATACAGTAATATTATTATGACTGCTTGAATATATTTATATACACCTAAAATATATAATATAATATAATATGCAATTAACATGCAAATACATTTATATATGATGATGATACGATCATAAGTATAATAAATCTTGATTTAAGATCTTTTATATAATACATATTAAATCTTGATATATAATACATATATATTAAATCTTTATTTATATATTACATATTAAATAATGATATGATCTCATAATAATGATGTATATTTATATATAGCTATAGATAGGCTTAATATTTATAAATAATAATTATTATATTATTATATTATTATTATTATATCATTTAATATATTATTATACATTATTACCTTCGTATTTATATAGGTCCGTAATATTATTCGGCATAGCCGATCTTACGGGATTCTTTGGAAAAAAATTCAGAACTTACTACCTGGGATCTAGAGGGTATCGTTAATCAAGCTCGCAGG
>Ga0209630_10003430_pt1 | contig 14470 bp, 16 predicted proteins | sample COG_01_FD_184745 | JGI IMG/M metagenome (GOLD analysis project Ga0209630, IMG submission 184745) | Pelagic Microbial community sample from North Sea - COGITO 998_met_01 (SPAdes) (version 2) | ecosystem: Environmental > Aquatic > Marine > Neritic zone/Coastal water | place: Helgoland, sampling... | reverse complement strand
CGGCGAAGTCCAGCATCGATTCTTCCATGGCGCTGGCCTTGCCGGCCTCCTGCAGCCAGTCGGGATCGACATAGACGTGGCAGGTGGCGCAGGCGCAGGCGCCGCCGCAGTCGGCGTCGATGCCGGGCACATTGTTGCGGATCGCGCCCTCCATGACGGACAGGCCGTTCTTGACCTCCACGGTCTGCTCGCCGCCGTCGTGCTGGATATAGGTGATCTTGGCCATGAGGGCCTCTTAGCAAGGGTGGGGAGAGAGGCAAAGCGCCCGGATCAGGGTGTCAGGCCGCGACATAGGCCCAGGCCTCGGTTCCCGAGGCGAGGCGGACGGGGATGCGGCGGTAAAGGCCGCCTTCGTAGGCGTCGGCGGCGGCGAGGTCGGCTTCGGTGAGTTCGTAGATCACGCCGTCGACGGGCGCGGGCGCGGGGCCGCCGGGGATCAGGACGGGGTAGACGGCGTCGCCGTCAGTCAGGGTCGAGCGGGTGAAGCCGTCGAGGCGGTCGGGTGCGCCGTTCAGCCGGCGGCCGAAATGGGCGATCTGGATCGCGGGGTCCTGCAGCGTCCCGTAGGAAAAGAGCAGGACCCCGGTCACGTCGTCAGATCAGGCCGCCGTCTTCTTGCGGTTCGGCGCGACCATCAGCTTCTTGGTCTCGGCGATGGCCTTGGCCGGGTTCAGCCCCTTGGGGCAGACCTGGGCGCAGTTCATGATGGTGTGGCAGCGGTAGAGCTTGAACGGATCCTCGAGGTCGTCGAGGCGGCTCTGGGTCGCGTCATCGCGGCTGTCGGAGATCCAGCGATAGGACTGCAGCAGGGCTGCCGGGCCGAGGTATTCGCCGGCGTTCCACCAGTAGCTGGGGCAGGAGGTCGAGCAGCAGGCGCACAGGATGCACTCGTACAGGCCGTCCAGCTTGGCGCGGTCGGCCGGCGACTGGAGCCGCTCGGTGGTCGGATCGGGCTCGTCCGACTGGAGGTAGGGCTTGATCGAGTCGTACTGGGCGTAGAACAGCGTCAGGTCCGTCACCAGGTCCTTGACCACCGGCTGGTGGGGCAGGGGCGAGATGGCGATGGTCGAGGACGAGCATTCGTCCCAGCCCTTGGTGCAGGCGAGGGTGTTGCGACCGTCGATGTTCATCGAGCAGGAGCCGCAGATGCCTTCGCGGCAGGACCGGCGGAACGACAGGGTCGGGTCGATCTCGTTCTTGATGTGGATCAGGGCGTCCAGCAGCATCGGGCCGTGGTCGTCCGACGACACCTGGTACTCGTCCCAGCTGGGGTTCTGATCGAGGTTCGGGTCGTAACGATAGACCTTGTAGGTCTTGACGTTCTTCGCGCCCGGGGCGGCCTTGTAGACCTTGCCCTTCTTGGGACGGGAGCCGATCGGGAGGGTGAATTCAGCCATCTCAGTAAACCCTCGCCTTGGGTTTGATGTACTCGATCTCGTCGGACATCGTGTAGGTGTGGACCGGGCGGTAGTCGATCTTGACCGGCTCGCCGGCGACCTTCCAGGCCAGGGTGTGCTTCATCCATTCGTCGTCGTGACGGTCGGGGAAGTCCTCGCGGGCGTGGGCGCCGCGGCTTTCCTCGCGGTTGGCCGCTCCCTCGATGGTCACGAGCGCCAGATCGATCAGGTTGTCGTATTCCAGGGTCTCGACAAGATCGGTGTTCCAGATCAGTCCGCGATCGGTGGTCTTGATGTCGGCCGAGCGGGCGTGGATGTCGCGGATCTTGGCGACGCCCTCGTCCAGGGTCTTGCCGGTGCGGAACACCGCGGCGTCCGACTGCATGGCGGCCTGCATCTCGGCGCGCAGATGGGCGGTCGAGGTCGAGCCGTTGGCGTTGCGGAAGCGCTCCAGACGGGCCAGGTGCGGGGCGGTGGCTTCCGGCGGGGCGGCCGGGACCGGGGCGGCCTTGTCGACGATCTCGCCGGCGCGCAGACCGGCGGCGCGGCCGAAGACGACCAGGTCGGTCAGGGAGTTGGAGCCCAGGCGGTTGGCGCCGTGGACCGAGACGCAGGCCGCCTCGCCGACGGCCATCAGACCCTTGACCACGGTGTCGGCGTTGCCGCCGACCTTGGTCAGGACCTCGCCGTGATAGTTGGTGGGGATGCCGCCCATATTGTAGTGGACGGTCGGGATGACCGGGATCGGCTCCTTGGTCACATCGACGCCGGCGAAGATCTTGGCGCTCTCCGAGATGCCGGGCAGGCGCTCGTGCAGGATCTTGGGATCGAGGTGGTCGAGGTGCAGGTGGATGTGGTCCTTCTTGGGACCGACGCCGCGGCCTTCGCGGATTTCCATGGTCATGGAGCGGGAAACGACGTCGCGCGAGGCGAGGTCCTTGGCCGAGGGGGCATAGCGCTCCATGAAGCGCTCACCCTCGGAGTTGGTCAGGTAGCCGCCCTCGCCGCGGGCGCCCTCGGTGATCAGGCAGCCCGAGCCGTAGATGCCGGTGGGGTGGAACTGCACGAACTCCATGTCCTGCAGGGGCAGGCCGGCGCGCAGCACCATGGCATTGCCGTCGCCGGTGCAGGTGTGGGCCGAGGTGGCCGAGAAATAGGCGCGGCCGTAGCCGCCGGTGGCCAGGATGACCAGCTTGGCGCGGAACTGGTGCAGGGTGCCGTCGTCCAGCTTCCAGGCGGTGACGCCGGTGCAGACGCCGTCCTGCATGATCAGGTCCAGGGCGAAGTATTCGATGAAGAACTTCACCTCGCGGCGGACCGACTGGCCGTAGAGGGTGTGCAGGATGGCGTGGCCGGTGCGGTCGGCGGCGGCGCAGGTGCGCTGGACCGGGCCCTCGCCATAGTTGCGGGTCATGCCGCCGAAGGCGCGCTGGTAGATCTTGCCCTCGTCGGTGCGCGAGAAGGGCACGCCCCAGTGTTCAAGCTCATAGACGGCCTTGGGGGCCTCGCGGACCAGATATTCGATGGCGTCCTGGTCGCCCAGCCAGTCCGACCCCTTGACGGTGTCGTACATGTGCCATTTCCACGAATCCTCACCCATGTTGCCGAGCGAGGCGGAGATGCCGCCCTGGGCCGCGACGGTGTGCGAGCGGGTCGGGAAGACCTTGGTGACGCAGGCGACCTTCAGGCCCTGCTGCGCCGCCCCGAGGGCCGCACGGAGGCCCGAGCCGCCGGCGCCGACGACGACGACGTCGTATTCATGATCGACGAATTTCAGATCAGCCATGCGATCAGGCTCCGAACCCGGCGGGAAGCGGGGCCGAGCCCAGCGCCAGACGCACGATGAAGAAGACGCCGGCCGCGGCCAGCACGAAGAAGGCCAGGTTCAGCAGGCCGACCAGCAGCCCCTTGGTCCCGGGCTTGTGGATGTAGTCTTCGACGATGACCTTCCAGGCCAGGGCGCCGAAGAGGCAGAAGATCAGCAGGGTGGCGATGGCCAGGCCGGCGTTCAGCTTGCTGGCGAACCAGGCGACCACGGTGTCATAGCCCGCGCCCGTCAGGGTGAAGGCGGTCGAGGCGACCCAGACGCCCAGCGGCATCAGGGCGGCGAGGCAGACCTTTTCCAGGGTCCATTCGCCGGCGCCGTGACGCTCGGAGATCTTGACCCCGTTTTTGAACTTGGCGGCTCCGCTCACAGCGAGATCCTTCCGGTGGCGAACAGGATGGCGAAGACAACTATCGCCAGCGGGACGGGGCCCCAGACGGCGATGTTCGACAGCAGGCCCGCGGGCTTGAGGGTCAGGGCCGCGCCCGTGTCGTTTATCAGGTGGCGGGCGCCGTTCAGAAGGAAGGAGAACAGCACCACCGTCAGGCCGAAGCCGACGACCAGGCCCAGCGGGGTGGCGAGGCAGGCGCCGATGCAGGCGAAGGCGTCGGGTCCGAAGGCGACGGCGCCGAGCCAGCCGACCAGAAGGACGGCGGCGACACTGGCGGCGCCGATGGTCACCCGGAACAGGATGGAGGCCGCCATGGTGACGTGCCAGCGCCAGACCTGCAGGTGGGGGGACATGGGCCGTGGACGGCCGTTGGGCTGAATGACGTACCGGTCGTCCTGACCGGTCGAGTCGGGGGTGTTCGACATGCGAATGGTTCTCAAAACCCTGTGAATTCAGGCTTTCACCGTTTGTGGGAGTGGCTTTAGGACCCCCCGTCCGGGGGTGTCAACGCGAGCGGCGCCGCACTGCGGCAAGAAAAAGTGCGCCCTCCCGTCGTTCCGGGGGAACCGATCACGTTTTCGCGTGTTGCCGCTTCCACGCTAGCCATGTGCGCCCGCGATCCGCATCGTAGGGCTATGCTGTTGCTTACCCTCATGATCGCCGGTGTTTCGGGCCTTTCGGGTCAGGAAACCGCCTATGGCCAGGCCGCCTCGAGCGAGGTCTATGCCGCCCCCGTGGTTCGTCCCTATGAGCCGCCGTCGGATTTCGGGCGTCAGGTCGAGGAGGGTGACGTCAATCGCCCGATCCGCAGCCGCCCGATCACGGGCCCGGTCGCGGTCGAGGCCTATCAGGGCAACTACGAACAGAACCGCTCGACCGGCGAGATCGGCTATGTCGCCGCGGTGAACCGCGCCCGGGCCTCGGCCGACGCCCGGATGGGATCGCTCGACGGCGTCTGGACGGCGGTCGGGGCCGACGGAAAGCCGCTGCTGGATCTGGTCCTGTCGGATCGCGGACCTTCGAAGCCGGTCGAAGGCGCGCTGAGCCTGAACGACGCCACCCGCTCGACCGCCCCCGTGAATGGTGTCAGCCGGGACGGGGAGGCGGCAGAGATCGAGGCCTCGGTCGGCGGCCGCGCCGTGCGGCTGCGCCTGCGATCGTCCGGCCAGGGCTGGACCGGGACGCTGAGCGGCCTCGGCCGGGATCAGGCCGTGACCCTGACCCATCCGGGCGATCAGGCCGGCTGAAGGCCCCGAGCGTTGCGGTAACCCTGTTACGCCCTGAGGTTGAAAGGCCTAACTATGGTTATAACCGGCGGATTTAAAAGCGGTTCTTAAGCCGTCAGCAAGGACGTTGGCCGCATGTTGAGGTCATGACCAGCATCGACCTGAAACTGAGCCGCCTGACCGTGTCGCGGCTGCTCGACGGCGCAGAGCGTATCGCCATCGTTGTGCTCTACATCATGATGGTTCACCGGTTCGTCGGCGATCTGGCCGAAAAGCCCGCCAATATCCTGTTCATCTTCTCCGAGGGCCTGATCGCGGTCATGGTGCTGCTGCGCCGGGGGACCGAAGATATCAGCCTGCGGCCAGTCGACTGGCTGACGGGGGTTCTGGGGACCGCCCTGCCAATGCTGTACCAGCCCACGGGCGGCGGCTGGGCCGGCGGCGCCATGCTGATGGCCGCGGGCCTGCTGATCAGCCTGGGCGCCAAGCTGTCGCTGCGCCGCAGCTTCGGCGTGGTCGCGGCCAACCGCGGCGTCAAGCGCTCGGGCCTTTACGCCGCCGTCCGCCACCCGATGTATCTGGGCTATCTGGTCACCTATATCGGCGCCTTCGCGGTCAACCCGAGCAGCTGGAACGCCGTGCTGCTGTCGGTCTGGCTGGTGTTCGAGGTCCTGCGCATCTTCGCCGAGGAACGCATCCTGATGCAGGACGAGGCCTATCGCGAACACGCGGCCAAGGTGAAGTTCCGCCTGATCCCCGGAGTTTGGTGAGGCGCTAACGCTCGCGACACGGTCGCTCGCTGCTTGAGCGCCGTGTGGTAAAAAGCTATCAGCCACACTAGATGTGGCGAATGACCGATCCCATCGTTCGCCCCGTCCTGCGCCAGCATCCCGCCTACCGCGATGACATCGGCGATCTGGTGACCCGCCGTCCGGTGCCCGGGCCGGGGCTGGACCAGATGGATCCCTTCCTGTTCCTCAATCACCACGGTCCGCAGACCTATCCGCCGAACAACCGGGGCCTGCCGTTCGGGCCGCATCCGCACCGGGGCTTCGAGACCGTCACCTTCATCCTGGACGGCGAGCTGGCGCACAACGATTCCGCCGGCGGGGAAAGCATCATCAAGGCCGGGGGCATCCAGTGGATGACGGCCGGGTCGGGCCTGATCCACGCCGAACTGTCGCCCGCCGCCTTCAAGCGCGAGGGCGGACCGATGGAGATCCTGCAGCTCTGGGTCAATCTGCCGTCGCGGCTGAAGATGACCAGGCCGGACTATGTCGGTCTGCAGGCCGCTGACATCCCGAGCTTCACCACCGACGAGGGCAGGGTGACGGTGGAGCCGGTCTCGGGCAGCTGGGGCGGGGTGACGGCCCCGATCCAGTCGCTGATCGACATCCAGCTCGCGGTTCTGAAGTTCAGGACCCGAGGGGTGTTCGAGGCGCCGGTGGCGCGCGGGCGGACGGTCTTCCTCTATGTCGTCGCGGGCCAGGTTTCGGTGGGCGGGACGCCGGTCCAGCCGTGGAATCTGATCGCGCTCGGCGACGGGGACGCGGTGCGGATCGAGGCGGCCTCGGATGCGGTCGTCCTTCTTGGCCACGCCGACCCGATCGGCGAGCCGGTCGCCAGCCACGGCCCCTTCGTGATGAATACCCGCGAGGAGATCATTCAGGCCATCACCGACTACAACGCCGGCAAGTTCGGACCGCCGCCGAGGGTGTGACGGCCTATTCCGCCTGCATCTGCATCGGGGCCTCTTCCACCGACGGCTCCAGCGGGATTTCGAACCAGAAGGTCGAGCCCTGGCCGGGGGTGCTGTCTACCCCGATCCGGCCGCCCATCATGACCACCAGCCGACGCGAGATGGCCAGGCCCAGGCCGGTGCCGCCATAGAGGCGGGTGGTCGAACTGTCGGCCTGGGTGAAGCGGTCGAACAACCGCTCGACCGCCTCGGGCGAGACGCCGATGCCGGTGTCGGTTACCTCGACGCGAAGCCCCGCGTCCACGGCCGCGAGGGTCAGGCCGACGCGGCCGGTCTCGGTGAACTTTATGGCGTTGGAGAGGAAGTTGAGCACCACCTGACGCACCCGGCCCTCGTCGGCGACCATCGCCCGGGGCAGGGCGGCGGCGATGTGGAGGTCGAGATCGAGCCCCTTCTCGCGGCACTGTTCGGCGATCATGGCGGCGGCGCCCTCGGCCATCAGCCGGGGGTCGAACGGGGCCGGGTCCAGCTCGAAGGCGTCGGCCTCGAGCCGGGAATAGTCGAGCACGTCGTTAATCACCCCCAATAGCGCGTTGGACGCGGCCGAGATGCGGGTGGCGTAGTGCCGCTCCTTGTCGGTCAGGGTCGGGCTGGACTGCAGGAAGGCGGAAAAGCCGATGATCGAGGTCAGGGGGGTCCGAATCTCGTGGCTGGTATTGGCCAGGAAGTCGGACTTGGCGCGGGTCGCCGCCTCGGCGGCGTCGCGGGCCTCGATCAGGGACGCCTGGGCCTCGACCGTCTCGGTGATGTCCTGAAAGACGCCGAACAGGCGCACGGGCCGGCCCTCGGCGTCCATCTCGCAGCGGGCCTTGGAGCGGGTGGTGCGTTCCTGCCCGTCCGCGCGGGTGATGCGCAGGGTGGCGTCATAGCCCGTCCCGGTTCTCAGGGCCCGGTCGACCAGGGCGCGAACCACGGCGGCGTCATCGGGATTATAGGCGCCGATGGCCGAATGCAGGGTGGGATCGACCGAGCCGGGAGCCAGGCCGTGGATGCGGAAGACCTCGTCGGACCAGGTCACCTGACCGGTGGCCACATCGACGCTGAAGTGCCCCACCCCGGCCATGGCCTCGGCCAGCTCCAGGGTTTCGCGCTTGGCCGAGGAGGCGCGTTCGTCGCGCTCCAGCTCGTACAGGTCGCCGGCCATGACGGCGAAGCGGCGCAGGTGGTCGACCTCGGCCGGGGTCAGGGGCGGACGGACCTTGAAATCCATGACCCCGATCGAGCCGATGGCCTGGCCCGAACGGTCCGAGACCGTGGCCCCGGCGTAGAAGCGCAAGCCCTTCTCACCCTTGACCAGGTCGAGGTCCCTGACGCGCGGATCGGTCAGGCCGTCCTCGATCAGCAACAGGGCCCCCGGGCCTTCGGCGATCAGGAGCCGGGTCGGGCTGAAGGGGACCGGGCCGCCGTCGCCGAAGCCGGGCAGGCCGATCAGGGTGCGCTGGGCGATCCGTTCGTCGACGAAGATGGAGCACAGGCCGACGGGGGCGGAAAACAGGGCGCACGCGGTCCTGACCAGACGCCCCATGGCGCTGTCGTCCCCGGCTCCGCGCTCGAAGATGCTGTTCGGCAAGGCCTGACCCTTGATATCCAGTCGCAGAAACTAGGTCAGGACGGGCCGGAAGCGGCTACTAACTTTGGTTATACGGCCGTGCTTTCACAGCCCGGCGGCGAATCCGGCGAGTTCGGCCAGGCGGAGCGCGCCCAGGGACTGACGCCCATCGCGGCCCCAGATCGGGTCGGGCCACAGGGGGTCGTCGCGGCGGCGGCCGACGACATGGACGTGCAACTGGGCGGTGACATTGCCGAGCGCGGCGGTATTCACCTTGTCCACCGCCAGATCCATGGCGTCGCCGAGACGGCGCACGATCTCACCGGCCCGGATCATCTCGGCCATCAGGACGGGGCGGTCGGCCGGGGCGAGGTCGTCGAGCTCCGAGGCGTTCGCCACGCGCGGGATCAGCACCAGCCAGGGAAAGCGGGCGTCGTCCATCAGCCGCACGTCGCACAGGGGCCAGGCGGCGACGGCGGCGGAGTTGGCCAGAAGGCGGGGGTCGGTCTCGAAGGTCATGGACCTATCCTAGCCGGGAGCGAAGAATTCGGCAGGGCCTTAATCGGCTTTCAAGGACGACCGGTCATCATGGGCGGATGACGCTGAAGGACCTCGCTCTCGTGGTCGGCCTGGGCGCCGCCTTCATCGTGCTGGAGCGGTTGATCCCGCGCGACCGGACGCAAGCCGTAATGCGGCCGGGTTGGACGACCGACCTGCTGCACACCTTTGTCGGAGGCTGGCTGATCAGTATCGGCATCTTCGCGGTCGGGGTGACCCTGAGCCTGCTGTCCGTCCATGCGGTCCCGAAGGCGGTCGCCGAGGCGATCCGGTCGCAGCCGCAGTGGCTGCAGTTCGTCGAGATCCTGCTGCTGTCCGACTTCGGGGTCTACTGGATTCACCGCCTCTCCCATGCCGCACCCGTGCTGTGGCGCTTCCACGCCGTGCATCATTCCAGCGAGCATCTGGACTGGGCCGCCTCGCACCGGGTGCATCCGGTCGAGCAGGTGCTGTTCTCCACGGCGGCGGCGGGTCCGGCGATCCTGCTGGGCTTCTCGCCCGGACCCCTCGCACTCTACGCCCTGGTCTATCAGGCCCATGCCCATCTGCTGCACGCCAATGTGCGGATCGATTTCGGGCCATTGAGGCATGTATTCGGCTCGCCGGCCTTTCACCACTGGCACCATGCGGACCAGCGCGAGGCCTATGACCGCAATTTCGCGGCCCTCTTCCCCTTCTACGACCATTTGTTCGGCAGCTTCCGCCTGCCGAAGGGCCAGATGCCGGAACGATACGGCGTCGAGGATGCGGTGCCCAGGGACTTCCTCGGCCAACTGGCGCATCCGTTCCGGGGCGCCGTTTCGGCATCGCCGGAGCAGAAATCCCGTGAGGCGGCGCAGGCGCTTGCCGAGGCCCGTCCACAGGTCTAGACCGCCGCCGAACGATTTCCTCTCGCAACTGCAAACCGGCCTGAAGCCGCTCCCATCCGTGCGGCGGGCCACCCAAAACGGAGAATTCCATGGCTCGTGCGAAGATCGCCCTTATCGGCGCCGGCATGATCGGCGGCACCCTGGCCCATGTGGCCGCGCGCGAGGCGCTGGGCGACGTCGTCCTGTTCGACATTGCCGAGGGCACCCCCCAGGGCAAGGCCCTGGACATCGCCGAAGCCACCGCCGTGTTCGGCTCGTCGGTCTCGCTGAAGGGCGCCAACGCCTATGAGGACATCGCGGGCGCCGACGTCTGCATCGTCACCGCCGGCGTGCCCCGCAAGGACGGCATGAGCCGCGACGACCTGGTCTCCATCAACCTGAAGGTCATGAAGGCCGTCGGTGAAGGCATCAAGGCCCACGCCCCGAACGCCTTCGTCATCTGCATCACCAACCCGCTCGACGCCATGGTCTGGGCGCTGCAGAAGTTCTCGGGCCTGCCCAAGGAGAAGGTCGTCGGCATGGCCGGCGTGCTCGACTCGGCCCGCTTTGCCTACTTCCTGTCGGAAAAGACCGGCGTCTCGGTGCAGGACATCCACGCCTGGACCCTGGGCGGCCACGGCGACGACATGGTCCCGATGGTGCGTCACTCGACCGTCGGCGGCCTGCCCCTGCCTGACGCCGTCGCCGCCGGCTTCCTGTCGCAAGCCGATCTGGACGCCATCGTCACCCGCACCCGCAAGGGCGGCGGCGAGATCGTGGCCCTGCTGAAGACCGGCTCGGCCTTCTACGCCCCGGCGGAATCGGCCATCGCCATGGCCAAGTCCTATCTGCTGGACCAGAAGCGCGTCCTGCCCTGCGCCGTCTGGCTGTCGGGCGAATACGGCCTGTCGGACCTCTACGTCGGCGTGCCCGCCCTGATCGGCGCCGGCGGCGTCGAGAAGGTCGTCGAGTTCACCACCAACGACGAAGAAAAGGCGATGTTCGAGAAGTCGGTCGCCTCGGTCCAGGGCCTGATCCAGTCCTGCAAGGATCTGGATCCGTCGCTGGCTTGACGCCAGCGGGCGCTAACGCGCGGGACGCGGTCCCGCGCCGCTTGAGCGCCGGATGAAGTGAAGAGGGCCGCAGCATCTGCTGCGGCCCTTTTCTTTTGCCTATTGCGCCGGGGCCGCTGCCGGGGCCGCCGTCGCGCCGGTGGTCAGGCGGGCGAACTGGGGCAGGAGGTTGCGCCAGATGATCAGATGGTTGTTCAGCTGCTCCGGGCCGCCGTTGTCCAGCAGGACGTCGTACTGGACCACGGCCGAGGCGGGGTCAGTCCCCTCGGGCGCCTCATAGATGGCCTTGAGGAAGCGGCGGTCGCGGTTCCAGCCGTTGACCATGTCCGGGGTGATGACGGCGTTGGTCACGGCGGTCGAGAACTGGACGTCCGAGCACAGGCCGTTGTCGCAGGACTGGAAGAACAGCAGCCAGGCCAGGCCGTCGGCGTCGACGCGGACATACTGTCGGCCCTGATCCTGCTGCAGCGGACCGACGCTGAGGCCTTGCGTGCCCAGCCAGGCGACGATCCCGGCGGGAGAGATCCCCACCACAGGCGGACGCGGCGCGGCGGGCGCCGCCGCCGGGGCGGGCCGGGCCGGGGGCGTCTGAGAAGCACCGTGGGGCGCGGCCGTCGCATCGGCGGCGGCGGTGGTCAGGGCGAGGGCCGACAGGGCGGCGGCGAGAACGGTCATCGGAAATCCTCCAGCTTCCAGCCCAGCCTAGCGGCCATTACGGCGAAGTTGTGAGCGGGTTTTCGGCGTGTTCGGCCTTCTCCAGCCAGGAGGCGCTCGACATCTCGCGCAGGCGCGAGACCGTGCGCTCGAACTCGAAGGCCCCGTCGCCGGCGGGATAGAGGGCTTCGGGTTCGGCCTCGGCGCGAACCACCAGCCGGGTCCCGGCCTCATAGAGGGCGTCGATCAGGGTCACGAGCCGCCTGGCCTCATGGCGGCGGTCGGGGCTGAGGATGGGCACGGAATCCAGGAACAGGGTGTGGAAGCGGGCGGCGATGGCCAGATAGTCCTGCGGGCCCAGAGGCCGGGCGCAGAGCTCCTCGAAGGTGGCGCGGGCCAGACTGCCGGCCGTGCGCTCGATGACCACGTCGCGGCCCAGCACCTGAAGATGGGCGGCCTCTTCCGTCTCCCCGCCGCGCAGATCGGTCCAGAGGGCCTCGAAGGCGGCGCCGGACCTGCCGTCCGCATCCCCCGTGAACCAGACCGGCGAGCCCATCAGCCGGTTCAGCCGCCAGTCGCGGGCGCCGGCGATCTCGATGACCACGCAGCGCTGTTTGATCTCGTCGATGAAGGGGGTGAAGAGCTGGCGGTTGATGCCGTTCTTGTAGAGCTCGTCGGGCGCGCGGTTGGAGGTGACGGCCAGAACCACCTTTCGTTCGAACAGGGCGTCGAACAGCCGGCCCAGGATCATGGCGTCGGCGATGTCGGTGACCTGAAGCTCGTCGAAGCAGAGAAGGCGGGCCTCCGAGGCGATCAGGGCCGCGATCGGCTCGATGGGGTCGTCGCCCTTGTGGGTCCCGAAGACGGCCTGACGCTGTTTCTTGTCGCCCTCGCGCCACTGGCGGACCAGGTCGTGGATGCGGGCCATGAAGGCGTGGAAATGGGCGCGCAGCTTCTTCGGCTCGGGGGTGGCGGAGACGAACAGGTCCATCAGCATGGATTTGCCGCGCCCCGGAGGCCCCCAGATGTAGAGGCCGCGCACCTCGGGATGGCCGCCGAACAGGCCTTTCCGGGACAGGTCCTTCTCCAGCCGCTCCATGGCCTTGATCAACGGCGCCTGGGCCGGATCGGGCGCGATCACCCCCTCGTCGACGCGGATGTCATAGGCGGAGCGGATGCGGGAGGTCATGGCCTTCCAGTTAGGCGAGACGGGCGGTGCTGTGAAGCTGATGTCCGGCCAGGCAGAGAGGCATTCATAAGCGTAGCCGATGCTTCTGGCCTGCGAACTGGGGCAAATCCTTGCGCGCCGGAAGCGGAAAGCGATTGCTTCGCGCGCGCGAAGGCTTACATGCGTGCCCCTGCCGCAAGACCCCTTGCGGCAGGCCTTGCCTTTTCACGCACCAAATCGCGCTCAAGCAGCGAGGGACCGCGTCCCGAGCGTTAGCGCGTCCGAAGGACCAGATATCATGGGCTATCGCGTCGCCGTCGTAGGCGCCACCGGCAATGTCGGCCGGGAAATGATGACCATCCTCGAGGAACTGAACTTCCCCGTGGACGAAATTCACGCGATCGCCAGCCGAAAATCCAAAGGCGTGGAGGTCTCGTTCGGCGACCGCACCCTGAAGTGCCAGGACCTGGAGCAGTTCGACTTCTCGACCGTCGACATCGTGCTGATGTCGGCCGGCGGGACGGTGTCGAAGGAATGGTCCGAGAAGATCGGCAAGGCCGGTCCGATCGTGATCGACAACTCCTCGGTCTTCCGCATGGACAAGGACGTGCCCCTGATCGTGCCGGAAGTGAACCCGGACGCGGTCAAGGACATCCGCAAGAACATCATCGCCAACCCGAACTGCTCGACCGCCCAGCTGGTCGTGGCGCTCAAGCCCCTGCACGACGCCGCCAGGATCAAGCGGGCCGTGGTCGCGACCTATCAATCGGTCTCGGGCGCGGGCAAGGAAGGGATGGACGAGCTGTGGAACCAGACCAAGGCCATCTACGGCCTGGGCGACGCCAAGCCGAAGAAATTCCCCAAGCAGATCGCCTTCAACGTCATCCCCTTCATCGGCTCGTTCAACGAGGACGGCTATACCGACGAAGAGGCCAAGATGTGGAACGAGGTCCACAAGATGATGGACCCGGAGATCAAGCTGACGGTCACCTGCGTGCGGGTGCCGGTCTTCGTGGGTCACTCCGAAGCGGTCACGGTCGAGTTCGACCGTCCGATCTCGGTCGACGAGGCGCGCGCCATCCTGCGCGAGGCCCCGGGCGTCCTGGTGGTCGATAAGCACGAGCACGACGGCTATATCACCCCGGTCGACGCCGCGGGCGAACACGCCGTCTATGTCTCGCGCATCCGCAAGGACCCGACCGTCGAGAACGGCCTCGTCCTCTGGGTGGTGTCGGACAACCTGCGCAAGGGCGCGGCCCTGAACGCCGTCCAGATCGCCCAGCTGCTGGACGAGACGGGGACCATCAAGTCCTCGACCGGCTTCCGTTCGATCACGGTCTGATCCCCCTCCCCGAGGGGAGGGTTCCGCCGTCAAAGGGATGAGGGGCCGCACGGCGCCTCATCCCACCGGGCTCCGCCCGGCAGCCGTCTCCCGCGTGGGAGAAGGAAAGATGAGTCATGACTGACGCCGCCCCGTCCGAAACCCGCAACGCCCTGATCGCGGCCCTGCTCTGCTACTGCGTCTGGGGCGTCCTGCCGCTGCTGTTCATGGCCCTGGCGCACATGGGCTATTCGGCGCCCGAGATTCTGGCCCACCGCGTCCTGTGGTCGGCCCCGTTCGCCGCCGTTCTGGTCCTGCTGGCCGGACAGTCGGGTCAGGCCCGGCAGGTGCTGACCAGCCCCGCGACCGTCGGCTGGCTGGCCCTGTCCACGGTGATGATCGTCATCAACTGGGGCCTCTATGTCTGGGCCACGACCCATCACCACACCATCGAGGCCAGCCTCGGCTACTACATCAACCCCCTGCTCAACATGGCCGCGGGCATGGTGCTGTTCCGCGAGCGCATCGACAAATGGGGCTGGGCCGCCATCGGTCTGGCGGCCGTCGGTGTGGCCATTCAGGCTGTGGCGCTCGGCCGCCCGCCGTGGCTGTCGATCGGCATCGCCCTCAGCTTCGCGGCCTATGGCGTGATCCGCAAACGGGTCGCGGCCGACGCCCAGACCGGCCTGTTCATCGAATGA
>Ga0209630_10003423_pt1 | contig 14488 bp, 8 predicted proteins | sample COG_01_FD_184745 | JGI IMG/M metagenome (GOLD analysis project Ga0209630, IMG submission 184745) | Pelagic Microbial community sample from North Sea - COGITO 998_met_01 (SPAdes) (version 2) | ecosystem: Environmental > Aquatic > Marine > Neritic zone/Coastal water | place: Helgoland, sampling... | reverse complement strand
GAATTTCAAATGTTTTAAAGACATAGAGCACACGATGGAAGTTTCTTGCGATTGGATTAGAGCTTTGAAGCATTTTGCTAGAGGTGGGTCGTATAGAATTGGTGATTGTACTAACCTGGCTCCGGGTACTGACATAGAGTACCAGGTCCCCTGTAGTGGTCACGGTTTCCCCCAAGGTGGGACTTGTGCGTGTGATTATGCAGAAGAGTTCGAAACACGCTCTTCTGGTGTGGGTTTGTCCTTCGAGCAACCCGGGCTGGATGAGACACCGTGGAGAGGCAAAGCTTGCCAGTTTATATGTCCGGGATATGATATGGAGAGTATGGACTCGGTTTGTAGTGGACATGGGCGGTGCGAATCAGATGCTAGATGTGCGTGTGACCAGGGTTGGACTGGCTACAAGTGTGATCTACAATGCGAAGTTGAACAAAAACCATTGACATGCAGTGGGCACGGTGTGTGTGACGAGCGTAGCATTATCTTACGTGGTGATATTATTAAACAACTGAACGGTACAAGGTGCGAACACTTGCCAGAATGCAACGCTGCGAACTACGACTCCGGAGACTGTACGAATGAAACGATGACTCTAGCTAGGGATCGTGTGATCAAGAGTGGAGATTCCATATATCACATGTACTACGACGAAGCCATAAAAATTTCCACATACAGCTCTTCCTTGTCATCTAGTGTAGAATTCATATCGTTAGATACATTGCTAACCTGGACGAAAATATTCGATGGGGAGTGCACTGGTGACGAAATAAGAATGTATAATGGTGATGGCGATAACTCTGGGTCGGATTATGTTGAAAAATGCGCAGAAGCTTGCTTGAACACCACCAGAACGCCGCTTTCTAACAACTGGGATTATCTTGGCACTGCATTAGGGTTTATAGTAGCCACAAGTGGGCGTTGTTACTGTGAAGCGGAAGATTCTAGCACGTGTACTCGAACTTCGAGTTGGGGGGATTACGACAGGTACGACTTCATTGAAGAAACATCAGGTCTCACTGTTAGAAATGCAGATGCTATTAGCTTAAATCCTGATATAAACGTCTGTTCCGATTTCACTTTGAAGAAATCTTACGAGGGAGCTGTACCCACAGGGGGTCCTGTCATCCTACGCATGATAGATAGCTATGGCGACGGTTGGAACGGGTTCCAGTTAAATGTTGGTGGAACTATACGGGGGGGCACCTTCACTACTGGTACCATTCAAACAGCTGAGATAAGTGGACTATCTGGAACAATTGAAGTCACCAGAGATGCCACTGGGACTTACGTAGGTGAAGTCTCTTTTGAGATAATATGTAAAGAAGGCAATGCTTTATTGCTCTCTGGGGATGGTGACGATGAATCATGGACCTTCGAAAACACATGTCCCGGCGAACTTACAGACGCCATAGTAATCCGAAAAGGTGATGATGTGATCGCAACATTGACCGAAATTGGGGAGTTTTCAGTCACAGGGGCTGAGGGGGTGTACACATACTCGGATATAACCGACAGTTCTATAGGTGGAAGCCTGACTGTTACAGATTGCAGTGTAGTGACGAGAAATGCTGTATTGGATGATTTTTCTATAGAGGGAACTGCAGTGCGCCATGATTACGATTTCGGTTCGAACATCCCTTTTATGCCCTGTCAGGACAGAATGGATATTTCGCGTGAACATGCTGCTCATCCCCTTTTACCCGAAATGTCATCTGTCGATTTACCATGCAACGTCTTCGCTCAGAAACAAGTCGTCACCGAGAATGGGGCAGATGAAGATTATTTCAGATCTTATCAGATCATGTGTGGCGTGTGCAACTGCGAAGAAAGCTCCCAGACAGGAAACTGGACGGGCTACGACTGCAGGACCCCTGCACTAGGGTTTTTCAGAAGCAATGCGAGGTCTCAATGTCCGGGCATGACTGCGGACATGAATCCTTGTAACGGGGGCGGCACCTGCAGATGGGGCTCCACAGACGGGCTGGGCATACAGATACGAGACGCTGCAACGAAATGTTACTGCGGGGATGTGACGGACGAGGCAACCCTAGAAACTGCCCCTAGATCCGAATACGGTGTTCTTGTCCACGCATCGAGTCATGGCACGCCCCTATTCTACGACGAGATTGACGAGTTTGCGAAAGTTGATAGTGTTCATACAGGCATCGCCACATGCCCCAACGGCACCGAACCCATTAAGCATGCCGAAGACTGTAGACATGGGTTCAAAACAGACGAGCCTTATTCGATTATACCTAGTTTCCAGTATTGTCAACTACCAGATAAATCAGACCAAGTGCTGACAATAGGTGCAGGACAAACTGGAGATGTTGATGAACTAGTCTTTAAATGTTATGAGAGCTGCATCGACGGGCAGAAAACGAATCTTGGGGGTGACTACTCAGACCCACTCTTTTGGTCGAAACATACGAAAGAAGACATTACTCACTTTTCTGTCGCCACAGACGGGAGTTCCAAAGGTCGGTGTATATGTTATGCGACAAATGTGGATGATTGTAAAGATGGCGATGTTGATGTTCCACTTACATCACACCCAAATACAATAAGTTACAGAATAAATCATCACAGTCACCCGTACGATTTGACCACAGGATCGTCTAACACAATCCCTGCACTTTCAAGTCTTACTACAGGGACGTGCCAAAAGGAATTTGAAGATGAAGTCTTCACTGCCAAAGAGTATGGACCTACCATAAGATACAAGGCGAGTAGTTCTGTATGTACAAATGCTTATGACCTTGGTGGTACACAAGTTACACCTGACAAGGGTACCAACGCCTATTCAATCCGTTTAACAGAAACAGACCCCCTGTATGATAGAGATCCGACACAGGAGTGTGCGAACAGGTGCCATGCTGCGGATAAAGGTTATGATGGGTTTATGATATTAAGTTATGTCCCAACTGGTAATATTAACTCCTGTTTGTGTGGGAAGGTGTGTGATACACCGCAGGCAGGGTATCCATATTTTAAAATGTACACTATGCGAACAGTACCCGATCCGTACGAGATAGATAATACACAGTCTATCTGCCACCCCTCGCCGCTTCGGCTAAGTAATTATAAGTCAGACTGTTCGTGCAAGTTTGGATTTACAGGGAACACTTGCGAGACAGCCAGGATGATGTGTCTTTGGAACGGTGAAGAAACAGACGGAACCGAGTGCATTTGCAACGATGATGGCGAACCCAACGCTAAGGTCAGCAAATACGGGTGCTGCACAAAAGGAACATATTGGGACCAGGACAAGTACGCTTCCTTTACCCCTCTCTCCGAATTCGAACCGATCCCTGCGAACCGCTTTTACCAGGATGCGTTCCTTTATGTTTGCAAACCTCCAGAGACCCTCTTGGAATACGAAAATGACCAAGAACGTATTCTAGATATTCATAATTATGTTGCGAACACAGACGAGTATCTCCTCACGAAACCAACCGTTTGTGGGGACGCACCTGAGAAACAGCTTTTTACTTCTGTGTTTCAGACGCTTACTTCCAAGTCCCGAGAAGATTTTACTGTGACACGTGTAACCGGAGAAGCAACCAGGGATATCGTCGTAGACAAGGACAAGACTATTCTGGAACTGAAAGAGGGTTCGGAGCCGAAGGAGCAGTGTGCAGCCTTTTGTGTATCCAAAAACAAGGGCTACAAAGGATTTTCCATCTTCACACCGAAACCTGAAATGGTGAGGACATCTGATAAAGTCAAGCCCACGGATGCGGGTTCTCCAAATGTATATTGTGAGAATGACGATAGGGTACCGGCATATGCAAGCCTTAATACCGACAGCAATCCCGGATATAGTCTATCCCATACACAAGGTATATTAGACGCATGCTGGGCTGGCTGTACGTTTAGACCTCGTGTTTCGAAATCCGCAGCCAATGGTTACGCTGAGTCGCGTCCACAGAATTTTTGGGAAGTCTACAGTGCAGAAGATATCACATACATATATATCTTTGCTCTTAGTGGTACTCTCGGTGGCACTGCCCAAGGTGGGTTGCTCCAAGGCTCCTGCTCCTGCCATACTGGAGATTTAGACACTTGTGAAACTGTAGAAGCACCTGTTTATGATGCCGGAACTATCGAGAATTGGTACCAAGCCCATATCTACAAGCTAGAACGAGGTGACACGGAATGCACCTGTGAGCCGTTCATTGCAAACATGGACAACCAAGTCAATTTTACAAATCCAATGAGTTACGAGGATAACGAGGGGTGGGATAATGCTTTACCAAGGACGACCGAGAGGTACGATATTCAGTTCCCTGTCGATATCGAAGCAGAGGCACAAAATTTAGGATGTTTTGAAAACATCGACGGGCGAGTTCTGAAAATAAATCAACTCGCCGGCACCTCCCACTCCATCTCTGCAGCAGAAACGGCATATGTAGACACAGACAGTGCGCGATCCTCTGTGGGTCTTACTTTCGAAGGTTGTTATGAAGAATGTAAGCACGATGATGTATTCGAGTATGGTTATGCGGTGCCTGAACTGCCCAGGTATGGACCGGACCCGGCGTTTCCGGATGATCCTGGTCGGCTGCCCTCGTATTCGGATTCGGGCTACAGTATAAAGACAGAAGGCACTTGTGATACGTATATTACGACGCTGGACGATTGTAAGGCAGCGGTGACGGCATTGGGGTTGAGCGACATTAGTGTGGACTCTGCAACAAGTGTGCTTTTCGCCCGCGGCTGTGTGTCGAACAGTGCCGGATCCACCGTGTTCATCAACCCCAACACGGACTCCATTGCTGCCTGCGGCGCCAGCGAGTTTGGCTGCATCTGTGGCGAGCCTCCATTAGAGGACATTTATGAGGTGAAAACCGAGGGTCCGTGCTTCCAGATCCAGACCGCGGCAGAGTGTAAGAAAGCCGCGGAAGGGTTAGACGGAGTCCCGAGCTGGAAGTCGTCGAGCTCCTGGACCGCTTATGCACCCGGTTGCTTTCTAAATTCAGGGGGTGACGCCTACTTTAATACCAACACGGGCTCCACTCACGCTATTGGGGAGTCGCAAATTGAGGGTGCAACTACAGGTCATATATGTCGATCTAAGGGTTGTCGGCACAAATCCATGGGCGTGGTCGCTTCGACGGGGGACTGTTACGACAAATGCAGGTATGAAGCCGATCTGGTTGGGTTTTTGTACGGAGCGAATACAGGGAGTGTGTGTTGGTGTGAATATGGTACTCCACATGCAACAAGCTGCACTGCCCAAATCAGCAGCAGTTGGACACGCTATTCTATAAGTGACGAGTACATAACGTCAGATTTTACGGAAGTGACTGGAGGCTATTGTAGCGCGGGGGCGGCAGGGACTCATACCGTTCGACCGTACGAAAACGCTGCTGACAATCCTGGCACAGACACAGTGGGAAAAAGGCGAGCTTGTCACGATGCCTGTATGAACACAGACGGTGCTAATATTGTTGGGAGTGGTGCGACATATCAAAAGACGGATTTCTGGGTTACACACGACAGTGATGATGTTACAACTATAGGAGTACAGAGTTCGGGTTCCACAACTTGGGAGGGACGCTGCTACTGCTATGCATTGCCACTAAACCAAGACGATTGTGTCGCGATACCCGGGTTGGAGTGGTCCCCAGCCTTGGGGTCTTACTCTTATTATGCAAGGGTCCCAAAACCCATCCCAGAAGAAAAAACATGCACGTGTTATTCTGGTGGAAATAAACAGATTGTCGGTACAGAAACAACACATGCTTTCCAGATCTCGAGCACCGGCGTAGGTACACTGATGAATGTGCAGAAGAACCCTGCGGTGAACCCGGCACCCTGTAATGTGAATTCGTACATTGCCCTTGGCGACGACATTGTGGGAGCCCCCTGCAACTGCCCCATTGGTGCATTAGAAGAAGCGTATGTTGAGACGGGGTTCCAGAGGTCGATCGTCAACGGTATCTGTAATTCGTATTTGACAACAAAAATCGGTGTGCCTTCCCGGGAGAAACTACCTTATGTAACGGGGGTAAATGGAAGAACATCTCTTGTCCGGTGCGAGGGCGACTGCGACAGTAACTCTGATTGTATCGGACATTTGGAATGTTGGCAACGGAACTCGGGCGCCCCTGGTCCAAGTGATCAATGTGAAGGGAACCCAGAGACGGACAACGACTACTGTTATGACCCAAAATTATTAGACGATATTGAGTTGAAGAATATAGGGCACACTCCAGCTAATAAAATTGAAAGGTGCGAGGGCGACTGTGATACCGATATAGACTGTGGGAGCGGGCTTGTTTGTTACCAGCGCGACTCAGACTCAATATCAGTTCCGTACTATGAAATGTCTGGAAAAGATAACAAATATTGTGAGAATCATAGGGCACCTACAAAAGGACCACAATGGGACTCTAGTTATGGGAAAAAAATAACAGACACAACAGACCCATTTTACAATGAAGATTTTAAGATCGAATGTTCAGACAGATGCAGACAGGACGCCGTTGCGATGTTCCATATTGGCAATGAAGGTACAGCTTCGGAAGGCTGTGCATGTTCATATGATAATTGTGGAAAGCTAATACCGGCATTTGGAAGGGGGGTCAAGGTGGCTTACACTCTGAAGAGTTCGAATCATCGGTGTTCAGCTTATAACAAACCAGCAGGACCCCACAGTGGCGGATACGCGCTATTTTTAGACCCTTCGGACCCGATGGCGAGTACCAACCGCGCACAAGAGTGCGCAAATAGATGCGGTGCTGAAGGGTCTAGTTATTTTTACCTGTTGAAGAGCTGGGGTGGTCGATGTATGTGTGGTACGGCTTGCTATAATGCATTGTTTGTGTACGGGCTTGTGTACTGGGACGCAACCGATACGTATGAAATAGGAGGAGATTTGATAGAAAATGGGGTCACCGTTAAAAACTATTTCGTCTCGCACGATATTAATACAAACAACGCGGATGTAGTGCCGCCTGGGTGTAAAGGAACCGCTGCCAGTGGGTATGACATCTGTGTTCCCGGCGAGTGGCTTGTAAAAGACGCCTTTGTCGTCACAGATGAAATGTGTGAAAACACATGCGAAACTACAGACCACTGCGATAGTTATTCTTACACTACGGCTGGTGTGGACGAGGATACAGACGATAAATGCAGGATTTCTAGCGACTGTGCAGGGTTCGAGTACAAGTTCGAAGGTGAATGTGCTGGTGCTCCTTCGGGGATAAAGGGAGATAGAGTTGTTGGCGTGCTTCCAAATATCCGGGCTTGCCGAGACAGGTGTGCGGATTACAGAGGGTTTTTATACAACGAAAATTACCGACAATGTATATGTGAAGATAACGAAATACAGTCGGGTTCTAATCCGTGTGGAAATAGTGGGGAGTTGTCTCTATCTGACAGATACACCCGCTACCAACATAATTTTGAACCCACGACAGACAGCTCTCTTATATTTGTACACCAGCCATTAACTACGACTAAGGGGAGATATTGTGCAACAGGTGAAAAGGAACTATATACTGTGAGTATCACCGACCCACGTGCGGACGTTCATGCGTGTGCGCAGAATGCTACTTTACAGGGGATGGAAGTGTGTAGGGGTAGCGCGAACGGGTTAACATTCACCTGTTATGCGTCTGCTACTTACTATAATAATCATGATGGAGACGAACCCACCATTGCCGAGTGTGGTGACTTTAGAACGACAGGTGGACCCCAGTACATTCTCCAGGCGGGCATGCAGCGTATAATTGGGATTAAGGAATCCGATTTACAATACCAGGAAAAGGCTATCAAAGATGAACTATTTAACAGCGAGCTTTACCCCTCCGACACCGCCGAAGGTTGTAAGGTGCACTGTGACCCGTATAAATACCGCCACTTCCAGTTCTCTGTCCGCGACAAAACCTGCCAGTGTATTAAAAAGGAAAAGTCCTTATTAACCCTGACAGGCGACCCTAATGACATGGTGTATAAAATATACGATTTTACGGCAGGGCTTATTGATTCACCACACGAGATGTGCTTTTGCGAGGGATTTTATTTGGTGGATGGGCAAGCAAAATCATGCCCTGCGGGGAAATACTCCAGTAAACTGACACCTTGTTCTGCAGCGTGTATGAACTGTCCTGTGGGTCAATTTTCGGACGCGGGTGCATCGGAATGTGGCGCATGTGTCGCAGGTCAAATCCAAGATTCGCCCACATCGTGCAGCAGGTGTGACCCGGGTCAATTCGCGAAAGCAGGTGCTATCACATGCTCAATGTGTGAAGTTGGAAGGTATGCGTCAGGGTACGGTGCAGGAGAGTGCACGCTGTGCCCCACGGGCAAATACCAGGAACCTGGAGTAGGGACAGGCAGTTCTGAAGACAACTGTAAAAACTGTCCAGCTGGCTGGGAGCAGCCTAACATGGAACAGACAGATTGTGAGAAATGTGGTACAGGAAAATACACAGTGTCCACAGGCACAGAAGCATGCGCTCTATGCGGTTCGGGTAAGTATCAGGACCAGGATGGTCAAACGTCCGCCAGCGCCTGCAACGACTGCGCTGGTGGTAAGTACCAGGGTTCCAATGGACAAGCGAGCTGTAAAAACTGCGCTAGTGGTAAGTACCAGGGTTCCACTGGGAAGACATCGTGCTCGTATTGCACTAATGGTAAGTACCAGGGTTCCAATGGACAGACATCGTGTAAAAGTTGTTCGGCAGGATATTACCAGGGTACCAATGGACAGACATCGTGTAAAAGTTGTTCGGCAGGATATTATTCGGGTAGTGGAAAGGCGTCATGTACAGCCTGTAGTCACGGACGGTACCAAAATAGTAATGGACAGTCGAGCTGTAAAGGCTGTGGGTCACTGTCTAGTAATTATCAATGGGTACGTTCTCCATACCCCCATACGAATTATGATTTATCGTGCGACCAGTATAGACCATGTGTATATGGGGGGACCTGGCAGAAGGACTGTGGAACGATGTCGAATGCTCAGTCAGGTAGCGGTGGTCGTGACAAAAGAACATGTTGTCACTACCAGCAAAATTGGTTTTGTACACCAGGTTCATGGTTTTGCACTAGGGATGCGACTGGGGATGCTCGGTGTTATGGTGGTGGTAGTGGTGGGTTTGATTTGGTTCGTGGGTTTACAGACACGTCGAGTGGGAGAGGTGGTATCAGGAGTTGCGAGCCCCCAGCATATGGTATTTAAAACGGTGTATTTAAAAAATATATATTTCATTAAACTATGGCTTTGCCTCTCACCCCCTTTAATCACGTCATCACAGACTATGAATTTCTGGGTGACATTAAGAATGGAGCCCACGACTGTAATATCTGGCACATCGGTGCTGTGAAACCCGATGGGTCCACTTTTGAGGTCTATATTACCGTAGATACGAACCGAGCGACCCATGCAGGGTGTGTGGAGGTGACCGACGCATACTTGCAGGGGAAACAGGCAGTGTCATTTGTGGAGGGATTTAAACGTTTTGTGCAATGGGTGGGACCTCAGGCTATTATTATCTCGCACAATTGTTTCAAATCGGACAAGCCCGTGCTGGAGCACGAGTGTAAACGCCATAATGTCCGCATGCCTTGTTGGTACTTTTACGACTCGTTGCTCTTCCTCCGAACTGCAGTGCAAAGTCTGTCTTACCGACTGCCGGATTTATACGGTCAGGTCACTGGCAAAGTGTTTCGCCCCACACACACTGCTTTGAAGGATGCACTCGGTCTCAAAGAGATTTTGGACATCGTGCCAATCCATGGGTTATACATGTACCCCAAATACTTGACACCTATACAGAATGTCAAATGGGTGGGTACAGCGTGTGAGGAAGCCTTTGTGAAAACTGGAGTGAGGTCTGTGGAGGATCTTATACTAAAGTACATGCAATGGGTGCAGTTGGACGGGTGCGAAATTACGCTCATGAAACAGTTCTTATCACAGCTGAACCTCCCCTGCCATGACCTTACGCCTATTGCAAAAGAAATCGTAGATCATTGGTTGCCCGTGACCCACGGTGGATTAGCTTCTAATTGTTTGTTTTAAAGATACATATGTTCAATTTTATCTTCCTTTGTAAAGTGTAATTCTATCGCTTTCCGCACGTCGTCGTACAGTAGCATCTTGTCGCCCCCCGTCATCCAGTGCCTTTCCGAATACTGTATTTTACTTTTCAGCGCTATATTCATCGTGTCTCCCCCTGCAAACTTGAATTGTTTCGAATCGAACAGTCCCTTTGCTTTGTCTTCTACCTTCCATCCATGTTTCTTCAGCTGCAGCTTGAAAATGTCAAACATATGCTCCGAGGTGTATTTCGGTATATCAAAATTCCAGGCAAAGCGTCTTCTTAGCCCGGGCTGCACTGCAAACACCTTGTCTACTTCATCTTTATAGCCAGCGACAATTACCACCGTATCACTGTTCTCGCTCATAAAGGTATTTAACTCGCCTAGTGCTTCTGCGCCATACGAGTCCGAGTCTGAGTTCGACAGTGTATAGAACTCATCTATGAATATGCACCCCCCTTTATGGCGGTGCAGTGCTTTCTTTGTTCTCCCAGCAGTCTGACCCATGTAAGGTGCAACGAGATCAGATCTGTGCAGGATGCTGAACCCTGCGCCGTCACTGAACACCTTTAAGCTGGACCACAGGTTGTGTAGTACCTTGGCTAAGCTCGTCTTTCCACACCCGGGTGGACCCGTAATGCATGTGTGCAAGAAATGGTCATCTGTGGCACCGTCATTGCAGAGCAGGTATTTCAACTGACCCATGACATTTTTCTTTACCTCCTCCATGCCTATGAGGCTCTCTAACTGTGCCAGTCTCTTGTCGAGTTTCCCAAACCTGTTTTTGAACCGTTTAGCATGCCTAACTACACTGTCCGATCGCTTCCGCTTTTGCATTTTTAGAGCAGCGAGCAGTATATATACAGTGACTGTTTTGAAAATGGATTTCCCTCTGTACGTGATGGACAATGATTTTTATGCAACACTGTTACAATTGGGTTTGGAGCCCGTTACAACAACCACTGTAGCCACGCAGACAGGGACTATCACGTGTGACGCGAGTACACAGACAGAGAAGACAAGGGGGATTTTGTGGGGGTATTTTTGACATAAAAGCGGGGTTGCCTTTGTAGAGGTTCGATGGTCAGTGCCACTGTGATGGCTCCCAGCACATGCCACATATGGTGCCATCGCGCATTCCTGTAGCACAGAATCGCACAGACTCCTACGACGAGAGCTCCAACAAACCTCCTCGTGATGCTTTTGTATTTGTACACCACGAGAAGCACCAGTAGTGGTATGAACGCATACATTTCGTCAAACTGTGCTTCGTATGTAAAGAGTAGTGTGATGAAAATCATGGCGGGTCCGATGATTTCGGGTCGGAAGGCTGTCGTACCAAAGGCGTAGTATGCCAGGTATCTGGAGACAAAGCCGTCGATTTCTTTGTACTTTCCAGACGAGTGCCATACGATACTGGTGCACAGAGCAAATAGAGCAATGGTTGTGAGATCCATGCGTTCTTTTTTGAACGCGTAAAGTGCTGTGACACACATGGCGCCGTTGGTCACCAGCGAGATCCATTCGTCCAACCCAGCTTCACTCTGTACGGCAACGGCAGCAGCAGTGAGGAACAGACCGTAGGCAACAAAGTATGACATTATTGAGTACCACCTGTGCTTATATATATATATCTTTACCTAGTATCACATCTTTCTTCTTTCGGCGTATGCGGTATGCTATAGGAATAATGAGCAACACCCAAGGGTGCATGAAAAAGACAGCGTCCCAACTATGCCACGAGTTCCCATGTATGTGATGTATGGATATATTGTCGTAAGACAGCACCTTTGTATTTGGATACCCCTGAGTGGCAATCGTAAACCGGACAGGTCCTGTGGAGTACATCTCTCGTATATAGGGTAGGTAGAACCAGGAATTAACCCAGTCGTGGTCTGCGTACTGCTGCAGGACATTCAGAAATACGGGATGTTTTTCTTGCGCGATCATAAGATCATTGCTGACCCCAACAGACGTTTGAAAGAAACAGGCTTCACACTCGGGAAAGGTGATTTCTGGTTTAGCACATATGTCCATGTCCGCGTAAATGCCACCATGTACGTACATGATCGCTGCCCTGCATACGTCGGTGAACATGACACCTTGATAGTCGAGGAGTTCTCTGCGGTTGGGCATGGCTTCCATGACTACGCTTTGGCACATTTCTTTGTTCCATCGTGTGACTTGAAAGGCGTCCCATGTCCGGGAGCATTCCCCCCACTTGGGTGGCATGGGTCCGAAGGGAATAAAAATCTGGTGCACTCTGTACACATCCGGGTCCACAACCCGGGTCACTTTGGTGCGATAGCCCGCGTAGAGAAATTGAACAGTGTAGTAAAGGATGGGTACGTAGAGTAGGGCGATGCCCCAAAGCACGTGCATTTTTGATATTGGTTTTATGTTTATACATAGTATATCCCAACTGCAGGGTCCGTAAACTGGTTTCTACCTCTCAGTTTTCTGTATTTGTTCTGTACGTATCTTTTGAAACGTTTCATCCATCTTGGCATTTATAGAGAACACCCGACTATTAATACGTAGCGAAACCTCAAAAATGCTATACGAGCATATTATCCCCATGGAGCCGGCAAAATGCATCGAACTATCTGCAGCTTTGGAAAGGTCTGAGGATTCGGTAGAAAATATGGAAACTTACCTCACCCAATTTCGTGAAATCTTAGATATATTGGAGAAAACCCCACACACGATGTTAAGGAAACAGCCTCTATTCGTTTGGCACGATCGAAACAGTGCATGTTGGAAGTTTGAAGAACAACGGATACTGCACACGCTACACGAAATGCTTATGTTTAAAGCAAAGGAAAGTTTCGATGCCTGTGAGTATAAACCCGCAAAGGTATATCTTTCCCGGGCGTTGGAAGTCTGTAAAGAAATGCTGCAGATGAAATGGTTCAAAACTCCCCTTGTCAGGAGCATGCCAGAACTTCAGACAGAGTACTTGCTTGCATTGTTGTTTCGAACGAAGGGAACATATTGCTTCAACATGCACATGTTTAAAACATCCCCTGCTGTTGCAAAGATGGCATATAAGTTTGTAGAGATCTCGAATGCAATGTGGAAAAAAGGGGCTTCGAAAGACTACCAGAACAAACTAAAAGCACACTATCATCATGCTGTAGCATCAACGAGTGATGACTTTAAAACAATTATTTCTCATAGTACTGCAGCTGTGGACATATATGACGATGCCAAAATGAAAGAAGACCACGAACTCTGGGTGGACCGAAACAATACTGTCCACTATGAGACGCCCGAACCTGTGAACTGTGAGGTATTCGGTTTAGAAAGAGCACTTCAAGTAGTATAAAGCACGAGTGCTCTATCTAGAATGATTCACCTCATGTCGGTGGCTGTTCAGGCTACTACTCTCTGCGCGAGTGGTCAGGGCTCTTACGACGCTGCTAGACTGAGCAATTGGGTGATTAAATCGTGGTCGGGTGTTGGTAGTTTGTCCCTGGAACTAGTGGAAGGGGTTATGAACGGGACTCTGCTGGAACGTTACTTATTTCGCCTGACGTTGGCATATTTGATGGACGAGTGCGTGGAAGAGGCTTGGAAGGATTTCGTGTCTGTTATGGAGGCTACGGGCGAAGTGGAAACGAACGAGACCTGTTCGATATGCTTCGAAGAGGTGGGTAAAGGTGTTCAGCTTAATTGTGAGCACGTGTATCACGAGCAGTGCATTGGTACATGGTTTCGGAAAAAGACAACTTGCCCGATGTGCCGGTATGATATTTTGACACCGTATATAGCCAACTCTTCGTCTTGAAATGTGTTTCCCCTGGAAGAGGGAGTTAAAGCATTACAAACCTATGGGGGATGAGTGTGCGATTTGTTTGGGAGTAATGATGAACGAGGCGTCGGAATGTCCGGGATGTCACATGGGAATGCATCGTATGTGCCTGACGAGGTGGAAGTACTCGTGTAAAAAAAGGGGGGTGGATTTCACCTGTCCACTATGTAGATATGTAATTAAAGAGTATATACAATAGATGTTGCTTTTAAATGTTATTATGGTTCCCAGAGCACGTCCCTCGCGAGACTGTGCTTGCGTATGTACAGGGGTTTCCTAGGGATTTGTTTCAACAGATTGTGCAGGATCGGGTATATTCAAGATATCCTACGTTTAATCACGTAAAGGTGTATATCGACTCGAACTTCGAAGAGATCGACACGATCTGTGCCATTTGCTACGAAGCCGGCGAGTACCAGCTAGACTGTGGTCATATCTTCCACAAGAGGTGCATTAGACAGTGGACGAAGAAGACGTGTCCTCTTTGTCGGGCACCAATTGTAATGTAGCATCACACACGGGACACTTGGGTTTCCATCGTGCCCATTCGTCGATGCATTTCCGGTGGAAGATGTGCCCGCAGGGTAGTTTGATTTTGGTGAACTTGGAGTTCATGCAGAT
>Ga0209630_10003419_pt1 | contig 14492 bp, 9 predicted proteins | sample COG_01_FD_184745 | JGI IMG/M metagenome (GOLD analysis project Ga0209630, IMG submission 184745) | Pelagic Microbial community sample from North Sea - COGITO 998_met_01 (SPAdes) (version 2) | ecosystem: Environmental > Aquatic > Marine > Neritic zone/Coastal water | place: Helgoland, sampling... | reverse complement strand
TTATAATACAGCTGGAACTTATGACGTTACTTTAATAACGGAGAATGTTAATGGTACAGATACTTTGGTGAAGACAGCTTACATTGAAGTAACATCTTCCATTGGAGTACAAGAATACAAAGACGGTCAGGTGAGGATCTATCCAAACCCCGCGAATAATATATTAAATGTGGAGCTGCAGCAAATAGAACTGCCCTGCTTTTTTGCCTTAAAAGATATGCAGGGCAGAACAGTTTATAGCACCGTTGTTAATTCTAAAAAAATGGAGGTTGACTTTTCTGCTTATGCAAAAGGCATTTATTTGATTCGGATAAATAACGATAAGTTTTCGCGTGAGTTAAAGGTGGTGAGGCAATAAATACAGAAGAACATGAAGAAATTTATAGGTTTAGTTTTAATACAATGGCTTTTATTTGGGGGTGTTTTTGGACAGAATACATTTGAGAAAATTTATTATGGAATTAATGCTCATACAACTTATTTAAACGCACCCAGTTCCAACTTTCATTCTGGTAATGATTATTTTATGGGAGGTCAGGTGTTTGGTGATATTAGTGGGGCAGAATTTGGTTTTATAACCAAATTTAATTATCTCGATAATGTTAGTTGGTCAAAATCATTATCAAGTAATTTTAATTCCAATGTTTTTACATACAGTGTGACAAATGATGGTGGTTGTGTTCTAGTATTACAAGACGATAATGATGTTAGTTACATTATAAAGCTCGATGATAATGGAGATTCATTGTGGGTAAGAAGCATAGATCTGCCAATCAATTGTATTGAACAAACCATGGATGATGGATTTGTATTAGCTGGTGAAAATGTAGCAGTAAGGTTGGATGCTTCTGGAGACACCCTATGGTCTAAAGAATTTACAGGAATAGATAATTTTTACTGTGTTCAGGAATCAATGGATGGAGGCATTGCTTTAGCTGATAATATAGAATGGAAATTGGTTAAATTAGATGCTAATGGAGATACATTATGGGCCAAAAGTTATAATATTTCAGGATCTTCATCTAGTGTTTCTTCATTGTTAGCAACTTCAGATTCAGGCTATATTCTAGTAGGTAGAAATTCTAATAGTTGGGGACAAAGTAATCCATCCTCTTGGCCCAATTCAATAATATTAAAAGTAGATTCATTAGGAAATGTAGAATGGTGCAATAAGTATGGAAGGAATATATATGGTGGGGTATTTTTAACTTCAATTGATGAAATTCCCAATGTTGGTTATGCTATTGCAGGAAAAGCTATAAATTCTGGTTATGATTTCCAAATGTCATTCGCTATTAAACTAAATGATTCAGGTAACTTGCAATGGTCAAAATTACTAGCTGATTCAGTTGAGACCGGGGTCGATTACCCTAAAGTTTCTATATCCAACAATGGGATTAATTTTTTAGGTGGTACAGCTAATCCAATAAGTGGTGATTATATATTTTTAAAAAAAACAAATTTTGATGGAAACTTTTGTGCTAAAATCAATCCGAATTTTTCCATTCTTGATTCTTCATTAAATGTGGTGGCTACTAGTTTACTTGTTGAAGGAACCAATACTTCAGTTTATTCAAAAAGTTCGATTTTTATTTCGGATTTTAATGATTTCTCTTTGAATAGTATAAATCATTTAAGTATAGATCTCTGCCTTATCTCAGTAGATTCCACCTCTACAAAGAACAAGGTAGTTTGGGAGAAACCCATTACCCAGGCCATAGACAGCTTTATGGTATACAGAGAATTTGGAACGGGTAATTACGGAGTTGTAGGTTCTGTACCTTACGATTCACTCACTCAGTTTTATGACAATACAGTAGGAGTAAATCCCAACATTACTTCCTACAGGTACAAGATTTCTGCTATTGATACTTGTGGAAACGAAAGTCAGCTCAGCGATTTTCATGAGACCATGCATTTGTCTATCAATCTAGCTCCAAATGGAGACATTAACTTAATTTGGGATGCCTATGAGGGATTTCCCGTAACTTATTACCGTATTCTAAGAGATTCTACTTTTAGCAATAATTGGGAGGTGCTGGATTCTGTTTCTAACAATGTGTTTATATGGACCGATATCAATCCACCAACCAATGGTGCCGATTATGTAATTGATGTAATAGCGCCATTTGGATGTACTTCTACCAAAGCTCAAGACCATAATTCTACTCGCTCGAATAGGTCAAATATTTTGGGTGGAGGGGTATCACCAGGCGCAAATTTCACTGCAAATTTCACGCAAATAAACACCGGTGGAACAATCGACTTTTTAGATCAGTCCATCAATAACCCCACATCATGGACCTGGCAATTTCCAGGAGGTTCACCTGCTTTTTCAACGCAGCAAAATCCAAGCGGCATTGCTTACAACACAATAGGGTTGTATGATGTAACGCTCGTTATTAGCAATGCCTATGGAATAGATACATTGGTTAAAACCAATTATATAGAAGTGCTATCAGGAGGAGGAGGTAGTGCACCTGCTTGCGATTTTATAGCCAGTGCAACACAGGTTCCAGAGGGCACTCCAGTGGATTATTTGGATCTTTCATTGAATGGTCCTACAAGCTGGACTTGGCTGTTACCGGGAGGAAGCCCTGCATTTTCAACTGTTCAAGATCCTGTTGGGATCAATTATAATACAGCTGGAACTTATGACGTTACTTTAATAACGGAGAATGTTAATGGTACAGATACTTTGGTGAAGACAGCTTACATTGAAGTAACATCTTCTATTGGAGTACAAGAATATAAGGAAGGACAGGTTAGCATCTACCCAAATCCAGCAAATGATAGATTAACTGTAGAACTTACACAAATAGAATTGCCCTGCTTTTTTGCCTTAAAAGATATGCAAGGCAGAGCAGTTTATAGCACCGTTGTTAATTCTGAAAAATTGGAGATTGACCTTTCTGCTTATGCAAAAGGCATCTATTTAATTCGGGTAAATAACGATAACTTTTCGCGGGAGCTAAAGCTTGTGAAGCAATAAATTAATTAAACAGCTTAATCACAGCCGATTTGTCATTTTCCACAACATGTAAAATATACATTCCTGCTTGTGGGAGTGTTATTTTTACCGCACTTTGATTACTGCTGCTGGCCTGCAACAACCCTCCTTTTGTATCGTATAACTTGAGTTTTCTTGGAGTAGAATTAGTAAACGTTAGCGTATAATCATTTTGCACTTTATAAACGATAACCTCCAATGTATTTTCGCTAATTCCAGTTGTATTTATGGTCACTTGCTGTGTTACGGTGTCAGAATCACAGCCGTTTGTTGCTATAAGTTCTACGTTGTAAATTCCATCATTTGCGTAGGTGTAAGAAAATGAAGCTGCTGTTTCTGTACTTCCGTCATCCAAATCCCAACTATAAGTAGTTCCGTTTGTTCCGTTTTCAAAAAATGCAGTGCTGCCACTAACAGTATTAGAGGAAAAGCTAGCAACAACATCGTTATCTCCAATTCGCCATGTGCTTAAGCTGTCCAAAACTACCAATTCTGCGGCTTCTTGTAAAATGGCTGCATCAATGGCGGTAACTGTGGAGATAAAAGAAGCTCCAACAGGAGATTCTCTGTAAATAGAAGCATAATGCACACAAGCCGCTAAATAACTTCCGTTAATGCTTGGATGACTTTCATCTGAACTGTATAATTCTATAGCTGGATAATTATCTCTAACGTATTTCCATGCTGCCCCAACGGGAGAAACCGAACAGTCATTATCAACGGACATTTCCATATAGCTCTCTCTCAATCGTCCTTGCATTCCATCATATGTACAAAGAGGAGGATAGAAGGCACAATTACCTGCATCTCCATTTTTTCTCCCCCAGGTCATGTAGAACAATGGTTCGGCACAAGCGTTAGCGGATTTAATCGAGTCAACTAAAATTTGCGCATATGGATAAACTTCTGTGGCAACTTGCGAAGGAGGAAAAGAAGGCTTTTGTGATTGTTCTTGCAATACCACAAAATCCCAATTTACTTGAGCAATTTTAGCCAAAGAAGTTGCATTGGTAGAATGGCCTTGATACGTATAACCGCCAGGAGTATTTGAATCATAATTAATAGTATCGCCTAAAGACAATGCTAAATTGTAAGTCAGTAAAGGAAGGTTGTTTACCCCAGTATAACTATTTCCAAGGAATAACACATTTTTTGTTTGTGCAAATGAGACACTGATACAGCTTGTAAAAGCAGCAATTAAAACGAGTTTTAAGTTTTTCATGGAATATTTATTCGCTTATGAAACGGAGAGAAGTTCCAAAGGTTGCTAAACTTGTTTTATACAATGTACCTATCTAGCAAGAGGGTAATGTCATTATATAGGGTTTTACGATTTATAAAAAGAAAAGGAGAATGCCGTTCTCCTTAATAAAATCCTTTAATTTTGTAGTAATTCAATGACTACAAATAAAGCACATAACAGGTCCTTACTAATTTTCTATTTATTAGTAGGTTATGTCGTGTTGCAATTTAGCTGGTGGGCCTATCATATTTTTACTTTAGCCAAAGAAGTAGGGAAAGATGAAAGTTTTGTTCAACGAAAAGTAATGATGATCGCTGGAGAGGCTTTGGTCTTCTTTTTGATTCTAGCGGTTGGCGTTTATTTTGTTCGTAAGACCTTTAATAAGGAATTGGAGTTAGCCAAAGAGAAAAAGAACTTTATCTTATCTGTTACACATGAATTAAAAACCCCTATCGCTTCCTCTAAGCTATTCGCTGAAACCATTTTGAGCAGAGACATTCCAAAGGAGAAAAGAGATGATATTCTCGATAAAATTATAAAAGACCAAACAAGGTTGGAGAAACTGGTTGAAAACATCTTGCTGATTTCAAAAGTAGAAGAACACGAATTGCATTTAGAAAGAGAAAAAGTCAACTGCCGCGAATTTATCGAATCTGTAATAAAGGGCTTGGACTTATCTGAGTCAACAAAGTTTGATATTGATTCGGAAATAGAAATTAAGATAGATCGTTTTTACTTTACATCGGTTATTCAAAACCTACATGAGAATGCGATAAAGTATTCTACAGATAAAAAGGAAATTGTTTGGTCAGCTCAGCAACTAGGAAATTCGATTTTTATCCAAATAAAAGACCAAGGAATAGGAGTGCCTGCCAATCATCGAGAGAAAATTTTTGATTTGTTTCATCGCATTGGCGATGAGAATACAAGAGATACAAAAGGCACCGGCGTGGGATTATATATCGTTCAGAAAATAGTTGCGCTGCATAGCGGCACCATAAAAACAAAAGACAATCAACCGCAAGGAAGTATTTTTGAAATAGAATTACCGCAATGAAAAAAACAGTTTTATTAATTCTAGACGGCTGGGGAAAAGGAAGAGGTGATGAAACCGACGGGATTCATTTAGCGCATACTCCTTTTATGGACAATTTATACGAAAGCTATCCAAATTCTACTTTAGTAACTTACGGCGAAGATGTTGGTTTGCCAGAAGGGCAAATGGGCAACTCTGAAGTTGGGCATTTAAATATTGGAGCGGGAAGAGTTGTTTATCAAGATCTAGTTAAAATCAACAACGCAATTAAGGATAAATCCTTTTTTGAAAACGAGACTTTACTTAAAGCTATAAAAGCGGCTAAAGCGGGGAACAAAAAAGTGCATTTAATGGGTTTGGTTTCCAAAGGAGGTGTGCACTCTTCTCAAGAACATTTATATGCTTTGTGTGATTTGTTAGCGCAAAATGATGTAGGGAATTCTTATATCCACGCGTTTACAGACGGAAGAGATTGTGACCCTAAATCTGGCTTGGGATATATTTCTGAATTAGAAAATTACCTAGAAGGAAGTAATACAAAAATCGCATCTGTAATTGGTCGATACTATGCAATGGATAGAGACAAGCGTTGGGAAAGAATTAAAAAGGCGCACGATCTTTTAACCAAAGGAAAGGGCAGTAAGTTTTCTTCAGCGAGCGAAGCAATTGAATCGAATTACAGCAACAATATTACGGACGAATTTATTGAGCCAAGTGTTATTGAAAACGTGCAAATTGAGGCAGGTGATGTTGTTATTTGTTTCAATTTTAGAACAGACCGTTGTCGGGAAATTACGATGGCTTTAACGCAACACAATTATCCAGACCAAGAAATGAATGCTGTGGATTTGCATTATGTCACGATGACAAACTATGACAACACATTTAAAGGTGTAAATGTAATTTACGACAAAGAAAATCTTAAAATGACAATGGGAGAGGTTTTGTCAAAACAAGGGTTGAAGCAAATTCGAATGGCGGAAACGGAGAAATACCCACACGTTACTTTCTTTTTTAGTGGTGGACGTGAAGCAGGGTTTGAAGGAGAAAGTCGCATTATGGCAAACTCCCCAAAAGTTGCGACTTATGATTTGCAACCAGAAATGAGCGCCCTAGAATTGACAGATAAAATTTGTGCTGAATTAATTTCAGGCTATGCAGATTACATTTGTTTAAACTATGCTAATTGTGATATGGTTGGCCATACGGGTGTGCCTAAAGCAATTATTAAAGCTTGCGAAACTGTAGATTCTTGTGTTGAACGAGTTGTTAAAACAGGATTAGATAATGATTACGCATTTGTAATTATCGCTGATCATGGGAATTCCGATAATATGCTAAATCTAGACGGAACTCCGAATACGGCACATTCAATGAATCCAGTGCCATGTATTGTGATAGATGATAGATTTACACACATTGAACATGGAAGTTTAGCAGATGTTGCTCCAACCATTTTAAAAATGATGGGCGTTGAGCAACCAAAAGAGATGACAGGAAAGGCTTTGGTTTAATTACCGCATTAATTGCAGATAACCAGAGATAGTTCTTTGTATAGCCGTTTCCTCGTGTTCTGTATATTCATATTTAGGAGAATTTGGTGAGACAACAATATAATACACTCCTTCTTTTAAATCGTTTCCAGATTTGTAATGGGTACCGTTCCAATTGTTTTGATAGTCCTCCATGTAATAAACAATTTTCCCCCATCGATTGTAAATTGTGATTGTCGGATGAGGATAATCATCTAGGTTTACGGCACTATATAAATCATTTACACCGTCTCCATTTGGAGTAAACACATTTGCTATTGCAACAGGACATTGAACCCAAACTTCAGAAGTTTCTAGTGTTCTAACACTTCCGCAAGCATCTACAACATTGGCGTTGTAAAAAGTAGTGATGTCGGGTGAGACTAAAACTGTGTCTCCAAGTCCCCCATTGTTATTCCACGAGACATAATAGGGCTGCCATCCTCCAGATATTTCTGCGACTAATTGACCTGTTTCGGGCGGGCAAATATTAATACTATCCACGGTTAGGGCAGCATTTAATTGATCAATACTCTGAATGTATAAAGTTGCCGTATTACATCCTAAATTTCCTAAAAGAGTTATTTGTAAAGTATCTATGTCTTCAAATAAAAAGTCTTGGAGAATCGTTACCCAAATAGTATCGCTTGCCACGCCAACCGGTAAAATAATGCTATCAGGAAATGATAAATAATCATCATACATTTCTGCATTTCCAGAAATTGTAAAGCGAATGGTGTCAGCCTCGTTTACATTTGAAGAAGAAAAAACGAATCCAGCGTGCCCACAAGCTTCACCAATGGTATTACCTTGAACTCCAGCGAAATTTGCAAAACTAGAAACGCCTATTCCGTCTGAGCCAAGACTACCTGCTTTTAAAAAAACGGCAGAAGCTAATGCGCCATCTCCACAATCAGCAATAGCAAATCTGAAGTGATAATTTTCACCACATTCAACGGGATACTTAACCTTAACTACCGTAGTAAAGCCATTTAAACTAACAGTCGTATTGGCAGGGTTATCAATATAATATTGGCTGTTTAATCCAGGGTGTACAGAGCTAATTGTGATGGGGTCTGTTGTATTTGGGATTAAAGCTACATTAACAGCTCCATTTGGAAATCCAGCGGGACTAGAATAAGGTCCTGAAATTCCAGGACCACTCAAAAAGAAGGAAAAGACGTCGTTATATTCCGTATTTACGTAAGTCAGATATTCGTCTGAAGCGAAAACAAATTCAAACTCAACGGTATCACCCACAACTTGGAAATCAAAGTTTAAATCAGCCAAATCGTGTGTTTCTGTAATTTGATTCGCACTGGGATTGCTTGTTACCGATTGAGCAACTGTAATTAAATCACTATCTGTTTGGCTCGCAGGAGTTAAAAAGTCATCGGTTCCTGTTCCTCCAGGAACTATTGTTGCAATATCGGCCGTATACATTACAACCCCCGAATCTAATCCAATGTTGGAGTTAACACCATTAAAAAATCCTATTTGTGTGGGTTCACCGGAGAAAGTTATGTTTGAAGCAGAGACTCCGTTTCCCAAAAGAATATCTTCTACAAGGTATTGTTCGCTGTCGTAGGGAGCAGTATTTGATACAATAATTTGACTTGTTGCCACAAAAGATAGAAGCAATAAAGGAGCAATAGCAATAAATAGTTTCATCAAAATTCGGTTTAATTGCCCAAAGGACGGATAATATGAATAGATAGTTGCCTAATCTAAATAAAGAATGCTCGGTTATTTTTGCATTCTTACTATTGTCTTATCTTTGTAACCTACATTTTTATGCCTAACCTATGAATCAATTGAATCAGCACATTTCTGAAAATAAAGAACAATACTTAGCAGAATTATTTAACCTATTGCGAATTCCATCTGTTAGCGCAGATCCGGCTTATAAAAAGGGTGTAGTGAAAACGGCCGAGTTCATTAGAGATAAATTTATTTCTGCTGGAGCGGAAAATGTAAAAATTTGCGAGACTGCTGGACATCCAATTGTTTATGCGGATAAGATATTTGATGCGTCTTTGCCAACGATATTGGTTTATGGGCATTATGATGTACAACCAGCAGAGCCATTCGAATTATGGGATACAGCGCCTTTTGAACCAGAAATTCGGATAACCGAAAAACATCCGGAAGGAGCAATATTTGCCCGTGGAGCTTGTGATGACAAAGGCCAAATGTATATGCACATAAAAGCTTTTGAAGCCATGATGGAAACCGACTCCTTGCCGTGTAACGTTAAGTTTATCATTGAAGGAGAAGAAGAGATAGGTTCGAAACATTTGGAAGCATTTGTCCAGGGAAATAAAGGGTTATTGGCAGCAGATATAATTTTAGTTTCAGACACTGGAATTATTGCGAATGACATCCCTTCAATTACTGTTGGATTAAGGGGTATGAGCTACGTTGAGGTAAAAGTAACAGGACCAAATAGAGATTTACATTCTGGGCTGTATGGTGGAGCTGTAGCGAACCCCATAAATGTTCTTTGCGACATGATAGCATCTTTGCATGATGATAATCAGCGTATAAAAATTGATGGGTTTTACGATGATGTAGTAAATGTGAGTGATGGGGAAAGAAACGAAATGGCGAAGGCTCCATATAGTGAAGACCTTTACAAATCAGATTTAAATATTAGCGCTACTCATGGCGAAACGGGGTATTCAACGACAGAAAGAGCTTCTATTCGTCCAACTCTAGATGTGAATGGAATGTGGGGAGGATACATAGGTGAAGGTGCGAAAACAGTACTTCCCTCTCAAGCTTTTGCTAAAATTTCAATGCGTTTAGTCCCTAACCAAAGTTCTGAAAAGATTGCGAAACTTTTTCAAAAACATTTTGAAGCGATAGCTCCTGAATCCGTTGTGGTTGAGGTTGCGCCGCATCATGGCGGTGAAGCTGCAGTAGTTCCTATAAATTTCACAGGATATCAGGCAGCAAGCATGGCAATGGAAAAAAGTTTTGGAAAGAAACCAATTCCTGTTCGGTCAGGAGGTAGTATACCAATTGTTGCTTTGTTTGAAAAAGAGTTAGGATTAAAAACGATTTTGTTAGGCTTTGGTTTGGATTCAGATTTGATACACTCTCCAAATGAACACTACGGAGTATTTAATTTCTTTAAAGGGATTGAAACTATACCGCTGTTTTATAAGTACTATACGGAATTAAATAAATAAACGTTATGACTCTTTTAAGAATAGGGTTAATCACCTTGTTTTCAGTTATTTTCTTGACGTCATGTTTCGACTATGAGGATATTACCTTTAAAAGCGTCCAAAATATTGGCATAGAGGGTCGTTCTAGAGGGAATATTACAGTAAGGATTGATATGAAGGTGAACAACCCAAATAATTACAATATCAAAATTAAGAAGTCATCTTTAGATGTTTTTATTAATGGTTCAAAAGTTGGTAAGACTAAAATTAAAAACAATGTTGTCCTGAAGAAAAACTACCAGGATGTATACTCCGTGTATTTAATGGTAAGCGAAAAAGATTTGAAAGGCTCTGCATTAGCTTCTATAAGAAGCCTTGTTACCGGTTCGATGAAAATCCGTCTTAAAGGAGATGTAAAAACAAAAGTTTATGGTGTTGGGAAAAAGTTTCCAATCGATATAGAAGAACCGGTTAATTTACGTTCTTTATTTTAATACCTATTTGTCCCTTTCAATAGAGTAGTTAACCAATAACTCTAAAGATGTTTTTGCATCACTTTCAGGAAATTCTTTAAGAATAGTTAATGCCTTGTCTCTGTAAAAATGCATCTGTTCTTCAGCATATTTGATGCCGCCAGTTGAAATCACTAATTCAATTACTTCTTGCACGCGTATTTTATCTGTATTGTGATTTTTAACGGTGTTTATTATTCTCTTTTTAGCCTTCTTCTCTACATTGTTTAATGTGTAAATAAGAGGTAGTGTCATTTTCTTTTCCTTGATATCAATTCCTGTGGGCTTCCCAATTTTTTCGCTAGTCCCATAATCGAAAATATCATCTTTTATTTGAAAAGCGATACCAGCGTAATCTCCAAATTGTCGCATTTTTTCAACATCATCTTCATTTGAATTAACAGAATGGCAGCCACTTGCGCAGCAAGCAGCAATGAGAGATGCTGTTTTTTTACGAATAACATCAAAGTAAACTTCTTCCGTTATATCGAGTCTTCTTGCCTTTTCCATTTGAAGTAACTCCCCTTCACTCATGTCTCGGACTGCTTGAGAGACAATTTGTAGCATTTGAAACTGGTTGTTTTCAACCGATAAAAGAAGCCCCTGTGAGAGCAAATAATCTCCAACAAGAACAGCAATTTTATTTTTCCATAAAGCGTTGATAGAGAAATGCCCCCTTCTTTCATTTGCATCATCAACTACATCATCATGTACTAAGGTTGCCGTATGTAACAACTCAATTAATGAAGCGGCGGTGTATGTACTATCATTTACTTCTCCGAATGTTTTAGCACTAAGAAAAACAAACATAGGGCGCATTTGCTTACCCTTTCGCTTGATAATGTAGTACATAATTTTATTAAGCAGAGCAACATCTGTTTTCACAGAAGCTTTAAACTTCTCTTCAAAAAGCTTAAGTTCTGTTTCAATTGGAGCTTTAATTTTATTTACTATTGCCGACATCTATACGTAAATATAATGACTTAAAGCCTTGAAATGCTAAATGAGAAGTGTCTATTCATTACAATTAGCTATTCTGCCATTAATTCATCGTAGAATTCTTTCATTTCCAAAATCGAACGATTAGTATTTAAAAAGGAGTCGATTCTCGCTTTTGCATTTTTAGCCAATTTTTCACAAAGAACTCTATCATTATAAAGGCGCAAAATAGCATCACTTAATTCTTTGGGATTTTTCATTTTTACCACTAGTCCACTGTCTTCATGGTCGCAAAGTTCCACGTTGCCAGGAATGTCAGTAATTATTGGTGCAACTTCTAAAGACATTGCTTCAATAATTGATTTAGTAATTGATTCCCCTTTAATTGAAGCAGATGCGAAAACATCACTCGCAGCGACAATGTTTAGCACATCATCTCGAAAGCCGACAAAATGAACGTTGTCTTTATAGCCACCGGATTTAATTAACGCTAAGTTTGCTTTGGTATCCATGTTTCCGCCAATCAACAACAAATGAATTGGAAGTCTAGTGGGGATCATGTTCATTGCTTTCATCAGGTAAGGTATGCCCTTCATGCGACGATTGTTCGCTACGTTAATTATTACAAAAGCATCTTCAGGTAAGTTAAATTCTTTCTTTATGTCTAAAGGTAAAATGTCTTGATACCACTCTAATCGATGACCTTTATTAATAACCTTTGTTTTGCTCTTATCTACAAAAGGTTGATTATTTATTACGTCTGCTACGCCTTGAGAATTACATAGAATTTTATCAACACGTCGATGCAAAAACTTTGTGTAAGCTGTAGGGTCATACCAATGAATATTGCCAGCATATCCTCTATATAAGACGACTTTAACCGGCAATCCTTTAGCAGCTTGAATTCCATTTACAGCTGCAGGATTATTGTAAAGCTTTATAATATCATGTTTCCCTTCGAGAAGGTGATTTCTAATAAAGGCAATTTCTCCTTTATCCATTTTTTTTTCAGGGTGAAAGTCAATTACATTAATTCCCGCGTCTTTAAATTTCTTAAAATATTCAGCATCTCCATAGGTCATGATGTCTATTTCTACACCAAGTTTAGCTAAGCCAATAAAAATTTCAGCTTCTGGCCTTGCTGTATGATAAGGCCTATAATTACTAATTACCAGTATTTTCATTCCCACTTATTGTGGCAAAGTTAAATTATCTTTTTACAACAATCATCTTTTTTGTTAATGATCTTTGGTCGTTGCATTCGATATTGTAATAGTAGACACCTTGTGATAAATGAGATGTGGAAACTTGAACGTTTTGAGATGTGTTATTCAATAAAAGTCTATCGATGATTTGCCCCATGCCATTAGTAATATTTAAATACGCGTTACCTTTTGTTTGGGGTAAAACATAATTAATAGAGATTGTTTCATTTGCCGGGTTTGGAATGTTTTGCGAAATGTACAATCCATTTTCTGTCAATTCTTTAATTCCATTTGCTCCATAAACAACATTGATTTCAAAATCGTCAAAATAGAAGCCATCTTCTCTAACACCTCCATCTGAAACGATGGTAAATCTCGCCAAGATGTTTTCTCCAAGGTAATCGCTCAAACTAATTTCTTCTTTTACCCAGGTTGTTTGAAAGCCATCATACAAGGGCTCTCCTTGCGCTTGATTTGAGGAGCCGGCTTTTGTGTAATTTCCGCATTGAGGAATCCAGGAACCTCCTCCATTGGTTGAAATTTCGAGTTGAACATAGTCATAACCGGCTTCAATCTCCCATTTTCCGTAAAATGAAAGTGTTGCAGCTACGGCATTGTTCAAATCAACACCGGAAGTCAATGTTATTGACTTATTAATATTATGACTATAATTTCCATTAGGAGAATCGGTGATAGAGCTTGTAGGAGAATAGTAAGTGCTTGTTGTTGTGTTCCAAGATTGAGAAACTATCCAATTGGCTAGACTATTTGCGGCGTCTGAAAATACCACCTGTGATTGACCATATGTCTTAGTAACGGTGTCGTTTGACAGAAACTGCCCATTATCCACAGAAATCACATAAGTTAATAAATCTCCAGCGGCGATGGCTGGATCTAAAGTATAGCTGATAGAGTCATTATCTTGTTGCAACAATGCCATTGTATTGTGCGAATTTGCTGATCCAACAGTAAGGATATTGCTAGTAATCGGAATAATCGAAACTGTAAAATTTGCAGGATCTTCTAGGCCTAATCGCTGAATGTCATAATAAAAACTACCGCTTAAATTTGGGATAATTGCAGCTGTTAAATCATTTGATACAGCATAATTAGTAACCAGGTGAGCTGCGGTTAAATTTAAATAAATCATTCCTTCAGCAATTGGGTCAATTTCATTTACAGCTGGCCAAAATCCGGTTCCTCCAATTTCAGGAGTAAAAGCAAATATTTTATCATGCGTGCTTGTTTCACCATACATAAAGTCATCAGAATCACCTGCCGCCGGATACAAACCTGCACTTATCATATTATTGAATCCATTTTCGGCAACCATCATTCCTGATATTGCAACGTAGGTGCTATTGTCTGGAGTTAGTTGATTATTGTCATAGCCGTAAGGGTATAAAAGCAAATCTCCTGAGGTGTGATTGTTAAGCGCTAACTTAATGTTGTGATTTTCTACAAACCATTTTATCGCTTGGTTTTCTGGTTCAGTAAATGGCCCAGTACCAGGATAAACATCGCTATTTGGGTCAGAAGAAACTCCAGAAGTACCCCAGATACTATTTCCTGAACCATCAATATAATCGTAATTTCTGTTGTTGTCTACCCCTGGATTAGAAGATCCAACATTTCTTTTGTTTTTACGATGCATCCCTCCACCATTTGGGTCATTGTCAACATTGTGTTGGTAGCCATCAGGGTTAATCATGGGAATAAAATAAAGCTCTGTGTTATCTAATATCCCTTGAACTTCTGCGCTCGTTGCATAGTTTTCCAGCATGTACCACATGTAATATACCAATTGCTGCATTGCCTCAGGCTCTCTAGCATGGTGTATCG
>Ga0209630_10003416_pt1 | contig 14503 bp, 16 predicted proteins | sample COG_01_FD_184745 | JGI IMG/M metagenome (GOLD analysis project Ga0209630, IMG submission 184745) | Pelagic Microbial community sample from North Sea - COGITO 998_met_01 (SPAdes) (version 2) | ecosystem: Environmental > Aquatic > Marine > Neritic zone/Coastal water | place: Helgoland, sampling... | reverse complement strand
CGATTTTTTTAGTCTAAATAAATTATCAGCTTTATCAGCAGAGATCTCAAAATTATCTTTTTTATATCTATTGATTGCCTTGTTATTGTAAATTAAATTATGATTAATAAGATTATAATATTTAATTAACTTAACTGGATCAGGATTATTTTTTTTTGTCATTAAAATTTATGAAAATATTTAACTTTAGTTTAAAGATTATAGTACAGATATTATTTGTCACTTTTATTTTGTCCACATCTCCAGCAAAATCTTTGGATAAGTTCAATAAGTCTGACCGCATTTCAGACTATTTTTCTGGAATATTGCTATTAAACGATAATCAATATGAGAAGTCTTTTAATTTTTTAAAAAAACTCAATGGACTCGAAGCTAGCCACATAAACTATTCTATCAAATATTTATATTCTTTAGTTAATTCAGGGAACTTAAAAGAAGCCTTTAATTATTCTAAGAAACTTGAGAAACAAAAACTTGATAGTTTTGAGAGCAACTTAGTAATGGGAATATTTTATTTAAAGAACTCAAATTTAGATTTAGCTCAAAAATATTTTCTTAAAGCGAAAACAAAAAACTCTAAACTTATTTTAAATAATTTTGTTTCTAATTTCCTTTATAGTTGGTCTAAACTAGATAACTATGATTTACGTGAGGCTTCTCTTGAATTAAAAAAACTAGATCAAAGATTTGAAAATTTAAAAAAAATACAGAATGTTTTTTTAAATTGTTATTTCAATAGTTCAAATACAAATAATTTATTTGAAGAACTTATATCAAATAAAAAAACAGATTTTTCAAGATTTAACTATTTTTATGCATCCTATTCCGTTTCTTTAAAAAAAATAGATAAAGCAAAAGATATAATTAACTCTGCTCTAAAATCTTATCCAAGAAATTTATTGCTCAATCAATATAAATTGGATTTAAATCAAGGCAATATCATCTCAATTTTTGACTGTAAAAATAAAGAACATATTATTGCGGAAATTTTATATATCACTTCAAATGCTTTGTCATCACAATCAATCTATTCACTTTCAAATTTTTATTTGAATTTAGCGAAACATCTTAATGAAAATTTTCACACCTATGACAACTTACTTGCAGAAAACTTTTTTAAAGTTAATAATTTCGAGGAAGCTAAGAAAATTTATAATAACTTAGGTAAAAAAGGAGGAGTATATAAGTGGCATGCTTCAAAACAACTAGCAAAAATTTATATTCAGGAAGAAAATAAAAAGAAGGCTTTAGAGCTTGTAAGTATCGCTTATAATAATTTAGCCATCAAAGATATCTATGAAACTTTCGATTATGCTGAATTTTTAAAAAATAATGAAAAATTTGAAGAGTCCATTCCTTTCTACACCAAAGTAATAAGTGAAGTTAAAAAAGATCATCTGTTATATGCAGAGTCAACCGATGGAAGGGGCGTTGCCTATGAACGAACAGGTGAATGGGATAAAGCTGAGAAAGATTTACTTGCATCCTTAGATGCCGACTCAGAACAAGCATATGTAATTAATTATTTAGCTTACACCTGGATTGAGCAAGGTGTAAAAATTGAAAAATCATTAAGCATGCTAGAAAAAGCAAACAAGTTAAGATCAAATGATCCCTATATCACCGACTCTTTAGGTTGGGCACTATTCAAACTTAAAAAGTATAGAGAGGCTAAAGAGTACCTTCAATTAGCAGTCAAACTTATGCCCGGAGACCCGGTAGTAAATGATCACTATGGCGACGTATTATGGAAAAATGGCAATGAAATACAAGCTAGGTATTATTGGAATTATGTTCTGAACCTTAAAAAAACAGAGGAAGAGCTTAAAAAAACTATTGAACAAAAATTAATTAAAGGCTTATAATTTATGGCCTTAAGTTCACACGCTAAAATTAATCTGACGTTAAAAGTTAATTATAAAAATAAAAAAAAATTACATGAAATTCAATCATACTTTTGTTTAATCGATTTAGTGGATAAAATTAAGATAAAAAAAATTAAATCTATAAAAGATAAAATTTTATTCAAAGGTCCTTTTGCAAAATTTGTTAATAAATCAAATAATTCTATTCTAAGCCTTTTTACTTTGCTAAGAAGATTAGGGGTTATTTCTAATTTCTACTCTGTAACAGTTGTTAAAAATATTCCAGTTTTCGCTGGTTTAGGAGGAGGAGCGGCAAATGTCGCAACCATCTTAAAGTATTTGTTTAAAAGAAGAATAAATAGATCACTATTAAACCAAGTCGAGGAAAAGGTCGGTTCTGATTTGAAACTTTTCTTTTTTAAACAAGGTTTTATGAAAAATTTAGGACTTATCACTAATATTAAAAAAAAACACAAATTGTTCTTCTTGTTAATTCAGCCAAACGTTAAATGCTCTACAAAAGAAATTTATGCAAGAGTAAAAAATTATTCCCAAAAAAAAAGATTAGAGGAAAATAGAATAAAAACAAAATCTAAATTCATAAGCCACTTATCCAAAAGCAGTAATGATTTGCAATCAATTGTTGAAAAAAAATATCCCATTATAAAAGAACTATTAATAAATGTTAGAAACAACAAGGGGTGCTATTTTTCTAGAATAACGGGCTCCGGGTCTGTTTGTTACGGTTTATTTAATAATCAAATTCAAGCTAAAAAGGCCTTAAATAATTTAAAAATTAAGTACCCTAAATTCTGGTCAACACTTGCGAAAACTGTTTAATTTTTGTGATATATGATATATCAGGTTTCTTGAGATTGGGGCATAGCCAAGCGGTAAGGCAGCGGTTTTTGATACCGCCATCCTAGGTTCGAATCCTAGTGCCCCAGCCATAATTATGTTTGATATAAGTTTCAACTTTATAAATAAAATTAAAAGAAACTTATTCCCATTTTATAAAAATAAAGAATTAAAATTTGTTTTTAATAAACTACAGGAAGGTTTCCCAGCGGATACTATTACAGCTAGATTTGTTGGAGGTTGTGTTAGAAAGCATCTAACAAATGATAAAGTTGATGATATTGATATAGCAACAATATTAAGTGTAGAAGAAATAAAAGAAAAATTTAAAGATACAAATTTTAAAGTTATTGAAACTGGAATTAAATATGGAACAGTAACACTTGTATCCAAAAACTTTAAACTTGAATTAACAACTCTAAGGAAAGACCTTGAAACAGACGGCAGACATGCCGAAGTAGAATATATTAGTGATTGGCAACTAGATTCTGAAAGAAGAGATTTTACTATTAATGCTATTTATCTTGATATCAATGGAAATATTTTTGACCCTCAAATCGGAACAGTTGATCTTAAAAATAATAATGTAAAGTTTATTGGTGACCCGCAAAAAAGAATCGAAGAAGATTATTTACGTATTATTCGATTTATCCGTTTTAAAATTATGTATAATAGCAAAGTTGAATTAACAACTAATAATGCAATTAAACAAAATTTAAATGGGATTAAAAAAATTTCTAAAGAAAGAATTTTAATCGAATTATATAAAATCTTAGACTTAAAAAATTTTACTAATTTAAGCGAAAGTGTTTATTTAAAGGAAATTTTTACTCTTGTTTTTCCTGAATTTGATAACTTAAAGCGACTTGATCGATTGACAAAAATTTGTGATCATTCACAAATTAATAAGGAGCTTTTATTGGCAGTCCTGCTTATTGATGAAAAAAATAGCCACGAGTATTTTGGACATAAATACAATGTGTCAAATGATTTAAAAGATAAACTTAATTTATTAGCTAAAAATTTTAGATTTTTAAAAGAAAACAAAGACTTCTTTAATAAAGACTTAGAAAAGAACATCTATTTAAATGATAAAAATCATTTAATTAATTTAAATATTTTGAATTTTGTAATTAATACAAAATCTAGTTTGAAGGATTTTTCAGAAAATTTAAAAAAAATACTAAGATCAAAAACACATAGATTAAATATTGATGGCAAGTATTTGATAAACAGCGGAATGAAACAAGGAGCTATGATGGGTAAAGTTTTAAAAAAAATAGAAGAAGAGTGGGTTAGAAATAATTTTAAGATTACAAAAAATCAAGTTCAGGAAATAATTCGATTACATTCTAACTAGATATACTCAACGTCTAGTATCTCAAAGTTTTTTTCACCTGACGGAGTATTAACAATTATTATCTCACTTTTATTTTTTCCTATTAAAGCTTTTCCAATAGGACTTTTAAAAAAAATAAGATTTTTTTTAATATCAGCTTCATCTTGTCCGACCAATTTATAGCTAATTGTTCTATCTGCATCTAAATCTTGTAATTTTACAGTTGAACCAAAGATTACTTTTCCATTATTTTCAATCTTGGTTACATCAATTACGTTTGCGCGTGCAATTAAATCATTAATAGCAATTACTCTACTTTCAATTAAAGCCTGCTGTTCCTTAGCCGCATGATATTCTGCATTTTCTTTTAGATCCCCATGCGATCTTGCCTCGGCAATAGCTTCAACAATTTTCGGTCTTTCAATATTTTTTAAGCCTTCTAATTCAGATTTTAAATTTTTAAGACCGTTTACTGTTATTGGTTCTTTTTCCATACATTTATTACCTTTTGAATAAATACCTTGCTGTAAAATCTATTTTAAACAAATTGATTTTTTTATCCTTAAAATATTCATCAACAGCTTTCTTTGATCCTTTCCAGTATCCATAATCGTCTATGACCAAAATACCATTTTTACTTAATAGAGGAAATAGCACTTCCAACTCAGTTTTAGTGCTTTCATACCAATCTGTATCTAATCTTAATAAACTTATTTTTTTAGGTAAATTTTCTTTTATTCTTAAAGTTTTCTCCACTTCACCTTTGACGCATATCAAGTTATTATTTTCCCTTGTATTCATCTCGAAGTTATTTTTAACATCTTCCATAGAACATTTTGCAAAAACTATATTTTTATTAGGATCTACTCCCTTTTTTTTTAAAGAATTAAGAATTAAATCTGCTTTTTCATTATTAATATTTAAATCGAATTGACTTGGCTCATTCATTCCAGAAAAAGTATCGTAGGCAAAAATTTTTTTATGCTTTAATCTTAACTCTTCAATAATCTTTTGGAATAAGATTAAATTTCCACCTTTCCATACTCCACATTCGACTAAATCACCTTCAATATTATCAATTTTTATCTGTTTTAAAGCTTTAACTAAAAAAAACATTCTCTCAAATCCGGTCATCGAATATTTAGAAGCAATTTCTAGCGTTTTCTTTTCAAACTCAGTAATTCCAATGAAATTATCATACCATTTATTTTCTTGTATTTTTATTAACCTGTATCCGAATTTTTTAGAAATAGAATTCAATAATTTTGCTAATTTATTTTTCATTTTATTTCCACTTAGCTTCAGGCGGCAAAGACATTAAAATCGAGTCGATATTACCTCCAGAGTTTAAACCAAACTTTGTTCCTCTATCATATAAAAGATTGAACTCTACATATCTTCCACGTTTAAACAATTGTTTTTCTTTATCTTTTTTTGAGTATTTTAAATTTTTTTTTCTATTTATCACTTTATTTGAGATATCAATAAAAGCTAAACCAAGTTCTCTTACAAATTTAAAGTTTTTAATCCAATCTTTTGTTTCGTAATCAAAGAAAATTCCTCCTATTCCTCTGGCTTCATTTCTATGAGGTAAGTAAAAATACTCATCACACCATTTTTTATATTTTTTGTAATTTTTTTTATTTTGTATGCAAATCCTTTTTAATTCATCATGAATAATTTTACTTTCCCTCGGATCTTCATGGCTAGGTGTTGCGTCCATCCCTCCTCCAAACCATTCTTTTGAAGTAATAATAAATCTTGTATTGAAGTGCAAAGCTGGGATTTTTGGATTTTTCATGTGAGCAACAACAGAAACTCCAGAGGCCCAGTATGCTCCTTTCTTTTCAGCACCAAAAATATTTGATCGAAATTTTTTAGGAAAAGTGCCTGATACAGTTGATTTATTTACACCCACTTTATCAAAAATTTTACCACCAGTCATAAGATAAGATGTTCCGCCACCCTCTTCAAAGTTATTTTTTTGCCAGTCTCTTTTTGTGAATTGTAATTTATTATTTTCTAAGAGTTCGAATGATTTACAAATCTGTATTTGTAAATATGAAAACCAACTGTCAGCTATTTTTTTTCTAAAATTTGAATTAATCATTATTTTAATAAATTGTTTTGTCTAAGAGCTTCAGCTGAAATTATGGCCACACTCATAGCTACATTAAGTGATCTAGTTTTTTTATTCATTGGTATTTTTACTCTATCTTTTATAGTTTTGTGTAAAATTTCTGGTACCCCAGCACTTTCTCTACCAAACAATAATACATCATTTTTTTTAAATTTAAATTTATGATAATGTGTCTTAGCTTTAGTTGTCATTAGAATTATTCTTTTTCTTTTATTTTTACTTAAAAAATTATCATAACCCTCGTATCTAAAAATTTTACTAAATCCAAGATAGTCCATAACAACTCGCTTAAATCTGGGGTCATGTAAGTTAAAGCCGCAAGGCTCAATAATGTGTATTTTTAAATTTAAACAGGCAGCCAACCTAATTATAGCTGCGGTATTTTGAGGAATATCTGGCTTAAAAAGAGCTATGTGCATTATTATTGCTTAATTTATGTGTCATTCTGACCCTAGAAAATTAAATAATATAGTTTTATTTAATATTTGCATTATAAACACAAACATTAATGAGCAAAGAAGAAAACAAAGTAAATCGTAGAGATTTTTTATTTACAGCTAGCTATACCATCGGAGCCGTGGGTTTAGGCGCGGTTGTTTGGCCTTTAGTTCACCAAATGAACCCTGATAGAGCACAACAAGCTTTAGCAACAACTGAAGTTGATATAAGCCAAGTACAACCAGGAAATTCTATTACTGTGTTGTGGAGAGGTAAGCCTATATTTTTAAAAAGAAGAACCCCGGAAGAAATTGAGGAAGCAAGAGCAGTTAATTTATCAGATTTACCTGACCCTCAAAAAGACGAAGACAGAGTAAAAGAAGGAAAAGATGAATGGTTAGTAATGGTAGGAGTTTGCACTCACTTAGGTTGTGTGCCACTAAAAGATAAAGGCGATTTTAATGGCTGGTTTTGTCCATGTCATGGTTCCCACTATGACGTGTCTGGCAGAATTAGAAAGGGACCGGCGCCAACAAATATGGAGATTCCTAAATTTGAATTTGTTGACAGCAACATAATTAAGATAGGATAAATTTTATGAGCGATCACGAATACACACCAAAGTCTAAAGCAGGAAAATGGTTTAACGATCGTCTTCCGCTTCTAACTTTAGGCGCGCACCTTACAGACTACCCAACGCCAAAGAATTTAAATTATTGGTGGACATTTGGTGGAATTTTAACTTTTTGTTTATTAACTCAAATTATTACAGGAATTGTTTTAGCCATGCACTATGTAGCTCACGCTGATTTAGCCTTTGCTAGTGTGGAGCATATCATGAGAGATGTAAACTATGGTTGGTTAATTCGCTATATCCATAGCAACGGAGCTTCAATGTTTTTTCTTGCAGTTTATATTCATATTTTTAGATCATTATTTTATGGGTCATACAAGTCTCCTAGAGAAGTAATATGGATTATTGGACTTTTAATTTATCTTTTAATGATGGCCGCAGCATTTATGGGTTACGTTTTACCATGGGGACAAATGAGTTTTTGGGGGGCAACGGTAATTACTAATTTGTTTAGCGCAATCCCCCTAGTAGGCGAGAGTATAACAACATGGTTATGGGGAGCTTATTCAGTTGACAATCCTACTTTAAATAGATTTTTTAGCCTTCATTATTTAATACCGTTTTTAATTTTAGGTTTAGTTGTTTTACATATATGGGCATTACATGTACCTGGGAATAATAATCCTGTAGGAATTGATATTAAAAAACCATCAAAAGATACAGTTCCGTTTCATCCGTACATTACAATTAAGGACACTTTTGCATTATTAATGTTTATGATTATCTTTGCAGGCTTTGTTTTCTTTTCACCAAATATTTTAGGACATTCTGATAATTATATTCCTGCTAATCCGTTAGTTACACCAGCTCATATTGTGCCTGAATGGTATCTATTACCATTCTATGCAATTTTAAGATCTGTTCCAGATAAGTTGGGCGGAGTAATTTTAATGTTTGGAGCAATCTTTATCTTGTTTATTTTGCCGTGGCTGGACACTTCTAAAGTTAGGTCAGCAGTTTTTAGACCAATCTACAGACAATTCTACTGGATATTTGTTTTAGATGTTTTAATGCTAGGCTATATGGGAGCAATGCCCGCTGAAGGAATCTATTTAGTTTTAGCTAGAGTAGGAACTATTTATTATTTTGCACACTTTATCATTGTAATGCCTGTAGTTGGATTGTTGGAGAAAACAGAACCAATTCCCATGAGTATTTCAGATCCAGTGCTAAGTGGTGGCGCAGATCCAGCACTCGCTAGGAAGGATAATGAAAAGATCTAATACAAAAAGTCTTTTACTTATCGCCACTTTATTATTAGCTTTTACAGCTAAACTATATAGCGCCGGAGGAGAGGCCGAACCCTTAAAGGTTGATTGGAGCTTTAAAGGCATAACTGGTAAATTTGATAGAGCATCGCTGCAAAGAGGGTTTCAAGTTTATAAAGAAGTCTGTTCTTCTTGCCATTCCATGCAATATTTAAGCTATAGAAATCTTGGTGAACCAGGTGGACCTGAATTTTCTGAGCAAGAAGTTAAAGCTATTGCCGCTAGCGTAGAAATTGTTGACGGTCCAGATGAGCAGGGCGAAATGTTTACAAGACCCGGAAGACCAGCGGATAAATTTAAAAGCCCATATCCAAATGTTAAAGCTTCTATCGCTGCGAATGGGGGAGCTTATCCTCCTGACATGTCAGTACTGGTTAAAGCACGACCAGGAGGTTCGAACTATATTTACTCAGTGTTAATGGGATATGAGGATCCGCCAGAAGGCGTATCATTAGACGAAGGTGTATATTACAATAAATACATGATTGGAAATAAAATTAAAATGGCCTCACCACTATCTGAAGATATCGTAGAATATTCTGATGGAACTCAAGCAACTGTTGATCAAATGTCCAAAGATGTAACAACATTTTTAACTTGGGCTGCTGAGCCTGAATTAGAAGAAAGACATAGAACAGGTGTAAAAGTAATTATTTACCTAATTCTTTTAACAACTTTAGTTTATCTAAGTATGAAAAAAATTTGGTCACGGGTTAACACGGAAGTATAAAACATCTCCATCTTTAACAATATAATCTTTACCTTCAATTCTTAATTTTCCGTTCTCCTTACATTTTTCTGCGCTGCCATATTTTATAAAGTCTTTACATGTTACGGCTTCAGCTCTAATAAAATTTTTTTCAAAATCAGTATGAATTACACTTGCTGCTTTTGGCGCTAGTGTATTTTTTTCTACTGTCCAAGCTCTGCTTTCTTCTGGTCCCGACGTAAAAAATGTATCAAGATTTAAAAGGTCATATCCTTCTTTAATTAATTGATTTAAACCAGTTTTATTGAGACCTATTTCTTTCATGAAAGTTTCTCTTTCACTATTATCTAAGCCCATAATTTGATCTTCAATATCTGCACATATAGTGACAATTTTTTCATTAGAATAGGTTTTCCTAACACTTTCAGTAAAAGTATTTCCACCTGCGAGGTTTTCTTCGTCAACATTACATACTATAATTTTTGGCTTTACACTTAATAACCCTAAACTAGATAAAAATTCTTTCTCAAAATCGTCTTTTATAGTTATTTCTTTGCCCTCATTTAATTGATTTAATTTTTCTTCAAGTATCTTAATTTCTTTTTCTTGAAGCAATTTTTTTTTCCCTTTTTCTAATTTTTTTTGAATAATATCTAAATCAGAGAGTATTATTTCTGTTTTAATTGTTTCTAGATCATCAACCGGATTAATTTTTGAATTAACGTGAGTAATTTTATCAGATTCAAAACATCTGACTAAATGAATGATTGCATCTACCTCTCTTATATGGGAAAGAAATTTATTTCCTAATCCTTCTCCTTTTGATGCTCCTTTTACCAATCCTGCAATATCAACAAAAGTTATATTAGTATAAATTTTTTTTTTTGAATTTGATAATTTGGTTAATTGATCTAATCTTTCATCAACGACATCTACAATTCCAATATTTGGATCAATTGTACAAAAAGGAAAATTAGCTGCTTCTGCATTCTTTGAAGCTGTTAAAGCATTAAATAAAGTAGACTTTCCTACATTTGGAAGCCCAACTATTCCACATTTAAATCCCATTAAGGTCTTGATTTACTTTGCTTGAAAATAGATCTATTTTCTTCTGAATTAATGTAGGCAGTTGTTTAACAATATTTCCTGTAATTTCATTTATTTTTTCTTCTTCATCATCTTTAAAATCTTCTAGTACGTGATTGTTGACTTTTTTCTTTTGTTTTGGATGCCCAATACCTATCCTTACTCTTGAATAATCTTTGCCTATAAATTTATCAATAGATTCTATGCCATTATGACCCGCGCTACTTCCTCCAAATTTTGTTTTTATTTTTCCAAAATCAATATCCATATCATCATGAAAAACAAAAACATCTTTTGCATCAATTTTAAAATAATCAATCAATTCTTTTATTGCTGTTCCAGAATTATTCATAAAAGTTAATGGTTTGATTGCGTAAATTTTCTTTGCATCAATATTACCAGTAGTTAATAATCCTTTGAATTTAGGCTTCTGTTTAGAGAGTTTAAAATGAGTGTTTATAGCGTCAATAATTTTAAAACCAATATTGTGTCTTGTATTGGTATAGTTGGATCCAGGATTTCCTAATCCGACGAGTAAAAGCATATTAATTATTTCTTTTCAGCAGGTTTTTTATCGTCTGGCTTTTTATTTGCACCCTCTTTAGACTTGTCATCTTTTTTAGTTGTATCACCATCTTTTGTGGCCGCTTCAGTGCCCTCAGTTGAAGCTTCTCCTTCCGCTCCTTCAGTCGCAGTTTCACTCTCTGCTGTTTTTTCAGGTTCTTTCATAACTGTTGGTGCGGCAACAGTCGCGATAACAAAGTCACGATCTGTAATAGTGGGAACAACATTTTCCTCTAAATTAACTGAAGAGATCTTAATACTTGTACCAATGTCAGTGCCAGTCAGATCAACAATTATTTCATTAGGTATATTTTCACCTGGGCACTTTAGCTCAACTCTTCTCCTAACAATATTTAATACTCCACCTCTTTTTAATCCTGGTGACTCGTGATGATTTATAAATTTTACAGGTATCTCTAAAATAATTTTTTTACCAGCAACTATTCTCATAAAATCTATATGAACAGGCTCTTCAGAAACAACGTTAAAAGCGATATCTCTTGGGATTGCTTTTTCTTTTTTTCCATCAATGTCTAATTCGAGTACTTTTGAAAGAAATGTGTCGGAGTTAACTAAATTTTTTAAATCTTTTTTCTGAACCGAGATATTTTGATTAGCATCTTTACCGCCATACAATATAGCAGGCACAAAACCTTCAGATCTCAATTTATTATTTGCCCCAGTGGACGTATTGTTTCTTTTAATTGCTTTTAAAATACTCATAATTATTGAAGTGGGTATATAACCCAAGATTAACACCAAAACAAGAGTTAATTAAATAAATCTGACACAGAATTTGAATTAGCTATTCTTTTTATAGCTTCTGACATCAAGGATGCGATAGACAAGACCTCAATTTTATTGTTGTTTTTAATCTTATTAGAATTATCGATCGTGTCAGTAATAATTAATTTCTTAATTTTTGAATTTTTTATTTTTTTAGCTGCCTCACCACTTAAAACCGCATGAGTAATAAAAACATAAACCTCTTTAGCTCCTTGTTTTTTTAAAGCGTCTACAGCATTTATAATTGTTCCGCCGCTATCAATTATATCATCTACAATTATACAGGTTTTATTTTGCACATCTCCAATGATATTCATAACTTGAGATTTACCTGGAGCAGGCCTTCTTTTATCAATAATTGCAAGATCAGCTTTTAGTCTAGTTGCTAAAGCTCTGGTTCTGGCAACACCGCCCATATCAGGCGAAACGCAAACTAAATTTTTTGAAATAATCTTTTTTTTAATAAATTTAGAAAATAATGGAGTTGTAAATAAGTTATCTACCGGCATATCAAAAAATCCCTGAATTTGCCCTGCATGCAAATCAACCGTCACAATTCTATTAGCACCCGCATTTGTTAATAGATTGGCAACGACTTTTGCTGATATTGATGTTCTAGGTGCAACTTTTCTATCTTGTCTTGCATATCCAAAATATGGAATCACTGCGGTAATAGTTTTTGCAGAAGATCTTTTCAATGCATCAATTACTAAAAGCAGTTCCATCAAGTTGTCATTTGCTGGATTAGAAGTAGACTGAACTACAAATACACTATTACCTCTTATATTCTCATTTATTTCTATATAAATTTCTCCATCTGCAAATCTTCTAATGTTTGTATTGATTAATTTTAATTTAAGATTTTTAGCAATATTTTTACTTAGTTTTAAATTGCTAGTTCCAGATAAAATTTTCATGAAATGTATTTATTTATACCTTATTTTTATATCTTTTCAAATTAATAAAGCTAAAGCATACAAATGACGGAAATACATCTACCATAATCTTTTTCATTTAATTTCGTCGATCTTCTGTAGCTAAAAAAATAGTTCTTTTGGGCAAAAGTATCTCTATTAACGTGATCAACTTTTACCCTGTATTTACGAAGCTTATCAGTTACAAATTTTCTTAAATTAAAAAATTTTTTTTTTTTATTTTTGTATGAAAAGTATTTTCTATTTTTTTTAGATTTATTAATAAATTTTTTAAAGAAAACTAAATCAACTTCATAACTCTTTTGACCTATGCAGGGACCTATGCATGCATAAATTTGGTTATTTGAATTAATTTTTCTAATTTTATTAATAGTATTCTTAATTATATCAAAATAAGCGCCTTTCCAGCCTGCGTGAACGCAACCTATTATCTGATTTTTAATATCGTACAAAATAACTGGAACACAATCAGCTGTTAAAACTCCAAGCGCGACACCTTTCATTTTAGTTATCATTGCGTCTGCTTTAATTTTTTTTTTGTAATTATTTTTTCTTATTTCTACTACTTTATTACTGTGTGTTTGGTGCATTAATATTAATTTATTTTTGAGAACACCCATTCTGTTCGAAACAAAGATTAAGTTTTTATTGATATTTTTTTTATCATCTTTCGAACCTCTTCCACAATTTAAGCTTTTGTAAATGCCTTTTGAAAATCCATTTTTTTTCGAAAAGAAACAGTGGTTAATATTTTTAAGTTTTTTAAAATTTTTTGAATAAAACATTATTTAAATCCAGCAAAATTTTTATTATTAAATTTATAAGCCAAAATTACTTTGAACAAATTACCCATAGAACCTGGGCTTAATAATCTTTTAATTCTCAAGTAAAGATCTGATTGTTCATTGAACTTCATTTTATTTGCAACTATTTCAGCTCTTTCAAGAATGCCCATATTTTCTAAAAATTCTTTTTGAGTAATTACATTTTTAACTTTTAGACTATTTTTTAAAAAAAATTCATTAAGTAGATCAAAATTAACATGAGCAGTAATATCCGCCTTACCTAAATTGTCAAATAAACTATTTTTTTTATGTTTCATCACTGACTGTAAGGTATTTTGATTATTCGATTTTAAATATCCATAATCTATCATCAGAATACATCCTTTTAACTCTGAAATTTTTTTGACAATTTTTTTTAATTCTTGAAAACCAAATTTAGGCAACTCAATAAAATTTAATTTTTTTAATGTTTTATAAGATTTTAAAATCTTGATATCAGTTTTTGAAGCCCTATTGAAAATCTCTGTAATTTTGTAATTTTTATCAATAGTACAACTTTTCTCCAAAATAGAATTTCTTTTCCTTTTAAATTGCTTAATTGGAAGTGCATCAAAAAATTCATTTCCAAAAAATACCACTGGACCTCTTTTTATCGTATTAAAATTATTTATCCAATTTACATTTTTTTCTAGAATATTTCTTTTCTGAATTTTTTTTAAATAATTACTTTTTTCGTATAAAAAAATTTTTTTAACTGAATTAAATTCAGGAAATTTTTTAAAAGATCTTAAAAGAACATTTGTTAAGCTACCGTCTCCCGGACCAAGTTCGACAATATTAAAATTCTTTGGTTTTCCAAATAACTCCCACGTAGAGATTATCCAAATAGCAATTATTTCAGAAAATAAACTAGAAATCTTTGGAGAAGTAATAAAATCTCCTTTTTTCCCGAATGGAAATTTAGATGCGTAATATCCTAATTTATTATGATACAAAACATTTTTAAAAAATTCATCAATTGGAAGTGTCTTTGATTTCTTGAAAAACTTTAAATTAGATTTCATTTTTTTTCTTGAAGATAACCAGGATTATAAAA
>Ga0209630_10003413_pt1 | contig 14515 bp, 13 predicted proteins | sample COG_01_FD_184745 | JGI IMG/M metagenome (GOLD analysis project Ga0209630, IMG submission 184745) | Pelagic Microbial community sample from North Sea - COGITO 998_met_01 (SPAdes) (version 2) | ecosystem: Environmental > Aquatic > Marine > Neritic zone/Coastal water | place: Helgoland, sampling... | reverse complement strand
GGGTCTTCTGCCCGCCCTCATGGTCGCCCTGAACGAAGGCCCGGGTCAGGCGCGGGACCAGGGCCAGGCCGATGGCGACCCCGACGAGACCCAGCGGCAGCTGGTACAGGCGGTCGGCGTTGTAGAGCACCGAACGGGCGCCGGCGTCCGACCCGGTCAGGACCTGGCTGACGACAGAGTTCAACTGAAGCGCCCCGCCGGCCATGGCGCCGGGAATGGCCAGGGCGAGGGTCTTCTTCACGCTGGCGGTCAGTTTCGGCACCGAAATCTTCAGCTTCACGCCCAGACGTCGCACGCCCCACCACAGGAGACCCGCCTGGACAAGGCCGGACACCGTCACCGCCGCCGTGACGGCCAGCAGGGTTTCCGGCTGGGTCATCGAGGGGATGAAGGTCGGGGCCAGCAGCGGGAAGAGGGTGCAGACGTTCAGGGCGACCGGCACGCCCGCCGACAGGGCGAACTTCCCGCCCGTGTTGAGCACGCCCGACAGCAGGGAGGCGATGGTCATACAGGCCAGATAGGGCATGGCCAGCTGGGTCGCGGTCACGGCCACGGTCAGCACGTCCGGCCGCCCCTTGTAGGCCGACATCAGCAGCGGGATGATCCAGGGCATGGCGATCTGCATCACGATGCAGAAACCGGTGACCACGGCGAACATGAAGGACAGGGCCTCCGACGCCGTCACTGCCGCCGCCTCCTCGCCGTCCGAGGCGCGGACCCCGCCGTAGATGGGCACGAAGGCCTGGGCGAAAGCGCCCTCGGCGAACAGGCGGCGGAACAGGTTGGGCAGCATGATCGCCGTCGCCCAGGCGTCCATCATCGGCCCCTGGCCGAAGCGGGCCGACAGGGCCAGGTCGCGGGCGAAGCCGAGAACGCGGCTCCCCAGCGTCAGGGTGGACTGGACGATCGTATTGCGAGCCAGGCTCATGCGGGGAGATCCGGTCCCGCAGAAGGGCGGGTATTTCCAGCGCTTAGCGCGGTTCCGCCTGCGACGAAACGTCCTTTGCGCGGCGGATCGGGCGATTGAGATCGGAGACGTCGCGGGCGCTGGCGCGGGCGGCCATGATGGCGCGTCCCTGAGGCGCTGCGGGCGCGCGTTCCAGTACGGCCTCGAGCGCCGACTGGATTTCGTTCAGCAGCATTTCGGAGAAGACCTTCCGGCCCTTTCGGTCGACCACATAGAAGCTGTCGACCGCCCGCTCGCCGAAGCCGGCGACGTGGGCCGAGCGGATCGACAGGTCCAGATCGGTCAGGGTGCGCGACAGCTCGGCCAGCAGGCCCGGCCGGTCGGCGCCCGAGACCTCGATCACCGTCGCCGTCTCGCTGGCCCCCGCGTCGATCATGACCACGGGCCGGACGTCGAAGACGGCGCGGCGCGGCGTCGACGCGGGCATCGCGGGCGCCTCGACGGGCGTCTCGCCCCGGGCGGCGGCTTCCAGCGCGGCGACCAAAGTCTTCAGGCGGCGTGGTTCGGCCTGGCCATAGGGGGCGTCGGCGCCGTCCTGAACCTGAAACACGTCCAGCACCGTGCCGTCGGCGGCGGTGGCGACCCGGGCGCCGGTGACGTCGGCGCCGGCGGCGGCCAGCACGGCCGTCAGGTCGGCGAACAGGCCCGGCCGGTCGCGGGCGGCGAGCGCGATCTCGGTGGTGGATTCGATCCGGCCCGGCCCCTGACGGCATTCGGCGGCGGCCCCGGCCTCGAAGGCCCGGGCGATCAGGGCGGCGTGCTCGGCCAGGGGGTCGATCACATCCACGTCCTCGCCCCGGAACAGGGCCTCGACCCGGGTATAGAGGGCGGTGATCAACTGGCCCTTCCAGTTGTTCCAGACGCCCGGCCCCACGGCGCGGATGTCGGCGACGGTCAGGACCAGCAGCAGGCGCAGCCGCTCCGGATCGCCGACCAGTTCGGCGAAGTCACGGATGGTCTGGAGATCGGAGGTGTCGCGCTTCTGGGCGTAGTCGGACATGGCCAGGTGGTTCCTGACCAGCCAGACCACCAACTCGATCCGGCGCGGATCGACGCCCAGCCGCTCACAGGCCCGACGCGCCGCGATGGCCCCGTCCTCAAGCTGGCCGCGCTCGCCGCCCTTGCCGACGTCATGCAGCAGCATGGCCAGCATCAGCACCTCGAGGTCGGCGATCAGGTGGATGGTTGAGGACGACAGCGGATGCTCATCCTTCAGCTTGCCCCGAAAGATGTCGTTGATGATGCCGATGGCCTGCAGGCTGTGCTCGTCGACCGTATAGGCGTGGTACATGTTGAACTGGGTCTGGCCGACGATCCGACCCCATTCGGGCAGGAATCGACCGAGCAGACCGGTCTCGTTCATGATGGTCAGGACCCGGTAAGGTCTCTGGCCATGGGCGAGGATGTGCAGCAGGGCGGCGGTGGCGCGCGGATCGCGCCTCAGCTTCGGCGTCACCAGCCCCAGCGACCGGGTCACCGCCGAGAAGGCGTGGGGGTGCAGGTCGAGGTCGTGCTGGTCGGCAGTCACGAAAAGGGTCAGCAGCTTGACCGGATCGTCGACGAAGACCTGGGCGCTATCGACCGACAGCCGGCCTCCGTCCTCGATGAAGCCCGGCACGCCGAGGTTGCGCTTTCGCCCCGGGATCAGCCGCGACAGGCTGAGGGTGTTCTTCTGCTGACGCGCCTCCAGGGTCGCGCTCATCGCCCGGGTCAGGGCGCCGACGTCGCGGGCGACCAGGAAGTAGCGGCGCATGAACCGTTCCACCGCCGGCTCGTCACCGCGCCCACGCCAGCCCATCCGCCGCGCCACCTCGGGCTGCAGGTCGAAGGTCAGCTTCTCCTCGGCCCGGCCCGCGATGAGATGCAGGTGGCAGCGCACCCGCCAGAGGAAGTCGAAGGCCTCCTCGAAGGTGCGGCGCTCGCGCGGGGTCAGCAGGTCGTTGAGGACGGCGGCGCCCAAGGGGCTTTCGGGGGCCAGGGCCCGGGCGATCCAGAACAGGGTGTTGAGGTCGCGAAGACCCCCCTTGCCGTCCTTGATGTTGGGCTCGACGCGATAGCGGACATTGCCCGCCTTGGTGTGACGCGCCTGACGCTCCTCCAGCTTGGCGGCGATGAAGGGGCGGGGATCGGCATTGGTCACCGTGCCCCGGAAGCGCCACAGGAAGTCCTCGGCCAGATGCCGGTCACCGGCCAGCCAGCGGCCCTCCAGCAGGGCGGTGCGCACCGTCATGTCGGTGCGCGACAGCGCCAGGCACTCGTCGACCGACCGGGCCGCCGACCCGACCTTCAGCCCCAGGTCCCACAGGACATAGAGGACGAACTCGGCGACCGTCTCGGTCCGGGCGGTGGTCTTCCACGGCCTCAGGAACAGCAGGTCCAGATCGGAGAAGGGCGCCAGCACCCCGCGCCCGTATCCCCCGACGGCGATCAGGGTCAGCTTTTCGGCCTCGGTTGGATTGTGCGACGGATAGAGGGTCTCGGAGGTGAAACGCCACAGGGCGATCAGGATCTCGTCGGCGGCGGCGCTGTACTGGCGTGCGACCTCGACCCCGCCCAGACCGCCGGCCAGCCGGGCCGCGATCTTCTCGCGCGCGGCGTCATAGTGGGCCTTCAGGGCGGCGGCGACGCCCGCACGCATGTCCGGGCCACCGACGAGGGCGTCGAGGCGATCGTCGAGCGGGGTCCGGGTCGGGGTGAGGGGAACGGCGGTCATCGGCCGGGCCAATATAGGCGCCCCACGGCGGCCCGTCTCGTCTGCCGTACTCGGGCGACATGTCAATCGGGGAAAGCCCCCGGTGTGGCGCGGGCGCCGCGCCTGTTCGCCAACGCGGGGAGGCCGCTGGAGTCTTTTCCGCGCTTGGGGCAGGGTTCGGGAACACTGTTTCCCGGAGCCTTTTTGACCCCGCGCCTCGTCCTCCTCGCAGTTCTGGCTGTCGTGGCGTCGAGCCTCGACGCGCCCGCGCGCGCCCTCGCGTGGGATGGCGATGGTGATGGATCGGGCGGCGGACGGACGGCGACGGCCCCGGCTCCGGCGGCCCCGGCCCCGCCCGCTCATGCCGCCTCCAGCCCGCCCTCGGGCGAGGCTCCCGCGACGATCCGGGCCGACCTGCGGCGCGAGACCTGGTCGAACGGCATGGCCATGGCGGCGGCGGGCTACGGTCCGGCTGGCGGTGACGCCCAGCTGTCGCGCGAGGTCCTGGCCGAGATGAACCTGATGCGGTCCGATCCTCTGGGCTATATCGCCGTGCTGCAGGAGTACCGCGCCCAGTTCCGGGGCGACATCGTCGTCCGCCCGGGCCGCATCAACATCCAGACCCGTGAAGGCGTGGCGGCCGTCGACGAGGCCATCGCCTTCCTGCGCCGCCAGAAGCCGATGGATCCGCTGGAGCCCGACCTGATCCTGGCCCTGACGGCCGGGGACCATGTCGCGGATCAGGGGCCTTCAGGTTTCATCGGCCACTATGGCTCGGACGGCTGGGATTTCGCCACTCGCGTGGCCCGGCGCGGCGGCGATCCCTATGGCGGGGAGAATATCTCCTACGGCTATGACACCGCGCGTGAGGTCATCATCCAGCTGTTGGTCGATGACAATATCGCCGACCGGGGCCACCGGGTGAACCTTTTCCGCGACGGCTATGTCCGCGCCGGCGTCAGCTGCGGTCCCCATGCAGTGTTCAACCACATGTGCGTCATCGACTACGGCTATGCGCCGATCAAACGGCGCTAGTTCAACCCTTCAGATTCAGGCCTTCAGGGCCTTCAGACGATAGAGAGCCTCCAGCGCCTCGCGCGGGGTCATGGCGTCGGGATCGAGCGCCGCGACCGCCTCGTCAACGATCGACTTCATCGGCGGAGGCGGCGGTTCGGCGACCGCGAACAGGGGCAGGTCGTCCAGCTTGTCGTTGGCGGCCTTTTCGGCCTCCAGCCGGTCCAGAACCGAGCGGGCGCGGGCGACCACCGACGGCGGCACCCCGGCCAGTTTCGCCACCTGCACCCCGTAGGAGCGGTCGGCGGCGCCCGGCGCGGCTTCGTGCAGGAAAATCAGCTCTCCGTTCCACTCCCGGGCCACCATCGACAGGTTGGAGACGTGGTCGAGCCGCTCCTCCAGCCGCGCCAGCTCGTGATAGTGGGTGGCGAACAGGGTCCGGGACCGGTTGGTCTCGTGCAGGGCCTCGGCGCAGGCCCAGGCGATGGCCAGGCCGTCATAGGTGGCGGTGCCGCGCCCGATCTCGTCCAGAACCACGAAGCTCGACGGCGTCGCCTGGGTCAGGATGGCGGCGGTCTCGACCATCTCCATCATGAAGGTGGAGCGGCCGCGCGCCAGATCGTCCCCGGCCCCGACGCGTGAGAACAGCCGGTCGACCACGCCCAACCGCATCGATCGGGCGGGCACGAAGGACCCGGCCTGGGCCAGGATCACCAGAAGGGCATTCTGGCGCAGGAAGGTCGACTTACCGGCCATGTTGGGTCCGGTGACGATCGACAGGCGGGCGCAGGAGCCCGGACCCTTGATCGGCGCGCCGTCCAGACGGCAGTCGTTGGGGGTGAAGGGGTCGCCCGCCTTCTTGACCGCGGCCTCGACCACCGGGTGGCGTCCGGCCTGAACCTCGAAGACCGTGCTGGAATCGACGGTGGGTCTGACCGCCCCGACCTCTTCGGCCCACTCCGCGAGCGCGGAAGTGGCGTCCAGTTCGGCCAGGGCGTCGGCGACGGCCTGCAGGGGCTGGGCGAGGCGCTGCACGGTCTGGCGCCAGCCCTCGAAGGTCTCGCCCTCCATGGCGAGCGCCCGGAAGCCCGCCTGGCTAATCTTCGCGTCCAGTTCCGACAGTTCGACGGTGGTGAACCGCACCTGGGCCGCCAGTGTCTGGCGGTGGATATAGGGGCTCTCGGGTCCGGCCCGGAACAGGGGCTCGGCGTGTTTGGCCGTGGTCTCAAGGAAGTATCCGAGGACGGCGTTGTGCTTGATCTTGAACGGCACGCCGCTCTCGGCGACGGCGCGGGCCTCCAGATCGGCGACCACCCGGCGGCTGTCGTCGCGGAGGGTGCGGGCCGCGTCCAGCTCGGGCCGGAAGCCGGGACGGACGAAGCCGCCGTCGCGCGCCAGATGCGGCGGCTCCTCAATCAGCCCTTCGGCCAGATCGATCTTCAGCCGGCCCAGATCGGGCGACAGGGTCAGGCGGTCGAGGCAGCCGAGGATGCGCCGGGGCGGGGCGCTGAGCGGATTGGCGGGAACCACGAACAGTCCGGCGATGCCCTCGGCGATGGCCAGACCCGAACGGATGGCCGCCAGATCGCGCGGTCCGCCGCGCCCCAGCGCCAGCCGCGACACGGCCCGGGCGACGTCGGCGGAGGCTCTGAGAGCGTCGCGCAGGTCGCGGCGCAGGTCGCGGCGCTCCAGCAGCCATTCGACCGCGTCCAGACCCTCGTTGATGGCCAGCGGATCGCGCAGGGGCCGCGAAATCCGCTCGGCCAGGGCCCGGGCCCCGCCCGAGGTGACCGTGCGATCCAGACAGGCCAGCAGCGAGCCCTCGCGCTCCCCGCGCTGGGTGCGGTCGATCTCGAGGGACTGACGCGTCGCCGGGTCGATGGCGAGGAAGCCCGTCTCGCCCGAGCGGCGCGGCGGCGTCAGGGCCGGAACCTTGCCCGCCTGGGTCGTCTCCAGATAGGCGGCGACCAGACCCAGAGCCGAGACCTCGGCCTCCTCGAAGGCGCCGAAGCCGTCAAGCGAGGCGACGCCGTACAGCCGCTCGACCCGGTCGCGCGCGGCGGCGGGCTCGGCGACCGCCGAGGCCATGGCCTGAACCACACCGCCGGAGCCGTCCAGCGCGGGGCGGACGGCGTCGTCGGAGAAGAGCTTGTCCGGGACCAGCACCTCGGACGGGCGGAAGGCGGCGAGCGTCGCGGCCAGGTCCTCGAGCGCGCAGGCGACCGAATCCACCGCACCGGCCGACAGTTCGACCACGGCGACGGCGGCGCGGCCCTTGCGGATGGCCACGGCCGCCAGCCGGTTGGCGCCCCGCGCCTCCAGCAGCGAATCCTCGGTCAGCGTGCCGGGGGTGACCACCCGGACGATGTCGCGCGCCACGATGGCCTTGGAGCCGCGCTTCTTCGCTTCGGCCGGGGTTTCGATCTGGTCGCAGATGGCGACGCGCTGGCCGGCCCGGATCAGCCGCGCCAGATAGCCGTCCATGGCGTGGACTGGGACCCCGGCCATGGGGATGTCCTCGCCCTGATGCTTGCCGCGTTTGGTCAGGGTGATGCCCAGCAGGGCCGAGGCGATCTCGGCGTCCTTGAAGAACAGCTCGTAGAAGTCGCCCATGCGGAAGAAGACGATAGCGTCCGGCTGCGCCGCCTTGGCGGCCAGATACTGGCCCATGACGGGGGTCACGCCTTCGGTAGAGGCGGGTTGCGGGGGGTGAGCGAGGGGAGCGTTCATGCGAACGCACAGGGTGACGGATCGGGCGCCCCGTCTCAAGTCATCTCTCAACCCATTCCGAAGTCAGGGGTGGACTTGTTCGCGTCAGGCCGCGGCGCTGATCGGGGCCCGGGCGCTGAGGGCCGCGGGCTCGGACAGGGCGAGGGCCTCCCAGTCCAGATCGGGCTTGGGGGCGCAGGAGGCGGCCAGGATGGCCCGCAGTTCGGCCGCCGAGGCGACGCTGGCCACCGCACAGGCGGCCGGCGGCAGGTTCAGGGCGAAGGCGAGGGCGGCCTGCATCGGATCGACACGCGCCTCGGCCAGGCTGCGGCGCACGCGCGACAGGGCGGGACCGTGCTCGGCCAGATGCGGCGGCAGGTTTTCCCGGCTGGCGAACAGCAGGCCGCGCGCGAAGACGGAGGAGATGTGGACGTCGATGTCCATGCCGGCGAGGTCCGACAGGACCCCTTCGGTCACCGGACGCTGGTCCAGAAGATTGCAGGGCATCTGAACGACGTCGGGCTGGTAGCGGCGGGCCAGCAGGGCCGGGCCGTCCTCCATGGTCGCGCAGAAGCCGATGCGGCGGTACAGGCCGCGATCCTTGAGCGCCTTCATCCGGTCCCACAGGGCGCGGCCCTCGGCCCCGGCCAGATCGGCGGCGTTGGAGACGAGCAGGGTGTCGCCGCGTGGCAGACCCATGCGTTCCAGAGACCGGCGGGCGCGGGCCTCGACCCGGTCCAGACCTTCAGAGAGGGAAACGGTGCGCACGGTGACGCGGAAGGGCGAAGGGAAGGGCCAGGCCTGACCCAACAGCCGTTCGCCGTCGCGGTCGGGACGGGTGGCGACGGTGTTGATTCCGCCGTCGGCGGCGGTCTGAAGCAGGAAGCGCATGGCCTCCTCGCGCGCGCCGACAGGCGCGGTCGCGACGGCGCCCAGACCCCTTTCAGGGTCGGTGACGACCGCCATGGCCAATTTGCCGGCGGGGGTCTGTGCGGGAAGAGGCTTCACCCGAAGACCCTTGCACCACAAAGTTTAAGGGAGGCTGACCCGGAAGTTGCCGGAACCTTACCTGCGGACCGGCGATAGGCCGGAAATCTTCAGGAAATTCAGTCCGCGCCGGGCTGTTTGTCCGGGTGGGCCGCGATAAAGGCCGGATGGGTTTCGGCCGCCTGTTCGACCGCCAGAAGCTTGGGCCAGGGGGCGAGGTCGAGGTTGAACCGGCGCGCCGAATAGAGTTGGGGAATCAGATAGCAGTCGACCAGGGTCGGGGTCGCGCCATAGCTCCAGCCGGCGCCGTCGGCCGCGACCATCTGCTCGAGCGCATCGAATCCTGCGGTGATCCAGACGCCCGCCCAGGCGTCCACTCCGGCCTGATCGGCGCCCAGGCCGCGCACGGCGCCGAGGACCCTCAGATTGTTCAGCGGATGGATGTCGCAGCCGATGACCGCCGCCATGGCCCGGACCCGGGCGCGCTCCAGCGGAGCGACGGGCAGCAGGGCGGGCTCGGGATAAGCCTCCTCGAGCCATTCCAGAATGGCCACGCTCTGGGTCAGGACGGCGCCCTCGACCTCCAGCGCCGGGACCATTCCCTGCGGATTGAGCGCCAGATAGGCGTCGGACTTGTGCGCCCTCTGACGCAGATCGACGTCGACCTGTTCGTACTCCAGCCCCTTCACATTCAGGGCGATGCGGGTCCGGTATGCGGCGCCGGACCGCCAGTAGGAGTGCAGGATCACGGCCGCCTCAGCCTTTCAGCGCGGGGGCGACGGTGAAGGTCAGGGTCGTCAGGCCTTCGATGGCGGCCTCGACCCGGTCGCCCGGGACCAGGGGGCCGACGCCCTCGGGCGTGCCGGTGAAGATCAGGTCGCCGGGCTGGAGCGTCCACAGCTCCCCGGCCTTTGCCACGATCTCGTGCGGGTTCCAGATCATGTCGTCCAGCGATCCCGACTGTTTCGCCACGCCGTTGACCGACAGGCTGATGGTCCCCATCGGTCGGGGCAGGTCGCCCAGGGTGATCGGACCGCAGGGCGCCGACTGGTCGAAGCCCTTGGACGCGTCCCACGGCCGGCCCTTCTCCTTGGCCAGGGCCTGGAGATCGCGGCGGGTCAAATCGACGCCGACGGCCCAGCCGATGGGCTCGGCCCCTTCGCCAATGGCCACCACCAGCTCGACCTCGTGATGCAGGTTGGTCGTCGCCGACGGATAAGCCGGATCCTTGCCGTCCGTCACAAGCGCGTCGGCGGGCTTGGAGAAGAAGAAGGGCGCCGGCCGCGTCGCGTCGCCGCCCATTTCGCGCACATGGGCCGCATAGTTCTGGCCCACGCACAGGATGCGGCGCACCGGAAATCTGCGGGCCTCGCCGACGATGGGCAGGGAGGGGGTCGGGGCGGGTTCGAACAGCCAGTCGGTCATGGCCTCCGTTCTAGGACGCGGAATCTCCAGCGTCATCCGCAATCCCATGCTGCGGTGCGGCGAAACGGCCGGAACTCTCGCGAAGATGTAGCGTTCAGCGGCAGGTACCTCTATTTACAGCCAAGCTGACCACCGGAGCGCGCGACATGGCCACGACCAAGGCTCGAGAAGACATCAAGAACGACCTCAAGACCCTGAAGGAAGACCTGAAGACCGGCGCCCGCGAGGAGACCGCGCGTCTGAAGGAAAAGGCCGCCGAGGCCCAGGAGCGTCTGAAGGCCCGCTCGGCCGAGGCCGAGGCCGTGGTGCGCGAAAAGGCCGAGGTCCTGCGCGAACAGGCCCGGGGCTATTACGACAGCGCCCGCGTGCGTGGCCGCGAATACTATGACGAAGCCTCCGACCGCTTCGACGAAGCCCAGCGCTACATCACCGAGCGCGTGCAGGAGCGTCCGGTCCAGTCGACGGCCATCGCCCTCGGCGTCGGCGTCGTGCTCGGCCTCCTGCTGGCCGGTCGTCGCCGCTGATGATCGGCAAGGGGCTGGTTAAAAAGCTGGTCGCCGGCTTCGCCGCCGCGGCCAGCGCCTTCGTGGCCGTGATCGCTCTGGGGGCCACGCTCTTCTACGCGCTGTGTCTGGTTCTGCCCGCCCTCGGCGCGGCGGCAATCACCTTCGCCGTCTTCGGGGCGATCACCGCCCTGATCGCCGTGGTGTTCCTGAACGCCGGCGGTGGTCATCACGATGATGATGAGGACGACGACGAACCGGAAAGCTTCGCCCAGAAGGCGGTGCACCTCCTGCGTGAGCGTCCGATCCTCGGCGCAGCCGGCGGTCTGGGCATTCTCTTCTTCCTGCTGCGCAATCCGGCCCTCGCCGCGATGGCCGCCAGCATGATCACCGAGAAGCGGATGGAAAGCCGCGGCTACGGCCGCAGAAGGCGTTAAGACCAGGGAGAGTCTTCGGCCTCGACGGAACAGTCGGAGTTGAGACGCGTTGATGAAGCGAGCGGCGCCGGTTCAGGTGGCGCCCAGATCATCAAACGTTTCAACCCCTTCTCTACTGGAGGCCGTCATGCTTCGTTGGGCTATCATCTTCTTCGTCGTGGCGCTCGTCGCTGCCGTTCTGGGCTTCGGCGGCATCGCCGGCATGTCCTTCGAGATCGCCAAGTTCGTCGCGATCGTCGCCGTTGTCCTGTTCCTGATCTCCCTGGTCGCGGGCGGTCTGCGCGGGCGCGGAACCCGAATCTAGACCGGCGCTTGAACGCTGGTCGAACAGAAGCCGCCGTCCGAAAGGGCGGCGGCTTTTTCGTGCGTGAAGATCGGCGTGCGAAGACGACGGCCTGGTCAGACCGCCGCCTTCTCCTTCTGGCCTGCGACGCCGGGGTCGGGCGCGGTCTCGGGGTTGCGGGTGTCCTGACGGCGCGGCAGACGCCAGGTCCGGCTGGGCGCGAAGGCCGAACCGTCCCAGGCCATGGCCGTGACCACGATCTCCTTCGCATCCCATTCCAGCTGGTTGAAGCTGGGCGGCGTTCCCCGCTCGCGGTGCGACAGGGTCCCGCAACCGACCGCGTAGGAGCAGCGGTCGGTCAGGTCGATCGGCAAGGCGAAGGGGATGTGGGTATGGCCGGTCATGATCAGATCGACCCCGGCCTCGGCGAAGATTTCGGCAGCGGCGTCGCCGCGCTTCACGTCCCCGGTCATCGGGGTGCCGATCATCTCGATCAGCGGATGGTGGCAGGCGAGGATGCGCAGGGCGCCGACCGGCGCCTGACGCAGGGCGGCGGCGGCGCGCCGCGTCTGGTCCAGATCGATGACGCCCTTGGACCAGTTCAGCCGGGCCTGCCAGCCGCGCGCGGTGGTCACGCCCCGGACCATCAGATTGTCGCGCTTGAATTCCCCGTCGTGCGCCGGATGGCCGGTCGCCGCTTCGAAGGCGCGCCAGGGCCAGAACAGCCGCGCCATGGCGCTGTAATAGGGGACGTCGTGGTTGCCGACGACGACGAAGCGCGGCTCGGGCATGGCCCGGATCCAGTCGCCCGCGGCCTTGAACTCATCGGGCAGACCCTTCTGGGTCACGTCGCCGGTGATCAGGATCAGGTCGCTTGGCGTGGCGTGGGCATAGTCCAGCGCGGCGGCGCAGGCGCGCCGGTGTTCGACGCCGAAATGGACGTCGGAAAACTGGATCAGGCGGCCGGCGCTCAAGGCGGGGTTCTCGTCATACGCTGTCTTCCGCCGCCGGCGGATGGGGCGCAAGGGCCTGGAAGGCCTTGGGGATGAAGGTCACCTTGGTTTCGTGCGGCAGAAGGGTCGGCTCGCCGTCGATGACGGCGGGAATCTTCGACCGGGCCCAGACCTCGATCTTGCGGGCGGGCTTCGTCGTGACCGAGGCGTCCTGACGCCAGTCGCTGAACAGGGCCGTCGCGGCCAGACGGAAAGCCTGACCGGTGTCGGTCGGGTCCATGGCGGCGGCCTCCAGCCCGACGGGCTCGTCGAGCGCGCGGGAGATCATCGGGCTGATCAGGACCAGGGCCTCGGTCTTGCCCTTGGCGCCGCCGTCCAGCGAGAAGCGCAGCCGTCCGGTGAAGGCGCGGCGCAGGGCGCGGCGCCCGTAGGCCCAGGCCAGGGACAGTTTGCCGGACCGCATGGCCTCACGCGCCGGCGCCCACAGGGCGGGCGAGCCGAGAATCGCGGCGCAGTAGAAGTCCTGGCCCTCCACCGTTCCGCCCGAGACGCATTGCGGCGCGCCCTCCTCCAGCGCCTTGCGCAGGGCCAGCTTCCAGTCGGCGGTGCCATAGAGCGCCTTGGGCAGCATGTTCATCGTGCCGCCGGGAAGGGGGGCGACCAGCGGTCCCTTCGGACCGGTCCGCGAGGCCACCGCCCGCGCCGTGCCGTCACCGGCCAGAACGAACAGGACGTCGGGATCGGAGGTCAGGGCCTTTTCGATCTGGGCGTCGAAATGGCCGCCTTCCAGCGACACCACCTCGGCCTCGAGGGGGTAGTCCGCCAGAATGGCTTCAACCTCGCCCGCGGCGCGGGGGCCGACGGATCCCGAAGCCGGATTGACCAGGACGACGACGCGTCTGATCTCGACGTGCGGCGTCAGCGCGCGGACGACGGCTTCAGCCGCCTCCGCCATGGCCGCGTCGGAGACGGGCACCGCGTCCGGGGCGGGCGGTTCAGTCTGGGGCGCGGAGCCGGAACCGGTCGCGCCGCTCTGGATCAGGGTGTCGGTCATACCGCCCGAACGTCCAGCCGCAGCCGACGTTCCGGGCAAGCGTCACTATTCCGTCGATGCGGTGTTCGGCCGCCCTGCCGAGGGCCTTAGTGAGCCGGAGCGGGCTTCAGTTCCTGGGCGGTCTCGGCGGCGCCGGCCTTCAGGGCGTCGCCGGTCTTCTCGGCCGTGTCGCCAGCCTTGTCGGCGGCGACCGTGGCGGCGGCCGGAGCCTTGCCCACGGCCTTGAGCGCCGCCTGGACGCCGGTCGAGATCCAGCCGTCGATGACCGCGCCGCCGGCCGCGACAGACCGTTCCTTGATCGCCATCACGCCGGTCAGGGCGCCGAACAGGGCCAGCAGGGTGACCAGGAAGCCGATGAACGGACCTGCCCCCGGCCCACGCTTGCGCTTGCTGCGCGCCCACACCGGGCTGTGGCCCGTATCGTCCGCATTCCGGACCACTTCAGGAAAACGCATGTCAGACCCCTCCAACCTACTCTTTGCGAGCGTCGAACTCCGCGACGCCGCCCGACCAACCTAATCGATCGTCGAGAAGCCGCATAGGCGGGAACCTGTGCCATAATCCAGCGTTCTCCCCCCCGGGGCGAACAACAGGCTCGCTCTCGAGCCAACCGGGATGAAGGGATCATACCCATGAAGAAGGCACTCATCGCCATCGGCGCCGCCGGTCTTATGGCTTCGGCCTGCGCCAGCGACCCATACGGCGGCACCAATGAAACCGTGCGCCAAGGCGCTGTCGGCGCCGGCCTCGGCGCCGTCGCCGGCGCCATCATCGGCAACAATGTCGGCAGCGGCAATGCGGCCACCGGCGCCCTGATCGGCGGCCTCGCCGGCGGCGCCGTCGGCGCGATCCGCGGCTCCAACCAGGACCGCGCCAACCAGCAGCGCTACCGCGACAACGGCGGCGCCTATTACTACTGCTACGATAACCGTCAGACCGAGTGCTATTGGGAAAACGGCCAGCGCCGCTACTAGGACTCGTTGACCGTCCAAAGGGCGGTAGAGCGGGAACAGGGCGGTTCGCGTTGCGGGCCGCCCTTTTTCGCGCCGGGAAGCGAATTTTGAACGGCGGTATGCCGGTGGACGAGGGGATCGGGATGGCGAGGCGGTATTTGGCGGTTGCGATCGCGGGGGCGGGGCTTCTGGTGTCCGGGTGCGAGACGGCGAGGGGCATGTTCCATGACCGGTCGCAGGTCGTGGCGGCGCCGGCGACGTGCGCGCCGAAGCGGTTCGAGATCTATTTCGCTGACAGCGAGGCGCGGCTGACGGAGCCGGCCAGACAGGCGATCGGGCTGACCGCGACCCAGCTGCAGGGCTGCGCCATCAAAAGCGTGAAGGTTCTGGGTCTGGCGGACGCCCGGGGCGGCGCCGAGGCCAACCAGAGTCTGTCGGAACGGCGGGCGACGGCGGTGGCGGAGGCCCTGGCGGCGGCCGGCTGGCCCTCTCCGGCCTTCGAGGTCGGGGCGGCGGGCGACGAGGGCGCGGTCGCGGC
>Ga0209630_10003409_pt1 | contig 14524 bp, 11 predicted proteins | sample COG_01_FD_184745 | JGI IMG/M metagenome (GOLD analysis project Ga0209630, IMG submission 184745) | Pelagic Microbial community sample from North Sea - COGITO 998_met_01 (SPAdes) (version 2) | ecosystem: Environmental > Aquatic > Marine > Neritic zone/Coastal water | place: Helgoland, sampling... | reverse complement strand
CTACCTCAGTTTTTTCAGCTTTAGCTTCTGCTTTTTTCTCTTCTGCAGCAGGCTCCTCCTTCTTGGGCTCTGCATCAGTAGCTGGTTCTTCTACTTTTGATTCCTCTTCAGGTGCTTCCATTGCTGGTGTAGCTTTACCTTTCTTAGCACGAGCGATTCTTTTAGCAGCTTCTTTTTCTGAACGCTCGAGCCATTGCTCAGGAGTAAGTCGTCCCTGCCTGATCAAGCTTTTTGCAGTATCAGTTGGTTGTGCACCAACACCGAGCCAGTGATCGATGCGTTCCATTTTGAGCTTTAGCTCCTCTGTCCGGGCATGGGCTTGGGGATTGTATGTGCCCAAAACTTCAATAAATTTGCCATCTCTTCTAGCTGTGGATGGTGCAACCACCATGCGATAAAATGGTGCGTGACGAGCACCGTGTCTTTGCAAGCGAATCTTGATCATAATCTGCTGAGTAAGTAAAGGGGAAGAATTAAATGAAAAGCTGTCAATCAAAGGATTTATCAAGTAAATTGTCAATCTAAAACCCTAATCCTTAGACCTCCCTCCACTCTATGGAAAAATCCTTTATCGAATATGATTGGAATCTTGTCTTTTTTCAAACGATTGTTTAAATACTACACCCTATGGATTCCAATTGTGTGCAAAGCCAAACAAATGGGCAAAAAACTAAAATTCGACTGCTTAAAACTGCTGAGAAGTTATTTGCCTCACATGGTTTTGCTGGAGTCACAATGAGAGGAGTCGCGACCATGGCACAAACTAATATCGCTTCTGCAAATTATCATTTTGGCACCAAGGAAGCAATGGTTTTAGAAATGCTGGAGTCAAAAATTGAGCCTATTAATTATAAGAGAAAACAGAGGTTGGCTGAAGCGAAACACAATTCCCCAAACGATCCATTGACAACTTCTGACATTTTTAGAGCACTCATTCTACCTGTTGGTGAAGAAGTACAAAAACAGTTCTCCAATCAGTCAAGCATTGTGAACATCATTTCTCGTAGTTTTACTGAACCTGCTAGTTTTTTAGAAAAAATACATAAACGTTTTTTCGGCGAACTATCTCAAATTTTCATCGATGAATTAAAATTAACTCACCCTAATGCAAGTGAGGATGATATCTACTGGAATTTTCATCTTGCTATTGCCTCAATGCTTGGAGCATTTGCACAGCATCGGAGAATAAAAGATTTAACACAAGGAAGATGTAATGAAAATGCTGTCTCTGAAATGATTGAACGATTAATAAACTTCGTATCCTCTGGGTTTGAAGCCGGCATGAATAAAAGATTATGACAAATTGGCACATCCTTATTATCTTATCTTCGCTCCTGTTTCTGTCCTGTCAAACTAGGCATTTAGACGAGACTCCTATTACTGAATCCAATATCCCAAATGACTGGGCTACTAAAATTGAAGAATCACCATCTGATATAAATCAAACCTTTTGGGCTGAATCTTTTAATATATCTAGTTTGAGTGAATTGATAACCCTTGCGCTGAAAAAAAACCCGGATCTGATATCTCTTTCAGAACTTTCGATAGTCACAGGCGAAGATGCCACGATTGCTGGTACCAAACTTATGCCAACAGCAAATGTAGAATTAACCGGTTCCCGTACCAAAAGAAATCTTATAGGATTTAATTTTCCTGACAGTTCAACCTCCTTTACGACAAATAGCTTTAGTTCCGGAATTAATATAAGCTGGGAACTTGATCTTTGGGGGAAAATTAAAGATTCTCACTCATCCTCACTGAAAAGGTTTAATGCAACACTTGCTGATTTAAGAGCAGCACGACTTTCTCTCAGCGGACAAGTGGCAAAGGCTTGGTTCGCAGCCTTGGAAAATAGCTTACAGATCAAACTTACTCAAAAAACGGTCAATACATTCGCTCAAAATCGATCTTTTATAAACGAACGGTACCGCAAAGGAATCGCAACCGCATTGGAACAAAAGCTAGCTGAAGCTAGCTATCAATCATCCTTAAGTATTCTCGCCCAAAGAGAAAGGCGTGGCAATCAATTGGCACAATCCCTTCAATTACTTACGGGAGAATATCCAAGCGGGGAACTTGATTTTAACGCGAGTGAAAAACTTCCCGATCTCCGGCTTCCTCAACTACCTCCGACTCCCTCCAAGGTGATTCAATCTCGCCATGATTTAACCGCTGCTTTCCTGACACTTGAAGCAGCAGGTCTCGACTTAAAAATAGCAAAGAAAAACCTGCTTCCCTCTTTTACACTGATGGGGGGACCAGGAAGTCGTGCTGAAAGCGTAAAGGATTTATTAGATGAAAAATATCGGGTGTGGGATATTTCTGGTGGAATCAGCCAGCCAATCTTTCAGGCGGGCAGGCTCAAGGCAGGGATAAGAAAAGCGAAAGCTATGCAAAACTCTGCACTTGCGAATCTTAAAACTGTGACTCTTCGAGCTTTTTCTGAAGTCGAGGATTCGCTCAACTCGGATCTTTTCTTGGAGAAAGAAGAAAACAGCTTAGAAGCCGTATCTCAAGCACTTTCCGAAGCTGCTGAGATTAGCTGGGAAAGGTACCAAAAAGGAGTTATTGAAATTTTTGACACATTGGACACCCAGAGAAGGTCATTTGATGCTCAAAGTCGTTTATTACAATTAAAAAAGGATAGAGTTTTTAACCGAATTAACCTCTACCTAGCCATTGGGATGGATGCTATTCCTAACGAATCATGAAAAAACTTGTTCTTCTACTTACTTGTATAATAATTGTTGGCACTGCATATCTATTGGGTAGATATTTGATTCATAGTAAACCAAAACCCATACCCAAGGAAGTTATCGAGCTTCTTCCTTATGTTGATATTCTGATAGCAAAAAAAACCATACAGGAAACAACCATTGAAACATTTGGTACTGTGAAAGCTCGTACCCAAACTAATCTAATTGCCGAGGTGCCCGGACTGATTGAAGAAGTCGCTCCATTCTCCGAAGAATACAACAGCTCCTTAACCTCTTTTCGAAACGGTGGATTTTTTGAAAAAGGAGATCTTCTTATAAAAATTGAAGAGACAGATCTTTTGGCAAGAAAAGCGGAGGCAATGGCCAATCAAAAGAGAACTGAATATCAGTTGGCACAGGAAAGGGCCCTTGCCGAGCAAGCTAAAACAGAATGGGGTGACAGAGATTGGAACAAGGCACCAGATTTAGTTAGACGAATCCCACAAATCCAGAAAGCGGAAGCCGAAGCAAAATCAGCTCAAGCACATTACCATCAAGCAGTTAAAAACCTTGCAAGAGCTGAAGTTCGTGCTCCATTCCGAGGCCGTATTCTTAATATTCTTGCAGATGTGGGACAACAGGTTGGAGCGGGAGCTTCATCTAGTCTTGCTCAAATATATTCAATCAAAACCGGCGATGTTCATTTTTCCTTAAGTAGTAAAGAGCTCTCTTTTCTTGGATTTACTGATGGGCTCCCTCAACAGTCGAAACAAATTACAGCTGAAATCATAGATGAGGAGAAAAAAATGATCCACACGGGATCAATCGATCGTTCGCTGGGTGTTATTGATCCTAAAACTAGGTTACATAATTTAGTCGCGAGCTTTGAAAATTGTTTTACTGATCCTTTCACAGATTCACCTTTGCCAAGAAAGCCATTAGTCCTCGGCCAATTTGTTAAACTTAAACTGATTGGGCCTGAAATAAGGATATTTGTTGTTCCGATCTCCGCTTTTCGGGCAATGGATACGATCCTTATCCTAGACCAAGATAACCGACTTAAATTTAGAAAGGTCAAAACGATTAAAAAAAATGGAGTTGATGCATGGATCAAAACAGGCATCAAGGAAGGCGAAAAGGTTTGTATCACACCCATGGACATAATTGCTGAGGGCATGAAAGTTAGAATTTCCAAACCAGTAACTGATTCCAACAGCAGTAAATTATGATAGCCTGGTTTGCTAAGAATGGTGTTGCTGCCAATTTACTTGCCGGAATTATTTTGCTTGCAGGAGTTATTTCCATTCGAGGGTTAAAAATGGAACTTTTTCCAGATTTTGACCTTGATATAGTAACCGTTTCAGCAGTTTACCCAGGAGCGGCGCCGCTTGAAGTGGAAGATGGAATTTGTAAACAAATTGAAGAAAAAATTTGGGACCTCACTGGTATTAAGGAGATGACCTCTTTTGCCAGAGAAAATACCGGTGTAGTTAGTATTCAAGTTGAAAAAGGAAAAGACGCCAAAACTCTCGCTGATGAAATTAAAGTAAGAGTGGATGCGATAAGTAACTTTCCTGAAGAAGCTGAAAAGCCAATTGTTGAAGTTATGACGGCAAAGAGACGGGTACTCGCACTAGCTATTCATGGTAAATGCGATGTGCAATCTCTTAGAAAGCTTGCCGAGAAAACTCAGGATGAACTGACAAATATAGCCGGGATTACTCAAGTTGAGATTTCTGGAATAAGGAAGCCTGAAATTGGCATTGAATTATCCGAGCAATCAATGAGAGAACATGGATTGAGCTTTGACTCGGTTGCTCAGTCTCTAAAGCAAAACTCCACCGATATCCCAGGTGGGGTTGCCAGAACAACTGCAGGAGAAACACTTATTCGTACAACTGGAAAAGCAAGAATTGGAAAACAATTTGAGCAAATCGATATTGTTTCATCCCCAAACGGTTCATCTGTTCAATTGATGGATATTGCAAATGTAAAGGATGGCTTTGAGGACAAAGTTCTATACACAGAATTTAAAGGAGACCCAGCTGTTACACTTAGAGTTTTCAGAGTAGGAAAACAAAGCCCACTCGATATTTCTGCAAAGGTGTCCGATTATGTCAAAAATCAAGAAGCAAAACTGCCAAAAGAAATCAAAATGACCGTTTGGCAAGACAGTTCTTATTATTTACAAGGCCGTTTGGATATGATGATTCGCAATGCTCAACATGGACTTATTCTTGTTTTTCTCGTTTTATCTTTTTTCCTGCGACCATCCTTGGCGTTTTTTGTCGCACTAGGATTGCCTATTTCTTTTATGGGGGCATTTGCAACAATGGGAGTAATCGGAGCATCCATTAATCTTGTTTCTTTATTTGCGTTCATAGTGGTTCTGGGAATTTTAGTCGACGATGCTATCGTTGTGGGCGAATCAGTTTATACCTTGGGTAAAAAAGGTTTACCACCGGTAGAAGCTTCCATACAGGGAACTCGGCTCGTTGCAATGCCTGTTACCTTTGCGATTTTAACAAGTGTAGTTGCATTTGTACCACTTCTTTTCCTTCCAGGGTGGCTGGGTAAACTAATGAAAGACATTCCACTTGTCGTCATCCCGGCACTTCTTTTTTCATTAGTGGAATCAAAATTCATACTGCCCTACCACTTGACTTTTTGCAGGTTTCATAATGGATCAAAAAATTGGTTCTCACGCATGCAAGAGACTGTGGCTGACGGATTAGAGAAATTCATAGTAAAAGTTTACTCTCCATTCTTGCTCAAATGCTTACAGGTACGATGGCCTGTCGTGGCATGCTTTATTGCCATGCTGATTATAACATTTTCCTTAATCTTGGGTGGTCATGTTAAGTCTGTCCGAGGTGTACCACCTGTTCCATCCGATTACATATCAGTCAAAATTACCATGCAGGACGGAGTACCTGCAGCAACAACTGAGCGTTCTATTCAGCGTGTAGAAAATGCAAGGCTTGAGGTAGTCTCTTACTTAGAGTCACTCGGTGAACCTAATCCATTTAAGCATGAGATGCGAACCATGGGAGCACAACCTTTCTCAGGTGGTCCCAAAGGCTCATCAAACATAGTAACGGGATCTAATATGGGCGAAATTAGCGTGGAGCTTATTAAATCGGAAGACCGAACTAGAAGTGCACCTCAAATTTCAGCACTTTGGAGAGAGAGAATTGAGCCGTTACCCGGGGTAAAACAACTCTATTTCGGGGATGTTGCTGCAGGAGGAAGTAAAACGGCATTAGACATTGAAATTGCCGGTCAGGATTTGGATGCAATGACCCAAGCTGCATTACAACTCAAGCAACAATTCAAAAAATACCAAGGCCTTTTCGATATTTCTGATACTTATTCAGGTGGCAAGAGAGAGTTAAAACTCAACCTCAACTCTTCTGGACATGCCCTTGGATTAACTCAGACTGATTTGGGTAGGCAAGTACGACAAGCTTACTATGGAGATGAGATACAAAGGCTACAGCGTGATCGAGAGGAATTAAAGGTTATGCTGCGCTACCCACTTGTAGACCGAAAAAGCTTAAGTGCCTTGGCAGGATTAAGAATAAGGACTCCCGCAGGTATTGAGGTTCCATTGGAGGAAGTTTCTGATACTGAGTACGGAAAGGGCTACCCCACAATCAAACGTTCAAATCGGGCTCGTATTATTAATGTTCAATCATCAGCAGATAAAGTTATCGCCGACATTCCAAGTATTGAGCGTGATCTCGATCATTCCTTTTTACCCTTACTTCGAACACAATTTCCAAATTTAAGATTTGCTTTTGTCGGTGAGCGGAAAGAACAAAATGAAAGCGATTCAAGTCTTGCTCAATCAGGATGGATTGCCCTGTTTATTATTTATGCACTACTAGCAATACCTTTTCGGTCTTATTATCAACCTCTACTAGTAATGTCAGTTATTCCTTTCGGACTAATAGGTGCAGTTTTGGGTCACTTGCTTTTCTCTATTCCCCTTAGTCAGCTTTCCATGTTTGGTATTGTTGCGTTAACTGGAGTAGTAATTAACGACAGCTTGGTTCTGGTTCACTATGTAAATCAGAATAGTAAATCCGGGTCTCTTTTAGAGGCTGCCCAAAAAGCGGGAATGGCAAGGTTCAGACCAATCCTGTTAACATCATTAACTACATTTGTTGGATTACTGCCAATTCTATTTGAACGCAGCTTGCAGGCACAATTTTTAAAACCAATGGCAATTGCGATTGGTTTCGGTGTTCTTTTTGCGACCCTTATTACTCTAATCATGGTTCCATGCCTCTATTTAATTTTAGAAGACATTATTAAATATCTTAAGAAAATTTTGAAGTTTGCTGGATTCCAAGTTCAAGCAGAAAGCTTTCCCGTCCAGCAATAGAAAGATTTTCACTTGGTTCTTTTTTCAGCTGTGGCCAAAATAGTTTCAAAAAATGGCTCGTTGTCTTCTTTTGCAACAATTTCGACTTTCACCTTCTGAAAACCACAATCTTTAATTGATTTGTATAGTTCGTTCTCAGCAAAACCTAACCATCGGTCGTTATATAAATCCCGGGCTTTCTCAAATTGATGCTGTTTTAAATCGATAATAATTACCTGTCCACCAGGCTTTAATATTCTGTGTGCCTCCCGTAAAGCTACTTCAGGATGCTCAGCATGGTGCAGAGACTGGCTCATCAAAGCGAGGTCAACAGATCCATTAGCCAAAGGAACTTTTTCGAGGTCACCAACTTTATAAACTAAATTGGAAAGACCGTTTTTCTTGGACAGTTCTAAACCAATTCGAACCATACTTTTAGAACGATCAATGCAATACACCTTTTTTGCCCGTTCAGCCAGAAGTTGTGATATGACTCCTTCGCCTGCACCTAAATCTGCTATAATAATCTTGGGAACAAGGCGAAGAAGAAAATGACCGATTGCATCCCATGAACGTCCCGGGACATAATTCTTTCCTAGGCGACCAGCAACTTCGTCAAAATATCTCTCACTTGCCCTTATTCTACGATCTGAAATTCGCTGAAGTGCGGACATGTCAGTTTCCCAAAACTCTTCATTCGAATCAGTGCTCAGGGCCAACCTAACCATTTCAAACTGCTTAGATTGATCAATAGCTAGAGTATAAAAGGTTTTCTTCCCCTCTTTTCTAATACTTACCATGTTGTATCTTCTTAGAAGAGAAAGATGACTGGATATTCGTGATTGGCCCATGTCCAGTACTTCCTGAAGTTCTGCAACTGAAAGCTCCTCTTCTTTAAGAAGTCTAAGCATACGCAAGCGGGTACTGTCTGACAAAACTTGAAGGATTTCAGTAATTTTTAATGTCACGATCCAAGTTCCCCTCCTGAAGGGTTTGCCAAATAAAATGAATTCAAGGTGGGATGACTCTTTGCTAAAATAGTCATCCCATAAATTGGATATTATTTTTTGTCCACCCAGCGGGATAGACCATGAACCTTCCAACTTTGGATATTACCTTCGACATCTGTTTCAACAACATCATCAATCTTTTTCCCAAGAAGCATTTGCCCAAGTGGAGTAAGATAAGAAAGTACATTATTGTCTGGATCACTATCCCATGCACCGAGTACTGTGTATGTATGTTCTTTATTAGTCGACTGATCTAAAAGCTGCACAATAGAACCAATCCCAACCGAGTCAGTTGAAACATCAAAGAAATCAGTAGGTTTAGCTCGCATGATATCGGTTTGTAATTCTGATTGCCGTGCCAGCAAAATTTTCTGCTCATCTTTTGCCATATGATATTCAGCATTTTCACGAAGATCTCCATGCTCTCGGGCCGCTTCAATCGACAAGGAATTTTCAGGAATTTTCACCTTCGTTAGCTCATCGAGGTCAGCTAACTTTTGATCGTAGCTTGATTGGGAGACTATCAAGGAATCATCCGTTACGGTTGATGTCGAACTCGAATCACTATTAGTACCACCATCAAGTAGGTCTTGAATCTCAGGAAATCTCTTGATAAAACGCGCTAGCAAAGATCGTTTACTTAAGTCCTCAAAACCCGGGTTGAGAATCAAGGCTTGTGCTAGGTCTTGCGCATTCTCAGCACTACCCTTACTTAATATATCTGGCAGTAATTGTTTATCCTCCGAGAGTATCTCGGCCAAGGGAATCCTTCGGGTGGAAGAATTATGAAGAGACTCATGATCAATCGCGGCAAAGACAGCGGTTAGTAATCTTGGCGTGATTAATTCCTTCAAAATATCCTTAAATTTAGACATTTCACGGAATTTCAGCAACCAAAGCAAAACGGGTGCTTTTAAAGTTTGTTCATCCAGAGAGTCGTTTAACGACTTAATTAATAATTTTGACTCCTCACGGTCGGTAAGAAAATGAGCACATTCACCAGAAAACTTCACAACGGTGTTATGCATTAAGTTTAGTACAATAGGTTTCCATGTATCAGGATAAACACGAGTGACCAGATCTAAAAAACGATTATGAAATTTTGTTGGCATTAAATTAGCCAAACGGGGCAAATCCTCTTCGCATTCGTTAAGAATCGATGCAGATGTAGGTTCAAGTTTCTCAACATCTTCCTCTACATCACGGGCAAGATTATTACGAACCCAAATGCCGTATAAGCGATCGGCATCACTCAAATTACGAGCCTCTAAAATAGCATTGGTTAAATCTTTCAGAACCTGAGGGAGATCAGCTTGGAGATCCTCTTTTTCAGCAGCTAAATCAAAAAGTTTTTCTGCTAAAATAATTTTTTCCTTCGATCTTTTCTCATCGAAGAAATCCTGCAAAATCTCCTGCTCTGGCTTCACCGGCTCATCCCTCAAAACATATGGTTCGGTTTTCTTGTTGGGAACAGCGACCCTTGGATCCTTAATCAAAAGCTTTTTTGTAGCAGTCCACCATTTCTTACCTTTAGATGCTCCAAATAAAAAATTTAAAATTCTCTCTATTTCACGGGTGGGAGCACAACCATCTTCGAATTTGGACAGAATATCGATTACTAAGTCTACCGGTTCTTTTTTTGCTAATAAATTTATCTCTTCAGGATTATTCCTGTGTTTGGATATGATATGTTCATGGTCTAAAATTTCAATTTTACCTAAACAGAAAACGGGATCCATAGCGTGGCTTTTTCGCTCATCATCCTCAAAATCAATCAATAACATTTTGCGATCTTGATCAAAACCAGAGATTTTACCCAAGCCCCAGCTTCTGTGAATGCAATATGCACCTTCAGTCATTGCCTCAAGGGCTTGGCGCGAGGATTCAAGGGATGGATCTGTTACAATCAGTTGATCGATGATTTCAACATTCATTCGGGTAATTAATTAAGATATTAATTTGTAATTATTAATTAGAGGAAAAGTCTCTAATCATAAGAAACTATACTAAAATGGCGAGAGAAAAGGTGGAGAAATCCAAATGATTTCTATTTACTCTTGGTTTCTGGCTGCGGAACACGGAAAAGAAACCAAAAAGGAATGAGTAAAAAAAGCGCACCTAAAAAGTAAGCAAATGAAGATCCATATTTAAAAAAGATCAGTCCTGCAAGTAAAGGCCCAATGGCTCTGGCCATAGAACCAGAAGAACGGAACACACCTAAATGAAAACCTTGATCCTGTTCATCCGAATGCAACGAAGTTAGTGAAGTTAAGGTTGGGCTAATAAAAGCAACGCCAGTTGACATTAAAAATAAAGATATAAAAAACCAGGTTTCACCTTTAAGTATAGAAAGCATTAAAAATGCAATCAGACCAATTAGAATACCAGCTAAAGCCATTCTTTTCTCTCCCACTCTTCCAACAAATCTTCGTACGAAAAAACCTTGGGCAAAAATTAAAGTACCCCCAATGAGTAAAAACATTTTTGTTATTTGAATCGGATTATATGAAAATCTCTCAACTGCTAAAAAAGTAAGTGTAAATTCCATCCCCGAAAAAGAAATCATATAAAATAAATATGCAAGACAGGCATCTTTTACTGCTGGATTTTGTATCCGACCAAGCTGAAAAATAACCGGTTTTACATCTTTTTTTACTTTTCTTTTTTCAACGGGTAAAGTCTCTTTAAATGAAAAAGCCAGCCATGAAAGATTAATTAGGGCTAAAGCAAAACTAATTGTGGCTGCCACCGAGAAGGGATTCAGACCAAGTACAGCACCAGATTCATCAGCCAAAATAAATTGAGATGCATATCCTCCCAGTGCCGGCCCGACAACAAACCCAAGTCCAAATGCGACACCAACAAATGCCATTCCCTTGGAGCGAGACTCTCGGGATGTAACATCCGCAATTGATGCTGTTGCAACGGACAAATTCCCACTGGCAATTCCACTGAGCACACGGGATAAAACAAGAATCCAAAAATCTCCGGCAAAAATCCATAATCCGTACCCCAAGCAAGTCCCACCCAATGTCGTGAGTAAAACAGGTCGCCTGCCAATTTTGTCAGACAACCGCCCCCAAATAGGAGCAAAAAAGAATTGGAGTATAGCATAAAGAGAGCCTAAAACCCCTCCAAAGATAACCGTTTCAAAACGAAAACTCTTATTTTGAACAGCACCTTCAAATGCTAGCCCTTGTATGGATACAACAAAATCCGTAAGAATGCCGCCACCAAGCAAGCTTTCTCGTTCCAGGTAGTGGTCAAGCATTTCAGGAAAAAGAGGAAAGATAACGGAAAAGCCTACCATATCCAGAAAGATTGTCAGGAAAACCACACCAAAAGTTGCCTTTTTCCTGGTCGCTAATTCCTTATCGTCATCGACATTCATATGCTATTTATCAAAGAGTCTTTTTTGGGACAATTCTGATAGTGCTTGTGAAACATTTGTGGGAACTAGACCGGTTTCTCTATCTCCAAAAAGATGAACCTGCTTGATCAAACTCGAACTTGTATAAAAATATTTTTCATTGGGCATCAAAAATATTGTTTCGAGTACAGAATCCAAGTGTCTGTTCATTTGAGCCATTTGAAATTCAAATTCAAAATCAGATACTGCACGCAAACCTCGAACGACGACACTCGCACTTATTTTTTTAGCATAATCGACCAGTAACCCCTCGAAAGATTCGACTGAGACATTGTTAAACTGGGCAATATTTTCCTGAATTAGATTGACCCTTGTTTTACAATCAAAAGCGGTTTTTTTGTTTAAACTATCAGATGAAACAGCAACAATAACATGTTCGAAAATTTTGGAAGCACGTTCCAAAACATCAAGGTGGCCATAGGTGACAGGGTCAAAAGTACCGGGGTAAATCGCAGTTTTCATTAAATAAATTTTTATCCTATCGAATAATCAAAACAAGTCTACAACCAAGAATGCGTTGTTATTGCAAATAAACCCGAGCAGTGTATTTATTGTCTCAAACTAATGAACCTGCCAAATCTTCTTACTCTTTCACGGATTCCCTTAATGCTTTTAGTAATCGCATTACTGTATCCGTCTACTGAAAGTACATATCCATGGGTTCGGACTGCAGCTTTGGTACTTTTCCTATTTGCAGCTCTTACAGATTGGTTGGACGGTTGGTTGGCAAGAAAAATTGGCCAAGTGTCAGAATTCGGAAAATTTATGGATGCCCTTTCTGATAAAGTTTTAACACTTGGTATGTTTATCAGCCTACTGGTTCTTGATGAAATAGGTACATGGGCACTTTTCCCTGTTTTATTAATTCTGTCCCGGGAATTCCTAATTACTGGGTTAAGACTGGTTGCATCAGCAAAAGGAAAAATATTGGCTGCGGAAAAAGTTGGGAAACTCAAAACAGTTATCCAATTATCCTGCATTTGCTTATTCCTGGGTAAAATTGCCGTCGAAGATGATTTTGGCGAAATAATATCAGAAACGTTACATCAGGATCTAATTTATTACCTGCTCTTGTCTGGAAGAATTACTTTGATTATTGCCACTATTATTACGGTTTTTTCTGGAATAGTTTACCTTTCAAAATACTGGAATATCTTCATTGAAGATAATGATTAAACATGGACTGGCTGGTTAAAAACCTAAGTACGCTCGGACCAGTCGGCACCAAGCTACCGGCTCCTGGCACATTTGGATCATTGGTTGGTGTTTCAATCTTTATCTTTTTAATTTGGTTATCCATAATACCTACTTATTTAATTCTCCTTTCCTTCTTGCTTCTCTTCTTTTTAGGCATTCCGATGTGTAGCCGAGTGGAAGTTCTACTGGGGAAAGCCGACCCGCCAGAGGTCATATGGGACGAGTTCACAGCAGTACCTCTAGTTTATATTTTTTGCATTGATGAGTTAGATTCTGTTTTCATTTTGATAACCGGTTTTGTTCTTTTTCGAATTTTTGATATCGCTAAGCCCCTTGGTATCAGAAAACTTCAGCTATTACCTGGGGGTCTAGGTGTTATGGTAGACGACCTAGCAGCAGCTCTTTGCTCAGCTTGCCTTCTTTACTTTGTAAAAACTTTTGCTTTGTCTTTTAATGAATACCTATTCTAAATGTTGATTTGATGAGTGATTCTGAACAAAACAATTCTAATGCAGCCCTATCATTCTCTTTGGAGGTTTCCAACAAAATGGGAATTCATGCTCGGCCTGCTGCTATGGTCGTTCGTATTGCAAGTAAGTATGATGGAAATATCTGGGTTGAGAAAGATGGTGAAAAAGTAAATGCAAAAAGTATTATGGGAATCATGATGCTTGCCGCAGCAAAAGGAACACTTCTCACTTTTCACATTGAGTCAAAGGATGGAGAAAAGTTTAAGAAAGAAATGAGCGAACTATTTACGTCTAAATTTCAGGACGAATAGAAAAAGCTGAATTATATTATCAACTCAGAAACGCGTTCTTCATAAAAAGATTTTAAACATTCTTTTATTCTAGAAGGTCTTCTCATTTCCATAATCTTGGATCGAAGTTCATTAACTTCTTCCATAGTAAACCTGCGGCCAAAAAACTTCAATTCGGGAAGCATAGTGCTAGTAGCACTTAAGGCATCGACTCCCAACCCGATCAGAAGTGGGAGAAAATGTGGATCTCCAGCAATTTCTCCACATAGGGTAACCTCAACACTTTTCTCTTTTGACACTCTGGTAATTTGCTCAATCGCACGAATGACAGCTGGATGGTGCGGTTCATAAAGGTATGAAATTTCATTATTAATTCTATCAACAGCTAGAAGATATTGAACTAAGTCATTCGTACCCACGCTAAAGAAATCAACTTCATCAGCTAGCATATCACAGATGGTAACCGCAGATGGAGTTTCTATCATACAACCAACTTTAATATTCTGATCGAAATCAATTCCTCTATCTTGTAATTCAGTTTTTGCCTTGTTCAAAAATTCCTTTGCTCTAATTATTTCCCCAACCCCACTAATCATGGGAAACATGATATGTACGGGACCGTGAGCACTGACTCGTAAAATCGCCCGAAGCTGATCCAAAAAAATAACTGGATTTCTTAGGGAATAGCGTATTGCACGAAAACCCATGAAAGGGTTTTCTTCTTTTTCCCGACCAATCGAGTCTAATATCTTATCTCCCCCCAAATCTAAGGTACGAATAGTAACAGGTTTGCCATTTGCTGAAGATACCAGTCTTAAATAATCCTCAACCTGTTGATCTTCAGTTGGAATTTCATTTTTTCTGAGAAAAATAGATTCCGTTCGGAAAAGGCCTACTCCCTCACAATTATTTTCAAGTCCCTGAATAACTTCCCGACTTGAATCTGCGTTTACGAGAAATCTTATTTTCGTACCATCTTTAGTCTCTGCGGGGAGTTCCGATTCCCCTATTACCAAATCGGAAAGCTTCTTTCTTTGTAAGTCGACTTTGCCATAACGAAAT
>Ga0209630_10003407_pt1 | contig 14527 bp, 15 predicted proteins | sample COG_01_FD_184745 | JGI IMG/M metagenome (GOLD analysis project Ga0209630, IMG submission 184745) | Pelagic Microbial community sample from North Sea - COGITO 998_met_01 (SPAdes) (version 2) | ecosystem: Environmental > Aquatic > Marine > Neritic zone/Coastal water | place: Helgoland, sampling... | reverse complement strand
AAGAAGTACTTGGAGAGGGATTTCACCTTGTGGCGCCTTGGAACGCAGTATTTGTTTATGAAGTACGTCAGCAAGAAGCACATGAAAACATGGCTGTTCTTTCCTCTAACGGTCTGGAAATTGCATTGGATCTTTCCTTATGGTTTAAACCTGCAAATGCAGACCTTGGATTCTTACACAAAACCAAAGGAGAAAACTATTTGGAAAGAGTTGTTAAGCCTGCTGCTAGGTCGGCCACACGAAGTGTGGTAGGACGATATACACCTGAGCAAATTTATTCGTCAAAACGTGACGTTATCCAACAAGAAATATACACTGAGACAAAGAAGATTTTAGACAAGCAGTTTGTTCAACTCAATGAGGTCTTGGTGCGCGATGTAACGCTTCCTACAACCATAAAGGAGGCTATTGAGCGTAAACTGAAGCAAGAGCAAGAATCACTTGAATATGAGTTCAGGCTGCAAAAGGCAACTAAAGAAGCCGCCAAACAAAAGATTGAAGCGGAAGGTAAGGCCACTGCAAACAGAATATTGAACGCATCACTTTCCGACAAAATTTTGCAAGAGAAAGGAATCCAAGCGACGCTAGAGCTAGCTAAATCGCCTAATGCAAAAACGATTGTTATTGGAGGCGGCAAAGACGGCCTACCTTTAATTTTAAATCAGAATTAATGATTAAATGACCTCCGAGTGGATGATATGAAATCCGCTCGGCGGTTTCATAATTCGATTACAGATACCTTTAGCTACAGCAGAAGTCTTAATGCTTTTGAATCGCTTTAAGGAGCCTACAAACAGTGGGTTTATAAGTCTAAATACTTTAATTGCAATCTTCTCGCCAGATCGTTTTTCACTGCGATCAGAATCCAATAAGGAAGGTCTATAGATGCATGCAGTGTCAAACTGGATGTTCCGAATTTCTTCTTCCATAACTCCTTTTACGCGGTTATAGAAAAAGAAAGAAGTTTTGTTGGCACCTGATGCAGATACAACATGAAATTGATTCGCATTGGCCTGTTTAAGCAATTTGGCAAAGGCGACAACGTAATTGAAATCTACTTTTTCGAATGCCGTTTTACTGCCGGCTTTAGCCATAGTTGTGCCTAAACAACAAACACCACAATCAACATCACTAATTTTGGTCTCAGAAAGTTGGTTGAAGTCAATGATGCGCTGAGTTAGCTTATCGTGCGCTACATTCAATGATCGACGTGTTAAGACCGTTATCTTTGTGATCTGCTCTTCGTTTATGAGCAGAGGGAGTAAACATTTTCCAATCTCTCCAGTGGCACCTGTTAGTACAACATGCATGAACGAATATAAAATTTCATTATGGTTTTGTATAATTATTCGCGAATTTGCATCTCAGTAGTAAACCGTTCAACAAAGTGATACATAATCGACTCGTGGTATTTTTTGTGGCCACTTTTCTTGGTGTTTTAGGCGCTTCAGCTCAGTCTTTAAGTGACCTGAAAATAAAAGTGCTCAAACAGGAACTTCAGTTATTAGAAGGACGTCACGATTTTAAATCAGATTCTCTTCGGGTCGAGAATATGAACCAAATCGCTTTATATCAAAGTAGTTCGAGTAGGGACTCTGCAATTATGATTTTAGATTCAGCGCTACCCTTGACTGAGTCAAATGCGATGATTGATCTTCGCGCTGTAACCTTTTACAATTATGGTCAAGTGTACGAGCAACATGGTGAGTTTGCCAATGCTGAATCGGCCTACCAAAAATGGTATGATATACGAAAGGTGCAAAGTACACGTAAGTACCGATGGGCGATGTCTGGAATGCGTGAGTTCTACTCGCGACATTTACAATTAGACAAGCTTGATATGATTGATCAAGAATGGGTAAGCGTTTTAGAAAATCAACTGAAAACTGGAGAAGACCCGCTTTATGGTTTTGAAGCATCAATGCTGGCGGTGGTCGATAATTTGGTGAGGCTGGGTGAATACTATAAAGCTGAAGCTTACTTTTTACGGATGTTAGAAAACGAGTCGTCTTCTGTGGATTGGTTGAGTAGAGGCATGCTTTATTTTAGAATTGAAAGATATTTGATAGATGTAGCTGATGCTGAGAGTCTTAATGATTGGTATTCCCGTTGGTTTTCTGCTATTTCGGTATACGCGGATAAGGAAACCGCAGGTAAAACGCTGTCAATTATTTCACGTTATTTATCGGCAGAACCAGCAGTAGCAGGCAGGGTTTTAGAGCCACTGTATCAATTGGCAAAGAATACCGGAAATCAAACAGCTATTTCGCGCTTATTTGATATTTGGATTCCAATTTTAAACAAGACAGCAGAATATGAATTAACAAAAGCGACGCAAAGTCCGATTGTAAATATCTACCTGCAACATTGTATAGTTTTTAATATTCGAGCTGCTACGGAGGTTTCTATTGGTGAGAATAAAGCGCTTCGCGAAACGTTTCTTGAGAATGCGTTGGATGCCTCGAAATCATTTCATTCTACATCGGGAGTCGACATGGATTTTCTTGTTCAATATGTCGAATCAAAAATGAACAATGAACCTGATAAAAGGATAAAAAAGGCATTAAAGAAGACGGTTAAATCACTGCGTAAACGCTAAACCTCAAGGTCAAATTGGTCAACTTCTTTGACCTCACCAGATTTCAAATCATCGATAGTTGTTGCACCAATACGATATCGGATAAGTCTTAGTGTTGGGAAACCTACAGCTGCGGTCATTTTTCTTACCTGACGAAACTTGCCTTCTTTAATGGTAACGGTTATCCAACTTGTAGGTCCATGTCTATCATCTCGAACGCGTCTAGAGCGTTCGGCATAACCTGGATTCGGAAGAAGATTTGCTTCACAAGGAAGGGTCTGGTATTTCTCGCCGTTAATACCAATTTCAACGCCCTGTTTTAATCGATCGATGTCTGATTGAGAAATAATGCCGTCAACCTGGACGTGGTATTCTTTTTCAATTTTTCTACCGCGCACCAAAGCACTGACTTTCCCATTCGTGGTTAAGAACAAAAGACCCTCAGAATGTTCGTCAAGCCTGCCGATGGCCATTGTTCCTTTAGGGAAGTCGTGTAGTTCTCCGAGTAACTTTTTTTTACGCTTGTTGTTATAAACAAACTGAGTCATATAGCCATAAGGCTTATGCATGATAAAATGCCTAAATAATTGATTTTCAGTCATCTGAATTTTTTATTCACGCGACGAAGTCGACCATTTATGTTGTTCATCTTTTAATCTTTTCAAAAAGCACCGTTTCCTTTTACGAGACGAATAATGCCATTCACCTTCTTTCATGCTGCGGCATCTGCATTCTTTTCTGGTTGCGTGTTCAAAGTCTTTCAAAGTAACAACTTCTGTTAATTCACCTAACGCATACTTGAGGCATTCCATAGTGATTTTACCATTGTAATAGTAGACAATATGTACGATGGTATCATTGATGTAGTAGGCGTCCATGGTCATTTGCCCATCACGGTTGTAGGCTAGGTTAACCCCGTTGCGTTTTTGATTTTTGAATGTGCAAATCCTTCTAGGACGACTTGTGTCCTCACCATAGAGTAAATGCCAAGTTCCATTAGCAAGAGAATCTTTAAAATGATAGCTGATGTCATAACCATGAATGCCAGTGTCAAACGTATCAATGCGGATTACATCAGTTGTGTCGTTTGTTGAAACGTAATGGTTTTGACCGAAACCCAGCGTTGTAATTGTTGTGAAAATCGAAATAAGTATGTATTTCATTTTGGTTGTGATGTATCGGAAAAACGAAAGAGGGTTTAAATTATTCTATATGTTTCACTTGTCTTGATACATTCAATCCTCCAATCCTCCAACCCTTCAATCCTCCAATCCTTCAATCCTTCAATCCTTCAATCCTTCAATCCTCCAATCCTTCAATCCTTATCTATACGCACATACTTCAAGTTCGGAATATTCAAAGGGTTGTTCACTAAACCAGAAACACGTTTGTTTAACAATCGAATACTCTGGTCGTAAAACAAAACGACAATTGGCGCATCAGTCAAAATCAGTCGGTCCATTTCGGCGTACATGGAAATACGCGTACTGTCGTCAGTTTCAATCAAACTGTGCTCATACAACGCGTCATAAGCTTCATTGGCATAGTGCGTATAATTTGGACCATTAGGGGCGAAGTTCTTACTGTAAAAGCAAGACAAATAATTTTCTGCGTCTGGATAATCCATAATCCAGCTTGCGCGAAAAAAAGCCAAATTCCCGTTGCGTTTTTGTTCTTTCAATTCTGAGGAAGGCAGTACATTTATTTCACAGTTGATCCCTATTTCACTGAGTTGTTTTTGAATATAGATACACAAGTCTAGATAGTCTTTAGTTGTTGAAACCACAATGGGGATAGGGTTGTCACGGTAAGTAGACAATTCTAATTCTGTAATAGCCAATTGCTTGTTATAGGTATACCCATATTCGGGGTTTGACACATGGCCTTGAAGACCGACAGGTATAAATCCGCCATCTGCCGGATTACCTACACCGTTTCTAAGGTGTCGAATCATTGCTTGTCTATCAATCGCATAGTTTATCGATCGACGAAAATGTACGTTATTCCAAGGAGCGTTTGCACTAATGCTATCCACCTGAATTGCTAAATATTCAGTATTCAAAAAAGACTTTTTTTCTAGCGAAATGTAAGAACGCAGTTTATCTTGAAGGCTGCCGTCGTCATTTAAAATGATATCCTTGGTTGTACTTGTAATGCCATTAAATAAGTCTAGTTTTTGGTCAAGAAATTGGAGTAAAGCCATTTGTTTGTTGGCAATAAAAGAAATGGAGACCGCATCCACATGAGGTAGTCTTTCACCTTGATCAAATTCAAAGTAATTGGGATTTTTATGCAACACGAGGTTAACGTCTTTCTCCCATATGAAATATTTAAAAGGACCTGTCCCAACAGGGTTCTGAGAAAATGCCTTTCCATACGTTTCGATGGCTTCTTTTGGCACCACACCGCAATATGGCATTGCTAGCATGCCTAAGAAGGGGGCAAAAGGTTGATTTAGGCTTATTTCAAATGTGGAGTCATTTACGGCTCGAAATCCGTTCTCGTCAATTTTGTCATTAAATATCCAAGCGCCAGGAGACGCGGTCAGCGGATCGATGATGCGATTAAAGCTATACGCGAAGTCCGCGGCGGTTACTTCACGAGCTCCAGAGGTAAAGCATCGATTCTCATGAAAATAAACACCTTTTCGGAGGGTGAATGTGTATATCTTTCCAGAAGAGTCGATTTTCCAATGCTTGGCAATAGCAGGCTGTGGACGCAATTGATTGTCGAGTTGCACCAAACCACTAAACACTTGATTTACAGCCCAAATGTTGTCTTGCGAAGAGGCAAAAGCGGGGTCTAGAGACGTGATGCCGTTTTCTGAATTGTAACTAAATACACTTCTGGCTTCTTGTATATTGGACGAATTGCAGGATATTAACAGCATTCCTATGTGAATAAGTACCAATATCCTGTTCATTTATCCTTACGATTTAAAATTAGTTTTGAGCCTGTCTTAGAATCACAAGCATGGCAAAAATATGGTATTTAGGTCACTCTTGTTTCCAAATGGAAATCGACAATGTACGCATTGTAACGGACCCGTTTGTGACTGAAAACCCACTGGCCAAAGATATTGAATTGTCTCAAATAGACGCAGATGTAATCTTGATAACACATGGCCATGGAGACCATATTGGTGACTTGGTTGCTTTGGCAAATCAAACGGATTCTCTAGTGGTGTGTAACTACGAAATATACCTGTGGTTGGAAAAACAAGGATATTCCAACTGTAGGCCAATGAACCATGGAGGAGTCTTTGTAAATCAAGGTGTTGAATACAAGGTTGTACCTGCTGCGCACAGTAGCTCATTCCCTGACGGAAGTTATGCCGGGAACCCAGTTGGTTTTGTGATAAAGGGTTCAAAAGATTGTATCTATTTTGCTGGGGATACAGGCCTAACGTTCGACATGAAACCAATAGGAGATGAGTTTGACCTAACAGGTGCAGTATTGCCGATAGGAGATAATTTTACGATGGGGGCAAAAGATGCAGCTATTGCTGCGACCTTTTGTGGCGCGAAGAAAGTAATTGGTATGCACTATGATACTTTCGAAATAATAGAAATTAATCATGACGATGCGCGAAATGCATTTCGTGATAAAGGGGTTGAATTACTCCTTCCACAAGTTGGAGAAAAATTGAACTTTTAAAATTAAGACTATGACAAAAACGATTTGTGTTGCGAATCAGAAAGGCGGTGTAGGGAAGACTACAACTGCTATTAATTTAGCTTACAGCTTAGCGATTCTAGAGTATAAGGTTCTGTTGGTCGATGCAGACCCGCAAGCAAATTCTACTTCTGGTCTTGGTTTTGATCCTAAGAATGTGAAGATTGGTTTGTATGAGGCGCTTGTTCAAGACATAAGCCCTGATGATATTTTGTTAAAAACAACAAACTCTAATTTGGATTTGCTACCCTCTAATATTGACTTGGTTGGTGCAGAAATCGAAATGATTGATTTGCCAAATCGTGAGAAGTTGATGAAGCGAATATTGTCTCGAGTTAACGACATGTATGACTTCGTTATAATCGATTGTTCTCCTTCTCTTGGTTTAATCACAACGAATGCGCTTGCAGCAGCAGATTCGATTATCATTCCAGTACAGTGCGAGTATTTCGCACTTGAAGGCTTGGGTAAGCTATTAAACACCGTTAAGATCATCCAACGTAGCATAAATGTGAATTTGGAGATTGAAGGATTACTGCTCACCATGTACGACAGTCGCTTACGTTTATCAAATCAAGTAGTTGATGAAGTAAAGCTACATTTTCAAGAAATGGTTTTTGAGACCATTATTCAACGAAACACAAAATTGAGTGAGGCTCCTAGCTTTGGATTGCCCGTTTTAGAGCATGATGCCACTGCAAGAGGTAGCGTTAATTATCTTGATTTAGCACGAGAAATCCTACAGAAAAACAACATGACAAAAATGGCATCAGCCGAGAAGATATTACAGTAATGGCAAAACGAAACGCATTAGGAAAAGGGTTAGGAGCGTTATTAGAAAATTCTGAAGATAACGTTTCTTCATTGTCGGAAGGTGCCGTGAACTCCGTGGCAACAATAGCTTTGTCTCAGATTGTCGCAAACCCATTTCAACCTAGAAATGAATTTGAGGATGAAGCATTAAGTGAACTTGCCGAGTCTATATTGATTCATGGTGTTATACAGCCTATAACCGTTCGGAAAATAGGTAATGACAAGTATGAAATAATTAGCGGTGAAAGACGTACAAGAGCCAGTATCATTGCCGGTCTTGAGCGAATACCCGCTTATGTGAGGCTTGCAAATGATCAAGAAATGCTAGAAATGGCATTGATTGAGAACATTCAACGCGAAGATTTAAATGCCATTGAAATATCCCTGAGTTACAAGCGATTGTTAGATGAATGTGGCTTGAGACAGGAAGAACTTGGTGAGAGGGTCGGGAAAAAAAGAAGTACGGTCAATAACTACCTAAGACTGCTGAAACTTCCGGAGTCGATTCAAGGCGCGTTGAGGAGAAACGAAATTTCAATGGGCCACGCAAGGGCTTTAATAAACATTGAAGACGTAGACGTTCAGGATTATATCTGTAAAAGAGCTGTAGCTGAAGGTTTGTCGGTCAGAAAGATTGAGGAACTAGTCAAGGAATATCAATCTACAGGTGCGGTTCCAGAACCTACAGAAAAGACAACAGATTCTGGATCAACCGGACCAAAGGCTAACTTTAAAGAGTTCAAACCATATCGCGATTTACTTGTCGAACGTTTAGGTTCTGGGGTAGAGTTTGCCGCAGTAAAAGGGGAGAAGGGGAAAATAATTATTCACTTTGACGACAAACCTCATCTAGCTGACATCTTAGAGAAGATGCGCCACATTTAGTCGAATTAAGCGTTTAGATAGCAGGATTGAACTAATTTTGCGACAGACATGATTCGCTTTATTATTGGTCTTTTGGTAGTTGGTTCTATGCACGTGCAGTGCAAAGCACAATTTAGTTTCAAAGATAAATGTATGGAGCTGAATCAGTCCGGTTATATGCTGCCGTTAAAAGACTCTGGAGAGGTGCACAGCCCAATGAAAGCAACCATTATGTCTGCGATAATTCCAGGACTAGGGCAGGTGTACAACAAGAAATATTGGAAAGTAGGATTGTTATATGCCGCAGGGGCAGGACTGGGTTATGGGCTTAAAATAAATACGGATAGTTTAAAGGGATATCAAAGTTCGTTGATCGCTGAATTGGATGACGACACTACAACGATAAACTATTTATATCCAGATCTTGCCGTCGATAAAATAAGAAGCGAACGCAACTATTATAGAAAAACGCGCGACCAAATGATTCTGGGTTTAGGACTTCTGTATGTCCTACAAATTATTGATGCCAATGTCGATGCCCATCTTCGAGAGTTTGACGTCAATGAAGATCTAGCGATAAAACCCCAACCCAGCTTTATCGTGGTGAACCGCAGAGTACTACCTTCGGCTGGTTTCACGCTTAGATTTTAACCGCGAATTATCACAACTTTCTTACCACAATTCTTACGGGTTTAATGGCTGACTATTACTAAATTTGCGTCCTTAAAAACAACAGAATGAAAGTAGTAGGCGTAATAGGATCTGGAACAATGGGCAATGGAATTGCACACGTATTTGCTCAAAACGGATATGATGTTCATTTGATTGATATCAAGCAAGATGCCTTAGACCGAGCATTGCAAACTATAGGTAAAAACTTCGATCGACAAATTGCCAAAGGCAAGATTGCGGAAGATGTGAAAACCAACAGTTTAAATCGCATTGAAACTTTCACAAATGTGGTAACGGGCGTTGCTGGCTGTGATTTAGTTGTAGAAGCAGCAACTGAAAGATTAGATCTTAAAAAGAAGATTTTCCAAGAGGTTGACCAAGCTGCACCAGAACATTGCATTTTGGCTACCAATACGTCATCGATTTCTATTACTGAATTAGCGGCGGCAACAAAGAGACCTGAGATGGTAATCGGTATGCATTTTATGAATCCGGTTCCTGTGATGAAGTTGGTTGAAATTATAACGGGTTACTGTACGTCTAAAGAGGTGACTGATACCATCGAGAAGCTATCGATAGACATCGGGAAAGTCCCAGCAATGGCCAATGACTATCCAGGGTTTATCGCCAATAGAATTCTTATGCCGATGATTAATGAAGCTATTTACACCTTATTTGAAGGTGCCGGTGGTGTAACCGAAATTGATACGGTGATGAAGCTGGGTATGGCACATCCAATGGGGCCACTTCAATTGGCTGATTTTATCGGGCTAGATGTTTGTAAAGCGATATTAGACGTTTTATATACTGGTTTTGGAAATCCAAAATATGCGCCATGTCCGTTGTTGGTTAATATGGTCAACGCAGGTAGAATTGGTGTTAAATCTGGCGAAGGTTTTTATAATTGGAGCCACGGCACGAAGGAACTAGTTGTTAGTTCTAGCTTTGAAGAGTAGTTGGATTTAATCGCTTAGGATCTCTTTATGCGCACAAGAACATTAAGAACATACCGAACAGAGATTTCTTCAATCCCTTATAGTGTCATGTAGACACTTGGGTTTTCCTTCCCAAAAACTTCCTGTCAATAACCAATCCACCTGTTACACCAATGGACAAGTATATCAAATCTGATAGTTTGAAGTCGTTACCCAATATGAGCTTTCCAACCAACGTGTTTCGAATTGTTTCAAACCAGTCGACAGTAATGAGTTGAGAAAATTCTATAACAAAACAAAAAGACAGGGCGATTAAAAAATTCTGAGCAGGACGCTGACCAACCCGTATCCAACACACTAGGAAGTAAATTAATGTTCCATACAGTGCGTCACCGACACTTAACGGTATGAATTGAAGCGCAAAGTCAGATCTGGAAAATAGGCCCACAAGGAGGACGAGAATTATTAAAACACTAACCTTACTTCTCATCGTCAGCGGTTAGCGTATACGCGTGTTCAACCATCTGGCTATAAACAGTGCTCCAACCGCGCCATCTGCCATCTTCACTCATCGATTCGTTGTGCCATAGACTAACAAATAATCCACCCACATTTTTGACCTGCTCCATCAGCTCGACAATTGTTGTAACTGCTTGATTAGGAGATTGGTTCATATAATGTAGTGGTGTTATGTCCATACAACAGAAAGGGATTAACTCAAGATTGGTGACCTCGTTGGTAGTTAAGTCAAAGAAACGGAACGGTGCTGCTATGCCTGCACGAAACCCTAGGTGCGTGGAGTAACCCATGGTATGATCTTGTCGAATACCAATACCGTCAAGTCTTATATAAGTATCCGGCATTTTATGCATTAAAAAATGCTGTCGGCTATGCGCAATGTCTTGGGCAACTATATTTTCAAGCAGTTGATGTTCTTGGCCGACTAAAGCGTGCTGGTAGTTCGAACGGTAAGAAGGATGTATGCCTATGGTATATCTATCGTTTAGCCGATTAATACAGCTTTGAAACTTAGCATTAGAAGCATCGGTGTTTTTATCGAATTTACCTCGTTTACCTATTTGAATAAAGTAGTTTACAATGGTTTTGTACTTCTCATGAACGTGGTCTTGCCAATCAAAGTTATAAAATGGATCTGCTTTTTGATTGGTCATAACAGACATCCTGTCTTTTACGTCTTGCCAACTTCCATTGACTACATCTCTTACAAATCCGCCAAAAGACCTTAAAAATCCTTTGTTACGATATTTCCACGCTTGGTCGATATCTATAGTGGAAAGGTATTCAAATGTCCTGGAGGTTGAACTCATCTCAGGATACATGGCTTGGAGTGCAGTTTTGAGGTGTATTGTCCATTCGTTAACGATTGGTCGGCTCAATAGACCTAATTGATACAAACAGCTCTCAGTGGCTGGAAACCGTTCGTGTGCATCTTGTCTAAACGGAAGGTATTCTTCGTAGCGACTCACCAAATAAAAACTAGACGCCAAGACATCGAGGTGAATGTCTTGATCAAGAATAAGCGTAGGTGTTGCATTCCAATCCTTACCCAAACCAATGTCGACATGCCTTATATCTGCTTCAAATAACAGATTTGAAGGTATAATATGATATCCTGAAAGGTCTTGATTCTTGGAGTAATTAATGCGAACACCATTAGAAGCAGCGAAGAGTTCTTGGTTTGAGGTAAGCGTTATTTCAAATCCAAGAAGGTCATGAAAAATCAACTCAGCAATGAAAGTTAGCCTACTATTAACCTCTGAGCTATAGAGTGTTAGCTTGTTCAAAATAGCTTTTGCCGTTGATTACTTAAAGTTGTCAAATGAATCGTTGAGAAGCTTTGCTAATGCATAATCCTTTTCAGTAACCTTGTTGTCTGCATCATGCGTTCGTAAGTTAACAAACACTTTGTTGTAGACGTTGCGCCATTCCGGATGGTGATTCAATTCTTCAATTTGTTCTGATACATCAAACATCCAACGCGTCGCGTCAAGGAAATTGTTAAATACAAATGTTTTACTCAATAAGTCGTTTTCTTCAATCCAGCCGTCCATCAATACTTTATAAGTTTTAGAAATGACGTATATCCGTCTAACTTCAATTGTACAAAATAAATCCCGGACTTGAACTCTTGTGTCGCAATGTTTACTTGTGAAACGTTTAATTCTGAGGCAATTTCCTGACCTAAGTCGTTGGAAATTGAATAACCAAATTGTTGTCCTGATTGGCTACTTATTGCTGCATCATCTATACCCAAACTAAACCCTTCAGTATTAAACGCAGTAAACAACTGGCTGAATTCCAGCTTCTTTCCCTCAGAAAGCAGAATATTATGATTTGAAAAACAAGATCGGATATCACGATGATAACGTTTGTCGAATAGCAGCGAGTCAACGGTTAATAGGATGTTAGCCATCTCTGGAATCGTGGCCGTTTTGTATTGATAGAACAAATGCTCCAACACCAAAGAATCGCAACTAGCCCGCCCAATTTTATCATAAATACACATCAACGGAGTCGACCACATTTCCCTGTCGGCGTTCGAGTTGCCGGTCATGTCTTGAGGATATTGCAACTGAGCTCCAATAGTTACACCTTCAAAAAACGGATTATGGCCGTCCCAATTAAACATTTTTTCCCATGCAAAATCCGTGTAGGATTTTGAATATGAGGCACTAAAATAGTCGGCATTTCCTTCTTCCATGGCGCTTCTATCACGTGTATTGGCATAAGAATCACCTCCGGCGACGAAAGCTAAGGCATGAGCAAATTCGTGCACGACGATTTCTCCATCTTCGGCGTCGTCAACTCCACCCTCCCCGAATTCTAATTCTACTGGTGATACACCGTAGTTGAATGAACTGAAATCGCTTCCATTGTAGGCATGAGCGTCGATAACCAAGGTATCTGGCAAGGCATTCGAAAACCCCAATTGCTCAACATGGTCAGTCATGTGGGTGATATGATAAAACGCATTGACGTCTTCAAATTGATATTGACTTCGGGTAAAAGAAAAGGTATCCGTTAACGAGAAAGTTTGTGGCGTAACCGGATTACTAACATTACCGAAGTAGTATCTTTCAGATTTTAGCCAAAAGGTATCGTTTTTGTGTTCTACAGTCATGTCAACCCATTTGCGTTCCGCATTGAGTTGAGGTACATCTAAATCTGATGAATCTATATACGGCGACCCATATGGTTTTTGAGCTGTATTTAAAGGGTTTACCAGAAACACTTGTGCTTTAACTTGTGTGTCTGGAGCCTCATAAAACAACTTTTGAGTAATTTGACCATGAACGACATCATCCACCACGATTTGTTCTGAATTAAATGTGTCATCTAGTTGTTCAAAAACGGCGAGTTCCCAACGACCATTTATGCCCACAATGACTTGTTTCGATTTAGAATGGGTTGAAGTGAAATCAGTATGGATTGCGGGAATATTGTCCTGCACAAACAGAACGTTTCCATGTAAATCTGTGTGTACCCGAATTTGAGCGTTGTAAATAGGAAAACCATCTTTCGACACCGCATAGGTATAATGTTTTCCTGTTAAGCTTTTCGTAGAACTTATAAGCCGTGTTTGATACTCTGGAAGACTTAATACGAGGTGCTCCTGACTGAGAAACTTTGTAACTGCGTCCTCGGTTTGGAGTACTTTATGTATGGAATATGTAGTGACGGCAGGTATTTCGATACCGTTCGACTGATCATGGATTACCGCAATTTGCGCAGTAGCATACTGTGACAAAACGCACAGAGTAATTACCAACAACCAGTTTTTCATTATGTAAAGTTAACGCCTTTAGACGCGATTAGGTTTATCAGTTAGTTCAAAATTGGGTAATGATTCTAGTTGTCTCTGAAATTCGCTGTACTTGGATTCGGCCAATTTAATTTCAAAATAACCGCCTATCAGGCTTGGTGGTTGAACAATCGTAAAATCAAATCTGTTCGCTAATTCGTATACCTGAAAATCTTTAGCTCCTAGATGTCTTATCCAAGCTCTTTTTTGAACCGTTTTAGTTACGATTGTACATCCGTCTAAGGCCTGTTTAGCTGCACTTCCATAGGCTTCAATAAGTCCAGAAACGCCTAATTTCTTGCCTCCGTAATACCGAACAACAGCCACCAAGGTGTAGGTTAGGTTTTTAGACTTAATTTCTCGTAGAATGGGCTGTCCTGCAGAGTTGCTGGGTTCACCGTCGTCATTAGCCCGATAGTTTTCACCGTTTAATCCCAAGCGATACGCATAACAAACATGCGTTGAGTCTGCATATTTAACCCGTAGGTCGTTAAGTAGGGTTTTTAAGCTGTCTTCACTGTCTACGTGAAATGCTAGGCCAATAAATTTTGAACCCCTGTCTTTATGCAGCACTTCTACTGACCGCTCTATGGTGATAAACGTGCCTTCCATGTTTACGGTAAGCTGATTAAAACGATAGCAAGCAAAGCCATTACAATACCAATGATATTCTTCTTGTTTAATTGCTCTCTGAAGATGATGACGGATAACACAGTTGAAAGCACTACGATGCCAACGTTGTTCAAAGGGTATACCTGGGATGTGGTGAAAAAGTCTGATTGCAGTGCCTTAAGCAGAAAGAAAATACTGAAGTAGTTTGGTATGCCAAGAATGATACCGCCAACCACGTTCTGACGCGTTATAACCGTTTTATTCGTTACAACGCGGTATACCGTTATTGCTGTGCCTAAAAACGCAGCAGCACAAAAGATCATAATGGTTGCGGCAGCTGGAGATTGGCCAACTATTTGTTGTTCTATAATCTTTAACGAGGTGTCTATCACGCCACTGCCAAGCAGCACAAATAAGGGCAACAGCAGCACCCAATTCGTTTTGCTAGTCAAAATGCGTTTGTCTTTTTTACTTACAAAATACACGCTTACTAAGCTCATCACAATCCCGACAATCAATAGTGCGGTAAGCGATTCTTTTAAAAATAGAAAGGCG
>Ga0209630_10003396_pt1 | contig 14551 bp, 12 predicted proteins | sample COG_01_FD_184745 | JGI IMG/M metagenome (GOLD analysis project Ga0209630, IMG submission 184745) | Pelagic Microbial community sample from North Sea - COGITO 998_met_01 (SPAdes) (version 2) | ecosystem: Environmental > Aquatic > Marine > Neritic zone/Coastal water | place: Helgoland, sampling... | reverse complement strand
TCCAGTACCATCGACGACGGCGACCTTAACGCCGGTACGTAATCCCGGGTCGAGACCGATGGTCGCACGTTGACCTGCGGGCGATGCCAGTAAAACATCTTTCAAATTATCGGCGAACACCTTAATTGCTTCCGCTTCGGCTTTTTCGCGCAGGCTACCGAGTAAGTCATTTTCGACTTGCATTAACAATTTCACACGCCAGGTCCAACGCACCACCTCGGTGAGCCACTTGCTTGCGGCGGGTATCTCGGCGAGTTCAGCACTTGGACAATAAGGCGTTCCAAAGGTTTGTGCGATGGCAAGTTCGCAAGGGTGGGCGTCGTTGTATTCGAGGTCTGGAATATCGAGCTTTAATGACAACACACCTTCCTTACGACCCCGGAACAAAGCCAGTGCCCGATGCGGTGGTACTTTGGTAATGGCTTCGCGGTAATCAAAGTAATCACGAAATTTCTCACCCTGTTCTTCCTTATCCTTGCTGACACTACTCATCAACATACCCTTGTCGGCAATCAAGGCTCGCAGACGTGCGAGCAGGTCGGCGTGCTCGGCAAAGCGCTCCATGAGGATAAATTTGGCACCATCAAGGGCCGCCTGGCTATCGGTAATCTCGTCGTTTATGTATTCATTGGCGAGGGTTTCAGGCTCGACATTGAAGTCTTGCATGATTGCATCGGCAAGTGGTTCAAGGCCTGCCTCGATTGCAATCTGACCTTTTGTTCGGCGCTTTTTCTTATACGGCAGATACAAGTCTTCGAGTCGGGTCTTGGTCTCCGCCTGCTCGATGGCCGTTCGCAACTCGGGTGTAAGCTTGCCCTGCTCTTCGATATTCGCGAGCACGCTTGTACGGCGCTCGCCGAGTTCACGCAAATAGCCCAGTCGCTCGTTGAGCAGGCGCAGTTGGCTATCATCGAGTCCGCCGGTTGCTTCCTTACGGTAACGCGATATGAACGGTACTGTGGCACCTCCATCGAGCAAGGCCAGCGCAGCGTCGACCTGCGATAGTTTGACATTGAGTTCTTGGGCAATAATCTGGGGAATAGCAGGCATAGGCTTAGTAGTCGTTTTTAGTTTTGTCTCAATGGGTTTAATGGGGCGGTGATTTCATGCGAGAAGAAAAGATAAAAAGAAATCAAATCTATTGCGCAATCACTAATCTAACTGCTTGTAGTTCATACTTCGCATTGTTGATGACTTCTGTGCAGGCGTGAAGTTGTTCTTCCATAAATTCTATTTCTTCTTGCCGGATCGTTTTGTTTTTCTTTTGAAGTTGTTTCAGACGTTCTATCTCTGAACCAAGTAATGTATCAACGCGTTGCTGTGCTTCTTTTCTGACTTCTGGGACTTTTGAATCTGTGAATTTTGTGGCGAAGTCGATCATGGTTTCTATTTCAGGCTTGATCTGTTTGATTATCGCGTGTGCGGTTTGGCGTTCAATCTTTTGACAAAGTGTGTTGAGTTTGTCGTGGGGCAATAGTTTTGCGTAGTTCTTTCTGTCTTTACTAATCAGTGTCCGTAGCGGAGTGATCGGTAGGTAGCGATCAACTTGTAGTCGCATTGGCGCAATGGCGCTGATGCTGGAGAAGGTTTCTAACATGATGGTGCCGGGTTCTATGCCTTCCATTTCTATACTAGTGATATACGTGTTGCCGATCTCACTGGTTAATACCATCTCTATCGCTTCGGCGACCATAGGGTGTTCCCAACTGACGAAGGATAAGTCTTCGCGGCTGAGTGCCTTGTCACGGTCGAAGGTGATGGTGATACTTTCGTCGCTGAGTCCCGGGAAGTAACCGGTACGCATGTGATCGCTAGGATGCAGTATCCAGGTGTTTTCGGAATGTTCTTCATGATCGACGCCATAGGCATCGAACATGTTTTCCATATAGTCCATCAAGACTTTGGGATTCTCTTCTTCACTAATAGCTTCAATGATTTCTTCAGCGATATCTTTGCGACAGGAATTTAATTCAATCAGCCTATCTCTACCATCATGCATGGCTTGCTTTACGCTATCGGTGTGCGACTTGGTCTCGTCTATCAATGTTGTGATGTCGGTATCGGGTTTATCTAAGGCCGCGTTGAGCGGCTCATCAAATTTCTCATAGATAGAATAGGCCGCGGCGCAACTTTCGATAAAAATATTGAGCCCATTGTTGTACCAGTTAAAGAGGACCTCTTGTGCTGAGTGTTCAATATAAGGCACATGGATGTTGATAGTTTCAGTTTGGCCAATACGATCCAGTCGACCAATACGTTGCTCTAATAAATCTGGATTCAATGGCAGGTCGAATAACACGAGGTGATGGGCGAATTGGAAGTTACGGCCTTCGCTACCGATTTCGGAACAGACCAGTATCTGTGCACCACCCTCAGTATCGGCGAAGTAGGCCGCTGCTCGGTCGCGTTCAATAATGCTAAGCCCCTCGTAAAATGCGGCACAGCGAATGCCCATTTTAAGTTGTAAGTATTTTTCTAGGCTCGTTGCGGTCTCTGCATTGGCGCAGATGACCAATACCTTTTCTAACTTTAACTTTGTTAATAGCGAGATTAAGTGTTGAACGCGTGGGTCTTGCTTTAGCCAGTCTTCGCTTTCGATTTCTATTTCAGGGAACAGTGTTTGTTTTCCTGACAGTGAAACGTAGATCTCAGGGTAGGCTAGCGGCATGGCGTGCAACTTTCTTTCTGGAAAACCTTTTATCGCTTCGCGCGTATTGCGTAAGAACACACGTCCTGTGCCATGACGGTCGAGGAGCTTGCTGACAATTTTCTCTCGTTCTGCAATATCAGGGTTGTTGTCGTTTGGTGCTTCATCCTCTAGATATGTTTTTAATAAACCGAGTATGTCTTCACTTATAGGTTCGTCTTGTTGATCGAGCAAGACCTTTACGGTGTCACTCAGTTGTTGGTAACCCTGTTCTTCCTGCATGAAGCTCTCGAGGTCATGAAAGCGCGCGGGGTCGAGTAGTCGTAGGCGTGCAAAGTGACTTGCAGCACCGACTTGTTCCGGAGTCGCGGTAAGTAATAATAAACCGCGGCACTGTTCGGCCAATGCTTCAATACATCGATAATCGTGACCCTCATCACCTTCATCCCAATGTAAGTGGTGCGCTTCATCAACGACGACCATGTCCCAGTCTGCGCTCAGTGCATCTTTGAACAGGCTTGGATCACTGGTTAAGTTGTCGAGGCTACATATAATTAATTGTTCACTTTCGAATGGATTACCTTCTTCTTCACGCAGAGCGAGTAATCGGTCGGCATTAAACAAGGCAAAACGTAGGTTAAACCGACGTAGCATCTCGACTAACCATTGATGAGTCAGGGTGTTGGGCACGACGATTAGGACGCGATTTGCCAGACCAGTATGGAGTTGATAATGCAGGATCATCCCGGCTTCTATGGTCTTGCCGAGGCCAACTTCATCGGCCAGTAAGACACGTGGCGCGAAACGTTTAGCGACTTCGTGGGCGATATAGGTTTGATGCGGTAACAGGTTTGTGCGCGAACCCAGCAGTCCTTTGACTGGTGATTGCTGAAGTCGGTTTAACAGCAATAATGTCTCACAACGTAGCTGGAAGGCCTTGAGATTGTCGAGCTGGCCGCTGGTCAGGCGTTGTTTTGGAGAGGTCAGCTCGACAAAGCTGTTCAAATCGAGCTCATCTATCTCATGTTGTTCGCCTTCGGCATCTCTGACGTGATAAATCAGTCGACCTTGATGCGGTTCTGCTTTGAGAACCTGAAAGGTGCGGTCATCTTGCGTATGAATAGTTTCGCCCGGTTTATGCTCGATGCGAGTAAGCGGTGCAGTCTGCACGGCATAGAGTCGCTCCTCGTCGACAGCAGGAAAACTAATAGTAATGTGACGACCTTCAATACCAACAATTATACCTAAGCCAAGTTCTGTTTCAGTGTGGCTGACCCAGCGTTGACCGATTACAAATTCTGACACATTTACTACCTATATTTTATTTATCAAAATGGGGGCGAATATTATCAGGCGTCGTTGCATTTGGGTAATATAATGCGTGTTTATATCATTGTGCTGAAAACTAAATATGACACTACTCGAAAAAATATATGATTTAGCACCGGAACAAAGCCAGATTCTGCAAACTGAATTCGTTGATGATCAATTAATCGAGGTTCGTGAGTTTGAAAACTATCGTTGGTTGCAGATTGGTGGTGATTCAATTCAGGGGCTGATGGATGTGAATTCACCCAGCCAAATTTTATTGCCAAATATACAAGCCTTATTGACAACTTTATTAGTTTGTCCCGAACCAAGGCAGTTACTGAATTTGGGTTTTGGTTGTGGATCAATAGAAAGGTTTTGCATCGATAGATTATCTGACGTAGAGATAACCTCACTTGAAACATCTGAATCAGTAATTCAATTAGCCAAAGAGTTTTTCTTTATCGGGGTCGGGGAGGGATGCCAAATTATTAATACCTCTGCAGAAGTATTTTTGGACAATGAAAAAAAAGCCTACGATATAATTTTGTGTGACATCTTTAATGATGAAGAACATCCCGCCTGTTTATACGATGCTACCTTTTATAAAAACCTGGATAACTGTCTTGATGATAAAGGTGTATTGGCGATAAATCTTTTGCCAGAATCTGAAGATGATGTGCTTGATATCTTATTATCGATGAAAAATTATTTTGATAATATTTCTTTGCTAGAAGTACCCAACCATTTTAATGCAATACTCTTTGCGTCGAATTCTAGATTACCTGAAGCAGCTGAACTGGAAACCCGTGCGAATAAATGTCTGAATCAAACCGGCCTTGATTTAAGCGACCTGCCACAAAGGTTAAATAGATTGATGGAGATGATGCCGGTTTAAGTCAACATGGCCTTAGTCTAGAACAGGTATAACACAGCTTGTACCCTCCGGCGCCAAGCATTTTTGCTCATCACAGGCTTGCAGTCCTAGTTTTAATTTTAATAAGTTTTTAGGAAAGGTAAGCTCGTTATTATCATTCGATAAATCTGCAGTAATCTGGATTGTCCCTTCAAAAACATCAGTAGGCTCTGTCTGAAATCCTAGAGTTTTAGTTATGAACGCGGGGTAAAAAATATGATCGATTGTCCATCCTTTAATTGCTTGCACGGATACCGGAACGGCAAGATTAAATTCATCTTTTATTTGATTAAGATGCCATTTTTCAGCAATGGTAATGGTTAGTATCAATTTATACTTATCTTTGACTTTATTGCACACGCCAGAAATATGGATATTGCCATCGGCACACCATTGTTGATGAGATTGTTCGCCAGCAAACATCTCCAGCATGCCACACATTAGATAGCTACAGATATAGGGGCGTTGAGTGATATCATGCGAATAGGCCATGATTAATTGTTGGGCTGTCGAGTGATATCGCTTCTCCCCAGTGCGCCTTGCTAGTCTTATTAATGTTTTTAACGCAACTGAATTACCGGAAGAGGTAGCGTTATCATTGATCTCTTTTGGTGATGCAGGTAATAAACTGTCTTTGCTTTGACTGCCCATGAAGAAACCACCATTTTCTTTATCCCAGAAAGATTCGATCATGACATCAGTCAGAGTTGCCGCATGATCTAGCCATTGTCTGTCTTGAGTGGCATCGTAGATCTGTAATAAAGCTTCTGCTAAATAGGCATAGTCTTCCTGTAGGCCAGAGATAGAGGCTTGACCCGCCAGACTGGAGCGGCTTAGTTGCCCGTCTTCAGTTTTATTCTTCTCTAAAAGAGCATTAGCAGCCCTGATGGCGGTATCGATATAGTCTTTTCTGTTGAGTTGTTGCCCGACATAGGTAAATGATTTAATCATCATAGCGTTCCAGGCTGTAATAACCTTGTCATCGCGCAGTGGCGGTATACGTTTCTCTCTTGTTTCCCACAATGCCGTTTTACTGGCTGCTAGTCGATCGACCAGTTGCTTATAGCCGATATCGTTTTCATTGGCATAGTCTTCTAGTGGTCGATTTAAATTGAGAATATTTTTGCCTTCAAAGTTTCCACTATCAGTGACTTGATATAGCTCAATAAATTCTTTTGCATCATTTTTTAGTAAAAATTCGATTTCAGATTTATCCCAGATAAAGAACAGGCCTTCTTCACCTTCACTATCAGCATCGGTAGCGGAATAAAAGCTTCCGTCTTTATTTGTCATCTCACGACTAACATAATCCAATGTTTCACAAGCAATGCGTTTGAAATCCTTTGCACCGGTTATGGTGTAGGCTTGGGCAAAGACATAGGATAGATTTGCCTGGTTGTAGAGCATCTTCTCGAAGTGTGGAATCAACCAATTTTTATCTGTTGCGTAACGGTGGAACCCCCCGGCTATTTGATCATAAATTCCTCCACAACTTTGGATCTGTAGTGTTTTAATAACGGCATGCAGTTCATCTTGTTTTCCCGTTAAGACGGCGTATTCGAGCAAGAAATAAAGGTAGGGTTCATTTGGAAATTTAGGTGCCTGCCCGAAGCCACCATTAGTTTCATCATGGTGATTCATGATCGACTGTGCTGTGACGTCAATGACATTAGGGCCAATCTCATTAAGTGATCGTTTAGTTTGCATTGCGCCGGCGACTTGGGTGCTTATCGAATTGGCCTGTTCCAGAATCTCAGCAGACTGTTTATGCCAGAGCTCATCCACGCGATTCATTAAGGCAATGAACTGAGACGGCTGATAATAGGTGCCACCAAAGAAGGGTTTTCTCTCAGGCGTTAAGAAACTACTCATAGGCCAGCCACCATGGCCTTGCATCATCATTACTGCGGTCATGTAGTAAGTGTCCACATCGGGATGGCACTCTCGATCTACCTTGATGCAGATAAAAAATTCATTCATGTGTTTTGCAACTTCTTCATTATCAAAACTTTCTTCTTCCATGACATGACACCAATGACAAGTTGAATAGCCGATTGATAAAAATACCGGTTTGTTTTCGGCTTTGGCTTTCGCAAATGCCTCATCGCCCCAGGGAAACCAGTCAACCGGGTTATGCGCGTGTTGTAATAGGTAGGGCGAGTCTTCTAGTATCAGGCGATTGGTATGGATGGGTTGTTGATTATCATCTAGGTATCTCGTTCTAGGCTGATAGGCCGTGCCTTTATCTTTTAATGCGCTGAGCAGTGAAGTTTTTAAGGTTTCTGAATGATCAAACATAATAATTTCTGACGTTTACTAAATTAATTTGTTGCTTACTTTTGAATTGTCTGTGAACAAAGGATTTAAAGAAATTGCGTTTCCTGCGATCAGATACGGACATCTATGGTTTCCCTATAGAACCGGCGACATAGATTGCATTAACTGCATTGAAAAAATATGAACACACATTCACGCGTATTATTATCTGTTGTTTTTCTCCTGCGGATGCAGGCATCTATCAGGCGCTTCTCGGTTAGTTAACTAGTCTGTGTACTGAAATAGTTTTACAACTTTTTGAACACCACCTGTTTGTCTTGCAATATCGGTTGCTACTTCTGCCTCAGCGCGACTCACAATCCCCATCAGATAGACAACGCCTTTTTCTGTAACTACTTTTATTTCAATACCGGTGAGATTCTTGTTTGCAAACAACTGCGTTTTAACTTTCGTGGTAATGTAAGAATCACTGGTTCTCGCAACCATTGAACTTGGGGCGGCAATGGTGATTTCGTTATAGACATGTGTGACCTTGTCGACCGATTTAACTAATTCTAATGCCTTTTGGCGCATGGCGTCGGTTGGTGTTTCACCTGTGAGTAATACTACGGTGTTATAACTAATTACATTCCAATGTGCTTGTTCTTTTAATTCAGGGTCACTTTTGAGTGCCTGGCCTGCTTTTACTTCGATTGTTTGGTCTTCAAGCTGGGCGCCGGGTGTTCTTCTGTCGACGGCTACTGTAGCGACCGATGCAGCACCACCGACTGCGATAAGCGCGCAACCCGAGAGATGAGGCATTAAACAAAGTAAAATTAATAAATATAATAATTTAATGTGCTTCATTATTTATCCGTCCTGTCCGAGTAATTGTAGGTCCACGAGATCACAAAGCGAATGGATAACCATTATATGAACTTCCTGTATCCGTGCTGTTGACCAGGTTGGAACACGTATTTCAAAATCATTGTCGTTCATCAGATCAGCAATTTGGCCACCCTCTCTTCCAGTCAAAGCAATAACGACCATGTTTCTGTCATGGGCGGCATCGATAGCATGAACAATATTGTGTGATTCACCGCTGGTACTGATAGCAAGCAGCACATCATTTTCTTGTCCGAGTGCTCGAATTTGTTTTGAATAGATCTCGGCAAATTGATAGTCGTTTGCAATAGAAGTCAGGGTTGAAGAATCCGTAGTTAGGGCGATAGCAGGTAAGCCTGGGCGTTCCATTTCAAAGCGATTAAGCATTTCTGCGGAAAAATGTTGTGCGTCAGCAGCAGAACCGCCATTACCGCAAGCCATGATCTTGTGATCATTTAAAAGTGCATCTGCTATAGCTGCTGCGGCATCAGCGATAACGGGTGCTAGCTTGCCCACAGCATCAGTTTTTACCTGAATGCTTTCATTAAAGTTGTTTATTACGCGTTGAATGGCATCCATTGGAGTTAATTCATTATCTAAAAATCGACGTCATTATGCCTGAAATGCATTTTTAATCCACTCGATTACCGGCTTATTAAGCTCACCAGCAATGGCGATGACGTCATAGCGACATTGATAAGTTCGATAGTTTTTATGTTTGGATAAATAGTATTCACTGCTGATAATAATTTTTCGACACTTATGTTGATCAATTGTTTCAATAACAGCTAAATATTGCTCATTTTTTCGATAGCGAACTTCGATGAAGGTCAGTATTTCCTTATCAAGACCAATCAGATCGATCTCGCCAAAGCGACTATGAAAATTTTGGTCGATCAACTTTAGGCCTTGTTTGGTCAGGTATTGTGCTGCAATGTCTTCAGCGATTTTACCAGTGTGGTTGGCGGTGTTGATTTCTTTATCATCCATCAATTTGCGGTAGTTAATTCAACAATACAGGTTTCCCTTCAACGAATTGAGCGCGTCGTAATTTACGTCTTACAATATTATCTGGTGTAATGCTCAGGTCGCCAGTTTCGCCACTTAGAAAAGTATTTTTTTCTGTACTTAGGCGACTAATTTCCGGGATTAAATGATAAGCATCAATCCCGAGTGCATAGAGACGTCTGTATTGAGATCTTTCCTGTGACCAGTTTCGATTGAGTGCGTCCTGAATAATCGAAAGTTGACGTGAAGTATCCAGTATCCAGGGCATATCGATAAACATAACATCATTTAAATCGATATCTCTGGCTTCATCGAAAATACCTGTGAATATATGTGAGGTTGAATAGACGGGCAAATCACCAGCGCGATGAAAACGAAATTGTGGAAACAATTGATGGGCATCACCGGGCACCGCCGCAGTGAATATAAAATCTGCATCTTCTCGACGTCGCTCGACATTATTTATCTTTATATTAAGTTTATTGCGTAGATCTCGACCACGTTTCTCACTGCTATCTATATTTAACAGTGCTTTAACCGGAGAACCAAAGTCTTTTGAATTGCTTTGAAAGATAGCACGTTCCAATACGCCGCCACCGAGCTCTATCCAACGTGACATAAATGCTTCTGCAATACGATCACCCCAAGGGTTACCCGGAGTCATTACTAATGCCAATCGATGGCCATCAGACATAGCAATTTCAGCAACTTGAGCAGCCTCATCTTCAGGAGACAGACCGAACTGAATTAGTTTGTCATTAGTCTGTTCCGTATTTAGTTCTTGACGATTAAGAGCCAGAACCTGAATCGGAAGCTCACCCTGATTGGCCAATTGATTGATGGCTTCTTTTTCTAATGGACCGACGACATAATCAACGCCATCGCTTACGGCTTGCTGATAAACGTCAATAATATTCAGGGAATTTGCGTCATAGATTTCAATATCTGATTTTTCCTGACCATCCATATACCAGGCAGCTAAAAAACCATCGCGTATAGCAGTTGAGGATTTTTCGAATTTGCCGGTCAAAGGTAATAGTAATCCAATTTTTACTGGTCGTTTTACAAATTGTTTGCTCTTGCCTATCAACTCTTGAGCGATAGATGAATATGCCGGGTGTCCCGGGTAACGCTGTACCCAACCATCAATGGCATTGTTTAGTCTGGCTGGTTGATATCGGTATGTTTGGTAAAGAGACGCCAGTTCAAACCAACTGGTTAATTCGTCTGGAGCCGCGATCCGTAAATCATCAATATCTGACGCAGGTATTGATTCAAGCACGTTCCAAAGTGACCGATTATTTTGCTCGGTCTCAATTGGCGTACTCAGGTAATTAGATAAAAGTAAGCGTTCTGAAGCCGCTTTTAGGTAGTCTCCATGAGCTAGATAAGCTTTGGCGCGAATATCATGAAAAGTCACTCTCAAGCTTTGTGGGATATTGGGTTCAGATAAACCATTAAGCAGACTCAATGCCTTGCCCGGTTGCCCAAATTCCAATTGGAGGCGAGCACTCAGGATCTTCATTCTAATATTCTGTAATGAGTCATCGTCTGCAACAATTGTGTCACTTAGGGTTTTTTGGGCGGCGCCATAATCCTCAGCTTCGACATAGGCTGCTGCTGCCTTCAAGCGATATACCGTTGCATTCTGCTTATCTTTCGCGGACAAACTAAGGTATTCAAGTGCGGCGGCAGAATAATCTCCCGATTGCATCAAAGTACGGGCATTTGCTTCAGGATCGGCCTGTACCTGAGGGGTTGAGTCCTTGGTAGGGCCACAGGCAGTCAATAAAGCCAGTGAAATAAGTGAAATTATTAAAAGTCGCATGGGTATATTGTGTAACATTGCATCCATAATTACGACACCCAAATTTGAATAGCGTTTAGGAGCAACCATTGTCAGGTTCTTTATATATTGTAGCGACACCTATTGGTAATCTGGGTGATATTTCTGAACGTGCAATTGAGGTTCTGAAGCAATGTGATTTAATTGCTGCGGAAGACACACGGCATAGTAAAACCTTGTTGGAACGATTTGCTATAAAGACCAAAGTTAAGGCCTATCATGAACACAATGAAGAACAATTCACCGCACAGCTGATAAAAAAAATTGTCGATGGAGAATCCATTGCCTTAATTTCAGACGCAGGTACGCCTTTAATAAATGACCCCGGTTACAAGCTGGTCACTGCAGCACATGATAATGGGATTAAGGTAATTCCAATACCAGGGCCTTCGGCAGTAATTACAGCCTTATCTGCCTCCGGTTTACCTACCAGCAAGTTTATCTTTGAAGGTTACTTGCCGAGCAAGGCAGAGGCCCGAAAAAAATGTTTACAGCTATTAGTATCAGAATCACGAACACTGATTTTCTACGAGGCACCACACCGCATACGCGAGTCTATACAAGATATGCGAGATGTATTTGGTTCTGAAAGACGGGTCACTATTGCCCGTGAACTCACTAAACAGTACGAACAAATTGTGCGTGATAGCTTATCTGCAGTTAACGAAAAATTAATAAGCGAAGAGATAAAAATAAAAGGTGAATTCGTTGTTATCGTTGAAGGTGCTCAAGAGATATCTGTCACCGACGCTGAAGTGCTACGCATCAACCAAATCCTTTCCGAAAAACTCCCACCCAAAGATGCTGCAGGTATAACGTCAAAGATAACTGGCAAGAAAAAAAATGAGGTCTATCAAATGGTGCTGGAAGCCAGTGAAAAATAGACTCAAAAGCTAAGTGGACTTGTACAATTTAAATAATGTCCGTTTTTCTATATTTCTTTACATGATAATATGCTGCCACACGATTAATATCGAAAACAAAAAATTGTTCATTATCAATTCACAATATTAGCAACGGATAAATAACTTAAAATGAAAACAACAACATTATTAGAAGAAGAGTTTCACCATGATGGTAAAGGGCCGACATTAGAACGCGTTATTTGGTCGCATGGTGGCGTTATATTAAAAGGTTTTGAGTATTTGAATCCTGAGGATGAAGATAATGAAGATAATATAAAGCATTTGAAACTCATCGGGGTTGAGGCATTTTCGATGACGACTGAGGAAGTGCATGCTAATGTTTTGACGACGGAAGATTCGGTTGCTGCAATATTTAAAATTGATGGCTCAGACTGGATTAAGCAGTTTGAGCCAGAGCACCTAGGTAGTTGCAGCCACTATCAATTCATATTTCACAGTGAGATCTATGATGTGATATGCCATGAGGTAAAAGTGGGCAAAGGACGATTGTTAAGTGATATGCAGACTGTTGCAGATAATAATGCAAGACCGCTTCCAGACTAACTAATATGGCACTGGAACAATTAGGATTTGGTCCCTATAGAGTTAAATTAATTACTAATAATATTATTTGAATTACCTATTATCTTAAATTTTTATTGCCCAGGTATTTATAATCTTTAATCTGCCTCAATTAGGTTGGAAGCATTTCTTTATCCAGCAATTAAAGCCTGAAGAAAATGAGCAATGTTATCTTGCGCGAATCGCGCAAATTCATCGTAGCCATTGCATTGTCTGGAGTAACAAGGGAATTGAAAGCTTTGAAATAGGCGTATTCAGTGACCCAAAGAGTCTTGCTGTCGGCGATTGGATGTTGATTCCAGATGAAGGTGAACGCCCACTTCGAATACTCGATAGAGAAACAGTATTGACGCGTAAAGCTGCAGGAAAGCGTACAAATGATCAGATCATTGCTGCAAACGTTGATACTTTATTTATTGTTACGTCTTGTGATCAAGACTTTAATGTCTCACGTATTGAACGTTATTTAGCCTTAGCGAATGAAGCGAAGATAAGCCCAGTCATTGTTCTGACTAAAATTGATTTGTCTGATGATGTCGATTCATTCAAACAGTCCGCTATCGTATTGCAAAACAACCTTCGGGTTGAATGTGTCAATGCTAAAGAAAATGCAAGTCTTGCTTCATTGAGAACCTTGTGTACTGAAGGGCATACGATTGCGTTAGTGGGATCATCTGGTGTTGGAAAGTCGACATTGATTAATAGTCTGACTGATTCTGACCAGTTAACGGCAGATGTCAGTTTTGAAGACGGAAAAGGACAACATACAACGACTTCACGTTCATTACATTTATTACATGATGGCGGCTTACTTATCGATACACCGGGAATTCGAGAATTGCAGTTGACTGATTGTGAAACCGGGATTGGAGATACTTTTGATGAAGTTCTGTCGTTTATAGCACAATGTAAATTTAATAACTGCCAACACGATACCGAAATAAAATGTGGTATCAAGGCTGCACTTGAGTCGGGTGATCTTGAACAACGACGTTGGGAAAGTTATCAGAAGCTTCAAGATGAACAGAAGGAACGCAATATACCCAAATACGAGAAAGGTAGAGCGCGAAAATAGCTATATATGGTTGGCTTGGTAGGGTTTAAAGTTAATTACATCACAGTTTTTGTTTATTCATTTAAGTTTTTCTAAACTTTTATTCATATTTGTATCCAACATAGTAAGAAGGAGAACAATTATGAAAAACAATTTTTATATTTTAATAATATCGACATTACTGACTATGTCTCCAGTGACATTTGCTGATGATATCGTTATCAATGGCGCTATAGGTGGCGCTATAGGTGGCGCTATAGGTGGCGCTATAGGTGGTGCCGTTGGTGGGCGTGAAGGCGCCATCATTGGGGCTGGAGTTGGTGCTGCTACAGGTGCTGCTGTTAATACCAGTAAAAATGAAGATAATCATCATCATAAAAAGCACCATCATAATAAGCATCATTATAATTCAAGTCGATTTTGTCCGCCTGGACAGGCCAAAAAAGGTCGATGTTAGTTATAAGGTCGATGTTAGTTATAATGCTTGTTTAAAACCGAGGATGAACCCTCGGTCTTTATTAGAAAGCAATGGTTCATATTTTTAATAAATTTAGTGTATAAACTTTAGATCTAAGTTTTTCCTTGCAAGAAATCTTTCTCCCAATACACTAGCACCCAGAGTCGGCCAGGCAGTCGCTGTTGGATTTATTCTAATAGAGGAAAGTCCGGGCTCCACAGGGCGAGGTGCCAGATAACGTCTGGACGGCGTGAGCCGATGGAAAGTGCCACAGAAAATATACCGCCTGTTTCGATAGGTAAGGGTGAAATGGTGCGGTAAGAGCGCACCGCGTTGTTAGCAATAACAGTGGCAGGGTAAACCCCACCTGGAGCAAGACCAAATAGGGAAACGATGGTGCGGCCCGCACTGTTTCCGGGTAGGTTGCTTGAGGTGTCTGGTGACAGGCATCCCAGATGAATGATTGCCCAAGACAGAACCCGGCTTATCGGCCGACTCTTTTTTATTCTCCACATAGACTTAAGTAAGAGGTTTAACTATGAGCTGGACGGTTTATTTATCAGGTGAGATCCACACTGACTGGCGTGAAAAAATTAAACAAGGTACCGATAAACTGGGCTTGGACATTGACTATACGTCAGCCGTCACCAATCACGATGCGAGTGATGCCGCTGGTGATCACTTAGG
>Ga0209630_10003395_pt1 | contig 14559 bp, 20 predicted proteins | sample COG_01_FD_184745 | JGI IMG/M metagenome (GOLD analysis project Ga0209630, IMG submission 184745) | Pelagic Microbial community sample from North Sea - COGITO 998_met_01 (SPAdes) (version 2) | ecosystem: Environmental > Aquatic > Marine > Neritic zone/Coastal water | place: Helgoland, sampling... | reverse complement strand
GACCAGGTTTCTGCTTTTACGCTTGGTCACGTCCTTAAGGCGTACTACCGAAATGACCCTAATGTGGACGTAGACGTTAGTCCATCACCGTACAAATTCTACAGATTTGGTACAAATTTGCTCGGATTTGACCACGGACACCACGTCAGACCCGCCAGATTAGCGGCTTTAATGGCCCATGAGTGCAAAGATGTGTGGGCAGACACTACTTTTCGGGAATGGCACCTGGGAGATCAGCATCGCAAAGGATCGTCTAAACCGATTACAATGGAGGAGCAAGGCGTTAGCGTGGAATATTTACCCGCTCTGACGCCGCCAAACGCTTGGCACCGTCTGAAAGCCTTTAACTGGCAGCAACGTGGTGCTATGGGGTTTGTATGGGATTACGTTGAAGGTCCTCTTGCTCGCGTCCAGGTTAACCTAAATAGCTACACAGGTAAGCCAACTGGTAAGTAGGAGCTTTAACTCAGCGTAACGTATTGTCCGAAACCAAGGAGGGTTGTATGGCAAGTCGCTACGGTAAAAAGTTCGACCGGGTATTACGACAGCTAAGAGAAGAGTGTCCTCTAAAGACACCTATTAAAGTTCAAACCAAGGACTTAACTAAGGAGAAACTTTGCGGGTGCTGTATTGCGTATATCAGTGCAAAAGGAAAGATTGAAAAGTTTGTGATTGAAATAGATCGCAACATGCCAGTTCCTACAGCTATAGATACGTTATTACACGAGTGGGCACACGCTATGGATAAGGAAGCCAATGGTATACCGACAGAACCCCATCGTAATAGCTGGGGAGAGTGTTACGCGAAGACCTGGCGTGTATACCTTGGTAAGGATGATGAAGAGGAGGAAGACGCAAAAGATTGATAATTACTTATCTACCGACTCTCAAGAGGATGTCTATATGTGAATATAGGCATCCTTTTTTTATTTAGTTTAAGTTGACATCTTCACCCAAACAGGTTACAAATCCTAAATCTAGATTTTAGGATTCTGTTTCAAAGGAGGAAGCGTTGAGAACTAGATATATCAAACCTGGTGTACGTAACCGTTTTGTAGTGCGAGGTCCTTTTACTGAAGACTTCGTACATGTTTCTAAATTTATGCTCGCGTCTGGTTTTAAGACTGCGACATTTCTTCAATACTGGAAGCATGTAGTTTTTTGGAGACGCTCCGAAGGAGGCCCAAAAGATAAAACTAAAAAACTTAATACGAATACACCTTCTAAAGCCTAGCGGAGTTCTCCATGTCTTTGCCTTTAGTTTCTGCGATTGTTCCTTGTATTGATCCACGGCGTGTAAGCTTAGTACGCAAAGCGGTTAACAGCTTACTCGTGTCTAACTATGACCCCCTTGAGATTCTTGTAATTAACGGGACTGGTGGGAACATATTGACTAACGATGTTTTATCTGGCGAGCCAGGTAAGGTATCGCATGTAATCAAAGAAATACCTGTTTCTAGTTTTGCTAACGCGGCTGCGATGCGAAACGCAGGAATACGGGCTGCGGCTGGAGATTGGGTGTTGCCGGTAGATGATGATGACTGGCAGCACCCGCACCGCGTAGAGTATCAGATGGCTAGACGACGCCACGGTAGGCCTTGCTTGCTCCGATATATGTTGCAAGTAGATTTGTCTGAGTTTTCTGAAAGCTCTAATTCTAATTTTGATGGCAGCATTAAAACTCGCCCTTTTATTGCCCTTAAGAACGAAGAAAAAGGTATTCCCTCTACAGCACTATTTCCACGCAAGAAAGAATCAGGAGAACTGTGGCTGTATGACGAAAGTCTAGATAAGCAAGAACACTACGATTTGCTTGAAAGAATGCAGTTAGATGGTTTAGATCCTGTTGTCTGTCAGAACCAAAACAGCGATTTTGTTCATAACCAGTGCAGGCCTCTCATGCAAATTGCTTTTTTCCACTCAGAAAATGTTTTAAGTTTTAAAGAGTTTTTCGGCGTAAAGAATAGGCCAGACTCAAGGAATTTTCCGAACGGACTAACAGCCACGGACGCAGAGCAGCTAAAGACTGTTCTCGAAGGCTACCGGTTCGTAGTCACGTAAAAGCTTTCAAGGAAGGTATATGGCTTGGTACAACGAAGAGAGTCCTGAGACTCTCAACTTCGTAGTCGTAGGTAACGACTACGCGGGGCATTCTTTATTGCAGGCTTCTCTAGCTGCTCACCCAAACATGGCTTGTCACGGAGACTTGTTTAATCCCGCAGAGAAAATACGTCGAAAAGAACATGAAGAGTATTTTGGCGACTCGGGTAAAGTTCCTGACTGGTACCAGCCCCACACAATTAGCATAGAGCAATATCTAAACAACAAGATATTTGATAATACGCTTTTTAATGAAAAAGCAGTTGGCGTAAGGTTGAATTATTCTTTGTTTGTTAAATGCGATATTTGGGATTACGTTGATCAAAAATGCCGAGGAGGTGATTTTTGTTTGTTACACGTTACTCGGAACCCTGTTGCTTGTTTTGTCGAATACATGGCTAGCTCAGATAACGACGACGTCTTCTTCATGGGTAAAGACAGGAAGTTTGGGAGCATGATGCTCGACCCGCGTAAACTAACAGATTTTGTTAGAGAGCATTTGGCGAATGAGCTTAAGGTTAATAGACTTTGCAATGACAGAGCAATAATACCGTACAGTGAATTAATATTAGATAACCGTAAAACTTTAAATAAGGTTTTTAAGTTTTTAGAGGTTCCTTTTAGCCCAGCATGCGTACCTAACACTAAAAGGTTTAGCATGCAGGATACTCGTAACCGTATAGGCAATTTGAGTCAGCTTGAATCTGAGCTGCCAGGCGATGTTCTTGATTATTTACAAACCCCGAATTTATTCTGAGCCTATTAATGCCCAACCCACGAATTGAAGATTTCACTAAAAGAGAACTTCAAGTTATCAAGTTGATAGCTAAAGACAAAAGATATAAGGACATAGCTGAAGACCTGGGCCTTCATACCGAGACAATACGGACATACGCTATGCGTATTCGTAAGAAGCTAGGAGTCAGCTCGAAAGTAGGTGTGGCTTTATGGTGGACTAAGCAAAAGGATAACAATGGAAATTAACTTTAAAGACTTTGTGGTTTTGTACGACAAGACAAGCTACGAGTCTTACAAGGCTGCTTGTGTAGAGAAGTTACTTGGAGAAGGTACTGATGTTATTCCGCAAGCGATGGTTTCAGATAGTACGGTACAGTTTCCAGACCCGCCAGAGCGTTATCCTTGCCTAGTTGCATCTTTAGTACGTGATAAACCTTCTTTAAAAGAAGGGGAGTTCGTGACGTACAGGATATTTTCTTGTTACGTTTACAAAGAGGATGCTAAATCTTTGTTGTCTGCCGAGGCTACGTTGGACCAGTCGATTATTGAAGACCTGCCTGGTCGAGACCCGGATAGAGAAATGTTGGATGAGGCAATATTAATGGGGGAGCGACCACCGTTTGCCGACGCGTCTTTAGATATAGCCAAAGAACTATACGAGCCGCCTGTTTCTAGCGAAAAAGAAATCAAAGTTCTATTTTCTTCTGTTGTTGCTTTAGTTGCAGAGCTAAAAGCTATCGGTGCTTTAGATATTAAAAGGTTTAAAAAAGAAGCAGATAAGGCAGCGGTACCTTTAAAGCAAAATAAGATCGACTCTGTAGCTAAACTTCTTAACTTTTTAAAAGACGAATTTAATGTTGGTTAACGACGCAGACTTTCCTTGGTGGTACATGGAAATTCCTAAGACTGCAACTACATCTATAACTCAAGCATTACGCACTTACTTCAGTAAGTCTCGTGCTCCTTTTGCAAAGCATTGGCCGGTTTTGCCTAGTTTAAACTTTTATTTAAAAAGCAAGAGTATTGTTTCAGTAAGGGACCCTTACAGTAGGGCAATTAGCTGCTGGCAGTTCTTTTGTGATTCTGATTCTGTGTCTTTAGTTGAGTGGCTAAGTACTTGCAAACAAAAAGGTTTTGTAGACATAAACATTGAAGCAAGGCCGCAAAGCTATTGGCTACAGCTAAATGTATCTGACTGGGATTATAAAATACGACAAGAGCACGTAAAGCAAGATTTAAACAAGTTCTGGAAAGATACTGTAAACCGAGCTGATTCAGAAATGGAAGTCAAACGGTTAAATACTTCTGATTCTGGTAAGTGGGTGAACCGCGTAGGTAAACGAGTTAAACGAACAAAAAAATGGCAAGAGTATTATTGCCCGGATTCGATTAAACTAGTCCAGGAGATATATGAAGAAGATTTTGAACGGTTAGCGACAGATTACGACAGGGATTTTAATTCTACTCGACGGATCAATATGGCTTAGGCTATATTAGTTTGAAGTGGCTTTACCGCAGACACCGGTAGGTTAGGAGTCGGAAAGCAGCTAGGAGAGCAGTTAGTACGGCAGGACGGCTGCACAAGTGAAAAACCGCAGTCGGAGGATCGTTAGTTGTGTCTTTTAAGGCTAACGTAGGCTAATTAACTTAGCAGTTTTTTAGTAATGGACTTCAGGCAGGGGATCTGAAGAAGTCACTTTTACGAATCTCTTCAACAAGGACGTTTAAGAGCATGAATAAACGAGAAATTGATAATCTAAAGCAGCAAGTCAGTAAATTACAAAACAAGTCTAACCAAGGTTCTTCTAATACCGTTTGGTTACAGGATGAAATAGTTAACTTACTTTCTACGGTCACAAACCATTTAAGCGAACGGCAGCAACAAGAGGAAAACTACAATACGGCTATAGCCCGGTTATCGAGCATAGAGACAGACATTGCGAACATACGCAGAGACATTGAAAGTTTGTGCAAGGTTGTTCGCGACGGTAATGGGCAGCCTTCTATGATCCACCGTTTAACTAACTTAGAGACTATCGTTGCTAATAACGTACAAGACATCGCAGAAGTAAGAACCCACGCTAACTCTATTGTAGCTGCTAAGGCTCTAAGTAAATCTCAGGTAATGGCAGGATTAGCTGGTATGATATTAACTGCTTTGTTGTCTTCTATGGCCTTGATAGCAACGTTATTGAAGTGAGTAAGTTATGAGTCTTATTTCTGTTTCTGATTTCCCTTCCTATGCCCATGCTGCTATTTATGAAATGGCTAGCGACTTGGAGAAGCGAGCAGATGTTCAGCTTTCCGGGTTATTGCAGGCTACTAAATCAAACCATTTGATAGTCGGAGTTCCGACCGCACTTGTACGCGGGGTGTTTGATGCAATGGATGAGCCAGGTATTACTTTGCCTACTTCAGTAGACGAAGGTGCTCTTAGGGCTGGCATTGTTGTTATGACGCCAGATGAGCTTACGGATGCCGGAGGGGCAAAAGCAGTAACAGAGCGAGGAAAGCAGTTTAATTACAGTTTAGGTGCTTTAATTGAGCAGCCTGCTAAGGGCTGGCCTGGAGTATCTGCGTGCTGGCATTTAAAGATAAAGTCACCTAGCCTAGCCAAACTGCGAAGGAGTTACGGTTTAAGCTCTAAACTCCCAGGTGGAAGCGACTTTTCTATAGTAGTTGCTTGCAGGAAGACTGGCGTTTTAGCTTCTAACGCTAAAAGTAAGTCAACAGTTGCACAAAGTTCTATGACTTTGCCTGACTGGACTCTTCCTTGATGGCGGCATCCGCAATCATTTGGGCAACCTCGTCCCGGTGTACGTCTACGTTTTTAGGGGCATCTACGCCTAAACGTATTTTTTCTCCACGTACTCCTAACACTGTTACTACCACGTCCTTGCCTATTTTAATGCTTTCGCCGTTCCTGCGACTTAAGACCAACATTGATTTAATCCTCCGTGATTGAATAATGGAATCTAGAAATAAAATATACCCTTTTGGGTGACACGTCAAGAAAGCTTTAACCATGGAACCTTTAAATCAACTGTTATGCAGCAACAATCCGACGTTGTCTCAGTTATTGAAGACTTCTGGCGACGATTGGTATATCGGCTCTTCAGGCATAGCAGGACAAGGGATATTTGCAGGAAAACCCTATAAAGAAGGAGATGTTATAGGCGTTGCAATGAATTCAGGAGATACCGATGACTTCGGGGCTAAAATCTGGAATTTAACGCCATTGGCGAGATACTGTAATCACCAAGAAAAATCCAACACAAAAACTAAAAAGAATGATACGTCTTATGATCTTGTAGCTACAAAAGACATAGACCAAGACGAAGAGATAACTTGTAGCTATGTTCAAGTTACTAGGGCTATTGGTCCTTTTTCTCGAATGTATTGGGCAGGAAGGCCTGTTCCTACGAACGACCTAGAGGACTTTGTGGAGAAAGAGTCAGCAGAGAAAAAGCCTAAGTTTGTACATAGCTGTTGTGGTAAACCTGCTGGAGACTGTCCTGGCTGCCCTGGCGGTTCAATGCTAGTGGAAAAAGATAGTTGATTTACGTTAAAGATTTGAACACGGTATTTCTTATGCCGATGAAGTGCGGCACAACTGCTTTATCGCGAGTGCTAAGCAGGCACTACCAGACTCGTCGCGTAGGTTCCGGTAACCATAAGCATCCTCATGGTGTTGTAAGAGACGCTAAGTATGATGACTGCACTTATGTTTTGTGTGTTCGCAACCCGATTACCCGGTTTCTTAGTTTGTGGTCAATGTACGAACGCCACAGGTTTGAATGGAAGAGAGGCCGTTCGCGAGGGCCGGATCACGCTATCTCAGATAAACCTACCGGGTTTACTACTCGCTTTGGTGTAGAGTTATTTAAAAATACGCCAACCATACAGGACGTATTAGAAGTCGCAGAAGACTCAAAAGTTGCTAGATTGATGCGTGGTCCTTGGAGCATTAATTACCAGCTCCAAGCCACAAAGACAGGTAAACAAGATTACGTTATTCGGCAAGAAAGTTTAGCATATAACGCTAATAACTTCTTAAATAGCAAAGGCCACAATTCGTTAGACATACCGCGTGTTCGCGTTAATAAAAGGCGTAAACCTTTTACAAGGTCAGAAATCTTAGCTGCGGAGCAAATTGCCCTGCGGTGGTGGCGTGAAGATTTTTCTATCGGCGGCTACGATGTTACGTGACTTTAAGCTTACTGAAAACGAATATGGTATCTATTGCATACCTAAAGAAGCCGAAAAAGGCATAGTCGCCCGAAAAGCATTAGGCGGTGAAGCCTACGAAAAAGAAACTATAGAGCGTATTAGGTCTTTCTCTAAAGACAAAAACGTATTGCACGCTGGTTCTTGTTTTGGCGATTTTCTTCCCGGCATTTGTTCTGCGGCTAATTTTGTTTATGCCTTTGAGCCTTATCCGATTATGTTTAGGTGCTCAAAGATCACTAAATTACTGAACAATATTAATAACTGTTCTATTCGGAACTTAGGTCTTTCAGATAGTTCAGGAATTAAATGCTTTAAAACAAAAGACAATGCTGGGGAATTTTTAGCTGGTCGGGCTCGAATTAGGGAGGACGGCGATGTTTTTTTCCAAGAAAAAATAAGAGTAGACACGATAGACAACCTATTGCCTTACGAGAATAAATTAGCTGTGTTGCACTTAGATATTGAGGGCCACGAGAAGTTTGCGTTACGGGGTGCGTTAAGAACAATTAAAAGAAACAAACCCGTGCTTATTTTGGAGTTTAATGCAGCGACACAGTATTTTTTAGAGAGCGATTGGTTTCGAGACGAGATACTTAGTTTCGGTTATATTGAAGCGGAAAGATATTTTATCCACAAGCAAGTATTTAATTGTGTGTTTAAGTTTGAAGGAAGTTAAGTGAAATTAGAAATTGGACCGCACGCCACGGGACGAACCCCGGATGGCGAAAGCCAAGAATCTTGGCATACTCTGGATAATACTTATCAAGCGACCTATCGGTGCCACTGGGGAAGCCAAAGGCTACCAATAGAGTCAGAGACTTACACGTGGGTGCATGCTTCTCATGTTCTTGAGCATATCCCTTGGTGGAAAACAGACGATGCCTTGTCTGAGGTTTACCGAATACTTAAACCTGGTGGGAGGTTTACAGTTTGGGTTCCAGATGCCGTTGGGATCATGAAGATGTATGAAGAAGACCCTGAGCAGTTTATGCACCTAGAGCGTGACTGGCCTTGCGGCAATGTAAATCCAGAAAAAGACCCTTGGAAGTTTTTAAACGCCAGGATCTTTTGGGGAGCTCGTCCGGGTGAGCTAGGACAAGAACAGCACTTCCATAGGGCGATGTTTGGGCATAAGTCTTTGTGTCGCGTGCTGGAGAAGAATGGGTTTCACAGCACTAGGCCGCTTGAGCGTAACTTGGCTGTAGATAAAGGCCATGGCTGGATGGAAGTAGGGGTTGAGGGCCTAAAATGAATTTTAAATCTTACGAAGAGCTTTTAGCCGATACTGTTGCTTGGGAGCGTGATTTGCCTCACTACGATGCTGTGTGTGGTGTTCCTAGAAGCGGTTTAATTCCGGCAGGTTACTTAGCTACACGCCGTAATGTTCGCATGGTGGCTTTAGATGAACTAATGCGAGACCCGGTAAATATAATTGCTCGTTCGCCGTTGCGTAAATATAACCCAGTAATGCGACAAGCCAGAAAGCACGGTAACACTCTTTTAGTTGTTGACGATGCCGTTGGTAACGGCACGACACTTGCAAAAATAAAGCAAAGGTTAGGTCAAATAGATCATGGCCTAAATGTTATTTATGCTGCCGTGTATAAGTCTGGAGCTATCTATCACAGAAAAATACCGGCCTTAGAAGTAGACTGCTTTTATGAAGAAGTGCCACAGCCTCGTATTTTTGGCTGGAACTGGTTTAGGCATAACTTTTTTTTAGCGGGCGGTATGGTGGACTTTGATGGTGTTCTTTGTGAGGACTGGAAGGCCCGCCCTGAGCAGGACAACGATCCTGATTTTCTTGAGCACGTTAAGAACGCTAAACCTCTTTACATTCCTCATGTTTGTGTAGGTGCTATAGTCACTAGCCGGTTAGAGAAATACAGGGATGAGTGCATAGATTGGTTACGCAATCACGAGGTACTGTATAACCGATTAATTATGCACCCGGCCAAGACTCCGCAAGCAAGACGGGCGGCAAAAGATCATGCGGAAAGAAAAGCTTCTGAGTACGCGATTGATCTAAAGGCTAATCTTTTTGTAGAGAGCGACGTTCGTCAAGCTAAACGTATATTTGATATAACAGGCAAGCCGGTTCTTTGTACAGACACTATGACTTGTTTTAGTAAGGATGATCATGAGACTAGAGGCGATAGAGGAGGATCATAAGTTTGTTCCGGAAAACGCAATAGCAACGTTTACTGCGGAAGAGAAAGCTTATTTTCCTAGCATACCTGGATATGGTTGGACTCAGTTGCTTGATCAGTTCAACGCTCAAATAAATAAAGACCGAGGTAGTAAGACGTTTCGTGTTTTTATTAAAGCACCTGGTGGTTCTACTTTTTGGTTACTGAAGCATCTGGAGACTTCCGGGGTTAGTCATGAGGTGTACGTTAGCCGGAAACAGTTGGAGTCCGCCGACCCTTTTGTTTTAAGTGAGATATGCAGATTCCCTTCTGTCATGTTTGACTTCCCTGGAACCCTTACAGAGCTGCACGACTTAGTCGATTGCATAATCCTACTGCCAGATAACCCTCAAGTTTTGTTAGACTCGGTACGTAGCTGGTTGCCTGTAGGTAAACCGATTATTGCGTGGGATACTGACCGGGTGCTAAACGGCATCGGAGGCCGCTATTTTTTAAACTCTAAAGTCTGGGTAAAGTCATGAAACTTAAAAAAGCCGCTATTTATGCGTTAATTTGCTCTATTTGCTTTGCAGGAGGGTGGGGATCTAAGCATTTCTTAGTCCAGCGAGAACTGGAAAAGCTGGTCGTAATGAATACCCGCACAATCCACTCGTATGCGTTTAACTCTATGACGCAAACTTACCTAGCAGACTACATGATAGAGACTCTTAATGCCTTAAATGGTAATCCTGTAAAAGAGCTACCAGAAGTCTTTTCTATTCCAGAAAACTGGAACAAAATAGAAAAAGAAAATGACTCTGAGTTTGCAGATGTTCCTGTAACTGTGGAACAAGCAATCAAAGATTCTAGGGAGTTTGACATGATGTTTAGAAGCTTCGCTGTCTCTAGTTTGATGCAGGCCGATACTATGAAAAACATCTTAAAGAAAATTCAGGAAAGAGAAGACAATGGGAATCGAGAGCTCTGAAGATTGTCCCAAGTGGTTGCTAGACTTTGTAAGTAAAATTTCTTTGCTGTTAAACCCGTTAGGTTTTATAGGACAACTTGGTTTTCGTTACCTCAGTCCAGACGCAGATAAAAATAAAACTAAGCGTTGGCTTCTTGCGGTATACATAGTTCCGCACGAGCTTTCTGGCGGTAAGCATGACGGCTCTTCTGTTGTCTCTGGTTTCTGTCTTAACCTTAACGGGCTACTCGAAATTTTTTCTGAGGTTTCAACACTAGAATGGAGAGTGCCGAGAGGCTATACTGACGGACTCGATGGTCCCGAAGTTTGGCTAGAAGGTACATACGCCATTGGCGTAGCAGCAGATCATGAAAAACAAGTGCAGCTTCACATCTATTCTGAGCCGCCTGCTGACGAAGCACCTGCAATCGTACTCGATGTCAACACAAACACTCTGCGGACCAAGTAACGAAGTTTTTATTGGTCTTATAATAGGAGTTGCATCGGATGCTAACAGTAACGGCAAGGAGAGAGCTGTCTTCCCAGAACGGTAACGGACGCCTTGGGACGGATTTAACGGTTCAAAAACGCGATGGAGAAATTGCACCTTTTGACATTGAGAGAATTAAGCGAGCGTTAAATGCTTGCATGGTGCAAGACCTAAGCTACAAAAAAGAAAAGGCAGAGGTAATAGCCGAAGAGGTTGCGAAACAAGTACAGAACTTACTTATCTTTGAACCGCAACCGATTAAAGTAGAAGAGATACAGAACCGAATTGAATCCCAGCTTATGGCTGAAGGTTATTTTGATGTAGCTAAGCAATACATCCTCTACAGAGACGAAAAACGCCGGATTAGGGACGCATCCGAAGTCAGCGAAGAAGTCGTAAAAGCCTTTAAAACAAACGATAAATACTTCTCTAACCCTATCCAGAAGTTCCAGGCTTTAGATAAGTTTGCACGTTACGATCATAATTTAGGGCGACGTGAAACCTGGCAAGAATCTGTTTCTCGCGTTATGGGCTTCTTTAAAGAGCATTGCGAAGAAAAAAGCTATGACATTACTTCTGCTTGGTGGGAACGGCTAGAGTCTGGGCTGCTTAATCTCCAGTCTTCCCCGTCTATGCGTTGTGTGCAAATGGCTGGCCCAGCTTTAAAGCGTTGTCACGTAGGTGTATACAATTGCTCTTTCCAGTTCTTGCAAAGTACTCAAGACCTAGCAGAGGAACTGTATATCCTTATGCAGGGAACGGGCGTGGGTTTCTCGGTAGAGTACGAGTATTCCGTAGAAAAGTTTTCAAGAGTTAAGCGGCAGAAAAAAGAAGAGCCAAGCCACTTAGTCGTAGAAGATTCTACCGAAGGTTGGTGTGATGCTTATAAGGCGGGGTTAGATGCCTGGTGGTCAGGTAAAGATATTACCTTTGATTACAGCAACATCCGTGAAGCCGGAACGCCGCTAAAAACAAAAGGCGGTAAAGCTTCAGGTGCTGGCCCTTTGAAAGACCTGCTTGATTTTGCTCGCACTCGAATCCTCGCACGACAAGGCGGTGCATTATCTAGCTTAGACTTACATGACATTAATTGTTATGCTCACCGTATCGTTAGGATGGGTGGCGTTAGAAGAGCAAGCGGCATATCTTTGTCTGACCTTAAAGACAAAGAAATGAGAGATTGCAAGCAAGGAGAGTTTTGGACGCATGACGACCAAAGAAACCAAGCAAACAATTCTGCTGTTTATTCTGAGAAACCGAGCCCGTTAATCTGGATGGAGGAGTGGCTCTCCTTAGCCAAGAGCGGTAGTGGTGAACGTGGCATTTTTAACCGTGGCTCGTTAAAGTCACAGTTCCCGAAGCGGCGTAAGACTAGAGGCCATGCATTCGGCACCAACCCTTGTGGCGAAATTATTCTTCGTCATAAGCAGTTCTGTAACTTGTCTATTGCAGTCATTCGACCAGAAGACACTTACGAAGAGATTGAAGAGAAAGTTATCACGGCGACTGTATGGGGAACGCTACAGTCTACGATGACTAACTTTAACTACATAGGCAAGGACTGGACGACAAACAGCGAAGAAGAGCGTTTGTTAGGTGTTGATTTGCTTGGTTTTCTAGACCACCCACTTTTCCAAGACAATGCAGAAGCTGCTGTAGTCTGCGAGAAGTTACGCAAGACGGTAAACGAGGTAAATGCTCAATGGGCTGATATGCTAGGAATTAACGCATCAGCAGCTACTACGTGCATTAAACCATCCGGGGACAGTAGCGTTTTCTTCGACACCGCAGCTGGTTTTAAAGGTCATCACGGTCGGCATTATGTTCGCCGCGTTCGTGCAAATAGCACAAACCCTGTGGCTCAAATGCTAAAAGATGAAGGTGTTCCTTGCTTTACTGACTACGACGGTAGCGGCCTTGTACTCGAGTTTCCAATGAAAGCCCCTGAAAGTGGCGTGCTTTTAGAGACTCAGACTGCTGTCAGCCAGCTAGAGAAGTGGAAGACCATAAAAAAGCACTGGACTGAGCATAATCCCAGCGTAACGATCTATGTTAGGCCTGACGAGTGGCTTGAGGTAGGTACTTGGGTCTATGACAACTGGGATATTGTTGGAGGTCTTAGCTTTTTACCTTACGATGGGGGTATCTATCACTTAGCACCTTACGAAGCCATATCTGAAGAAGATTTTAATAAGCGAGTTAGTAAATTCCCTGAAATCAACTGGGCAAAGCTAACTCGTTACGAGAAGTCAGATATGACGGACTTGCACCAGCAAGTAGCCTGCACAGGCGGTGCTTGTGAGCTATAAGTATCCTTTTGTGGGATAACATAGCAGTTTTTACTTTTTAAGGGTAAAATATCACTTGCAAGTTGTAGGAGGTTATTGTGGCTGACGAGCCCCGCGTTCTGAATATCGAGCAAACTCTTGATCTAGGTCTCTGGGAAGATTTCCCAGGGACTATAGATTATTTAGTTGAGAAATGTGCTCAGCCTGCTGAGGATCTTAGGGAAGCTGTGTCTGACCTTTATGTCAAATCTGACATAAGTGTCTACTGGAGCCCTGTTCTGGAGAAGGCCGGTCTGTACGTACGTCCCGAGCTAAATAAAGAAGAGTTTGATTGGTATGCTTCGGCTATCTCTGAGAAGGTAGGTAGTGATCATATTGTAGCTACTCCTTTAAGCCCTACTGATCTTCAAGATTGGTGGGTTAAGGTTGCTTATTCTCCTACGTTACGCCGAGCAGGCGAACTTTTGCAGTTTTTTCCTTCGGACGATATTCCAGGATTTGGTGGCAGACCGATTGCTTCTACTATTGCTTCTGGTCTTTTAGGTGCTGGTGTAGGTTATGGTGGAGGTTACCTCTTAGACAAAATGACTCCAGCAGCTCTTAGAGGCAAAAAAGGAAGGTTAAAGTACTTAGGTGCTTTGATGGGCGGCCTAGCGGGTACAGGCATAGGTGCCACACCTGGCGTAGCTAATTGGATGGACGGTCGTAGTTTCAACGATCCTACGTTGTTTAGCGGACGACCTGAAGACGGGTTTGACTCTGATTTACCTAGTAATCGCTATCAACGAGCGATTGCTGGAATGGCGGATAGAGAGCAAGATCGTAAAGATGCTTTAGAAAAAGAAGGTTATCAGATACATCCAACTGGTATTTCCTCTACAATGGGAGGTCCTTCGTTTGAGCAAGCTCCTTTGATTAGAACTAACGAGTTAGGCCAAGTTTTGTGGGGTACAAAAGCAAACCCACAAACAACTGCTATGACTATGGGTGCTGTTTATGGTGCGAACCAGATGCCAGACCCCAGGTCTCGTCCTGGTTATGTTACTCCACACCAAACCGGTTTATTCGGAATGGCAATGGGTGCAGCTGGAGGCGGGCTAAAAGGTTATGCTACTGGTTTTCTTGTTGGTAAAGGCTTAGGAGTTATAACGGGAATGCCGCAAGGCACTCAAAATAAGATTATGCAGACTGGAGCAGCTTTAGGTGCTATCCGGTCACTAGTACCCAAACTTTTTAATTAGGAGACCTGTAATGAGTACCTATGACGACCTTAAGAATTATTTTGAAGAAATTAGCTCGCACTACACCGAGGTAGCAGCAGACGGGAAGATTGATTTTTCTGATGCTGTGTTTCTAGCCGGTAAGGCTGCTGCATCTTTTGTGCAGGTTGTGGAGCGTTTTACGAGTGACTCTGATGGGGCGAGTAAGAAAGCTATTGTGCTTGAAGCCCTAGATCATTTTTATGATGACGTTATCAAGCCGCTTGATATTAAAGCAATTCCTAACATTATCGAACCTGTGGTAGACTCTGCTGTTAAGCAAATTATCCTGACGTTCGCTAGTGCTGGCATCGACACTATTATTGCGATCTTTAACAAAACTGGCTGGAACCCGTCT
>Ga0209630_10003394_pt1 | contig 14565 bp, 14 predicted proteins | sample COG_01_FD_184745 | JGI IMG/M metagenome (GOLD analysis project Ga0209630, IMG submission 184745) | Pelagic Microbial community sample from North Sea - COGITO 998_met_01 (SPAdes) (version 2) | ecosystem: Environmental > Aquatic > Marine > Neritic zone/Coastal water | place: Helgoland, sampling... | reverse complement strand
CCTGCCCTTGGTCTCCGGCAGGAAGATCAGGGCTGTGACGGCGGCGACGGCGGTGAAGCCCAGCGCGTACCACAGGCCGAAATAGATGTTCCCCGACCAGGCCACGAGGGCGAAGCTGGCGGCGGGCAGCAGGCCTCCGATCCAGCCGGTGCCGATGTTATAGGGCACGCTCATGGCCGTGTAGCGGATGCGGGTCGGGAAGAGCTCCACGAGCGCCGCCGCCTGGGGTCCGTAGACGGCGGTGGCGGCGACCATGAAGATCATCAACACCCCGAACACGCCCCACCAGTTGAAGCGGGCGGGGTCGGCCTTGGCCGGATAGCCCGCCTCGACCAGGGCCGCCTTCAGCCGGGTCTCGACGTCAGTGCGCGCGGCCTTGAGCGCGGCGCCTGACAGCTTGCCGGCCTCGATCGAGGCGATCTCGGCGCCGCCGACACGAACCACCGCGACCGATCCGGCCGGGGCGGCGACATTGGCGTAGTTGACCCCCGCGTTGGACAGCACCGACTTGGCGAGATCGCAGGAGGAGGTGAAGGCGGTCTTGCCGACCGGATCGAACTGGACCGCGCAGGCGGCCGGGTCGGCGACGACGGTGACCGGCGACGAGGCCTGGGCCTCCGCCAGGGCCGGATTGGCGGCGCGGGTCAGGGCCTGGAAGCCGGGGAAGACCGCGATCAGGAACAGGATCATCCCGCCGACCATCACCGGCTTGCGGCCGATCTTGTCCGACAGCCAGCCGAACAGGACATAGAGCAGGGCCGAGGCGACGGTCAGGGCCAGGATCATGCCGTCGACGGTCGAGGCCTCGACCTTGAGCACGCGCTCCGTGAAGAAGCGGGTGTAGAAATAGCTGGCGTACCAGACGGCCCCTTGCGCGAACATGATGCCGACGAGGGCGACCAGCACCCAGCGGGTGTTCTTCCAGCTCAGGAAGCTTTCGCGGAACGGGGCGTGACGGCCCTGGCTCTCGGCCGCCATCTTCACGAAGGCCGGGCTCTCGTGCAGCTTCACCCGGATCCACAGGGAGACGATCAGCAGCAGGGCCGACAGGCAGAAGGGAATGCGCCAGCCCCATTCGTCAAAGGCCTCGACGCCGAGGAGGGTCCGGGTGGTCAGGATCACCACCAGCGCCAGGATCAGGCCCAGCGCCGCGGTGGTGTTGATGTAGGAGGTCATCAGGCCGCGCGTCTTTCGCGGCGCATGTTCGGCGACATAGATGGCCGCCCCGCCATATTCGCCGCCCAGGGCGAAGCCCTGCAGCATCCGCATCACCAGCAGCAGAACGGGCGCGGCCAGGCCGATGGCGCCGTAGTCGGGCAGCAGGCCGATGGCCACGGTCGCGAGACCCATCATGGTGATGGTGACCAGGAAGGTGGTCTTGCGCCCGGTCTTGTCCCCGAACCAGCCGAAGGCCAGCGCGCCGGCGGGCCGCACCACGAAGCCGAGGCCGAAGGTCAGCAGGGCGAGAATGTAGGACACCGCCTCGCCCGCGTCGGCGAAGAAGTGGCGGGCGATGATGGTGGTCAGGGAGCCGAAGACGAAGAAGTCGTACCATTCGAAGGCGGTGCCGGCAGCCGAGGCGGCGACCACGGTCTTCAGGGCCGGTTCGGCGCTCTTGTCGGTGGCGGCTGCGGTCATCTGGATCTCCCCGTTCGGCCTCTCCGGGCCGTCTTTGTCTGACCCTAGCGGGCGGGGTGACCCGGGGGAAGCGCGGCGGCTGGACGCGGGACAGCAAAAACCCCGCCGGTGGGGCGACCGGCGGGGTTCTTTACAGACCGGCGGCTCTCTCCTTCCGCCGATATCAACAGAACACGTTCAAACGAACGCGGTTCCGCGATCAGTTGCCCTTGGCTTCCTCGGCCGCGCCGGTCACGGCGTGGCCGGCGGCGGCGGTGTCCTTGCCCACGCCCGAAACCGTGTTGCAGGCGGCGGTGGTCAGGGCGGCGGCGGCGGCGAACAGCACGAACATCTTGCGCATTGAAATCACTCCGGGAGGGGCGGCGCGTCCATCGCGCCGGGTCTGTGGAGTCAACGCGACGCCGGCTTGGCGGTTCCGACCAGATCGGCGGGATCGGTCGGAACGACGGCCTCGGGGGTGGCGAAGACCATCCGGGCGATGGTCCCGCCGTCAGGGGCCCGCAGGATCTCGGCCTCGCCCCTCAGCTGCTTGGCGAAGGCGCCCATCAGGGTGCGCCCGACCCCGGCGGTGACGGCCGCCTGATCGGGGCCGGGTCCGTCGTCCTGGACCTCCAGCACACTGGTCTCGCCCTTGACCTCGAAGCGGACCTGAAGCGTCCCGCCGCGCCCGGCGAAGGCGTGCTTCTGGGCGTTGGTCACGGCCTCCACCAGCCACAGGGCGAGGGGCGCCAGCTTGTCGGGATCGACCACCAGACTGTCGGCCTCGACTGAAGAAGAAACGACCGGGCCGCGCATCGCCTCGGCCGCGACCAGCTGGCCGACCAGTTCGGTCAGGAACTCGCGGGCGTCGGCATAGCGGATGTTCTCGGACTGGTAGAGGGTCCGGTAGATCAGGGCCAGGGCCGAGATTCTCTGACGCGTGTCGCCCAGGGCCGCCTTGGCCGGACCGTCGGTCAGGGCGCGCTGCTGCATCGACAGCAGGGAGGAGATGATCTGCAGATTGTTCTTCACCCGGTGATGGATCTCGCGCATCAGCGCGTCCTTCTCCGACAGGCTTTCGGTCAGCATGCCGTCGCGGGTGGTGATGTTCTCGGCCAGTTCGTCCAAGGTCTGGGCCAACAGCCGGATCTCGGACGGGGCATTGGAGGCCTGGACCGGGCGCACCGAGAAGCGGCCACGCGCATAGATGGCGGCGACCCGCTCCAGATAGTCGAGCCAGCGCACCACCACCCGCTCGGTCACCAGCATGACGGCGGCGAAGGCGGCCAGCCAGGCGGCGAAGGGCAGAAGAATGGAGCCGATCGGGTTCAGCTGGGCCCAGGACAGGAGACCCGGCGCCGGCGCCGACAGCAGGACATAGACGTCGCGTCCGGCCAGGGCGGCGCCCGCGTAGACCCGGTGCTGGCCCAGGCTGTCGTCGGCCTCGAACAGGGAGGTGGCGTCCTGGCGGGCGCGCTCGACCCAGCCATCCAGCGTCCGATCGCCCTTCAGCTGGAAGGCGCGAACGTCGGTGGCGGTCAGGACCCGCCCGTCGGCGTCGGTCAGGGCGGCCTGCGCCCCCTTGGGCAGGGCCGGGTCTGTGACGTCGGGCTGCAGCCGGTCCAGCGGAATGACGGCGACCATCGCGCCGTCGAACCGCCCCAGGGGCCGTTCGATGCGCGAGGCGACCACAAGGCCGGGGCGAGGCGAGGTCGTCGAGGCCGAGCGCTGCACCACCAGGGCCTCGCCGGCGGCCACGCGCTGGAACCAGGGCCGGGCGCGCACCGTCGCCGAGGTGGTCGTGGGCAGGGGCGGGCGCGAGGAGCACAGGATGTCTCCCGTCGGAGCCATCCGGTACAGGGCCTCATAGTCATCCAGCCGCTCGATCAGGCTGGCCAGTCTGGGCGCGCAGTTGGGGCCGGTGGCCTCGGGCCCCAGGGCCTCGAGCAGGACGGTCGTACTGTCCAGCCGCGCCTTGGTCGTCGCCGCCGCGCGGGCGGCGGCGAGTTGCAGGTCCGACCGGCGATCGGCGGCCTGTTCGCGGAAGTCCGCTTGGGTCTGGATCGCGCCCAGCACCAGGATCGGCAGCAGGGCGATGGCCATGGCCACGCCCAGCCGGAAGCGAATGCTCTGGAACCACTGCGAGCGTTCGGAGCGAAACGAGAACCGGCGTTTCAGATCGCGGCCCAGGGAGCGGCCGATAGGCGCCACTGGATCAGACCTGCCTGGCGCCGCTCAGACGATCGGCGTCGGCGAGGATGGAGCGCATGGCGTCTCCCGCGGCCTTGCCGTCGCGGGCGTAGCCGCCGCGCTCCAGCGTGGCCAGAAGGGCCCGGCGCGCGCGGCTGACCCGGCTCTTCACCGTCCCGACCGCGCAGTTGCAGATCTCGGCCGCCTCTTCATAGGCGAAGCCGCCGGCGCCGACGAGGATCAGCGCTTCGCGCTGTTCCTCGGGCAGGGTGTTCAGGGCCATGCGCAGCTCGTCCAGGGCGACGGGCGCCTCCGGATCGTCGACGGCGACCAGGGTGCGCTCGGCGGCCTCCTGATCCAGCTGGGACTGACGCCACGACCGGCGCTTCTCGGAATAGAACTGGTTGCGCAGGATCATGAAGGTCCAGGCCTTCATGTTCGTGCCCATCTGATAGCTGGCCCGGGCGTCCCAGGCCTTCATCATGGCGTCCTGGGCCAGGTCGTCGGCGGCCGTCGGATCGCCGGTCAAAGTCCGGGCGAAGGCGCGCAGATGCGGAATCAGGGTGACCAGTTCACGCTTGAATCCGGCGTCGTCGGCCGAAGGGGGCTTGGGCGGCGCGGGCGGCCGCGAGGAGGAGACGCTCATTCGCCGCCCTTCTCGCCCGCCTTGTCGTCGGCGCGCCGCAGAATGGCGAGGAATTCGTCGGGGATCGGCTCATTGACCACCTCGTCGAACATATGGCGCAGCTTCACGCCGATGGCCTGTTGACGCAGACGGGCTTCTTCCAGCCCGGCCTCGCCCGTGGGCGCCGGCTTGCGCCGGGAGGAGTCAGGAGTATCGATCATGAATTTTTAAGCCGCCACCCGTTGCACGCATTCTGGGACGCGCCGACCTGACCGTCGACGTCATTATGGACCCGGACAACGTCGGCGAACGGACACGGTTCCGGTTGTGAATGCAAAAATATGGTCAAGGTTGAGGTTCCGCGATGGAACCGTGGCGGTGATGATACGTTCGGTCGGTGTCACGCGCCTGGGACCGCCCTGGGGTCTTTGGCGTGTCACCTTGTTATGTCGGGGAATTTTCTGAGATGAGCCTTCTGGCCAGACTTGCGCCTCACCTGCCCTACGTCCGTCGCTACGCGCGCGCCCTGACCGGTGACCAGGCGACAGGCGACAACTATGTCCGCGTCGCCCTCGAGGCCCTGGCCGCCGGCGAACGCCAGCTGTCCACCGAAATGACGCCGCGGGTCGCCCTCTATCAGGTGTTCCACGCCATCTGGTCCTCGACCGGCGCCCAGCTGGAAGACCAGAGCGGCATCGAGGGCCGCGACGACGCCTCGCGCCGCCTGATGCGCATTGCACCGCGCTCGCGTCAGGCCTTCCTCCTGACCGCGCTCGAAGGTTTCACCCCCTCGGAAGCCGCCCAAATCCTGTCGGCCGACGTCCATGACGTCGAGCGGCTGATCGGCGAGGCCCAGGCCGAGATCGACGCCGAACTGGCCACCGACGTCCTCATCATCGAGGACGAGGCTATCATCTCGGCCGACATCGAAAGCCTGGTCCGCGAGCTGGGCCACAACGTCACCGCCACGGCGACGACCCATGACGAGGCCGTCGACGCCGTCGCCCGCCACCGTCCGGGTCTGGTCCTGGCCGACATCCAGCTGGCCGACGGCTCGTCGGGCATCGACGCGGTCAAGGACATCCTCAAGCGGTTCGACGTGCCGGTGATCTTCATCACCGCCTTCCCCGAGCGTCTGCTGACCGGCGAACGCCCGGAGCCGACCTTCCTGATCACCAAACCCTTCCAGCCGGAAACGGTGAAGGCGGCGATCAGCCAGGCCCTGTTCTTCCACCCCTCGCGCCGCAAGGAAGCCGCGTAAGGTCTCCGGAATCGGTCATCGAAAGGCCGTCGGACTCGCGTCCGGCGGCCTTTTGTTTTGTCAGTTTCGCGGGGTCGGAGAAAAATCTCACCACCGCGCGGAACGCGATTGAGGAGTCGCCGTTATCAATCTGCGGAGGCGGCGACGCCCCCCCGACTTGAGACCGGCGCCAGCCGGTCTGTCGCCTCCGCGCCTCATTCTCGATGATGCCACTTTCTCGGACGGATCTCTGATCCGTCCGTTTTTCTTTGCAGCGCCGGGGCGGATCTCTGATCCGTCCGTTTTTCTTTACGCGCGGCGCCGGGTCCCCTCGACACCGCCGCGTCAGGGGCCAGAATGGGTCTGCAAAAGAAACCATCCCGGGAGAGCGTTCGATGCCGATGAATCGTCAGTGGGTCCTGCGTCAGCGGCCCCAGGGCCTGATCAAGGACGGAGACCTGGAGCTGGTCGAGAGCCCGACGCCCGAACTCGGCGACGGCGATATCCTGGTCCGCACCATCTATCTGTCGCTGGACCCGACCAACCGCACCTGGATGAACGACGCCGTCGGCTATCTGCCGCCCGTGGGTCTGGGCGAGGTCATGCGTGGCCTGACCCTGGGCGTCGTCGAGGAGACGAAGTCGCAGAAGTACAAGGTCGGCGATCTGGTCACCACGGCCATGGGCGGCTGGGCCGACTACGGTGTCGTGCCCGACACGGGCGCTTCCCGGGTCCATCGGGCTCCCGGCCTGCCGCTGACGGCCAATATGTCGGTCATGGGCATGACCGGGATGACCGCCTATTTCGGCGTCACAGACGTGCTCAGGCCCGAGCCCGGCCAGGTCATGGTCATCTCGGCGGCGGCCGGCGCGGTCGGCTCCGTCGCCGGCCAGATCGCCAAACAGCGCGGCGCCCACGTCATCGGCATCGCCGGCGGTCCCGACAAATGCCGCTGGTTGGTCGAGGAGCTCGGCTTCGACGCCGCCATCGACTACAAGAACGAGGACGTCGGCGAGGCCCTGGACCGTCTGGCCCCCAACGGCGTCGACCTGAACTTCGAAAACGTCGGCGGCGACATCATGGTCGCGGTGTGGAACCGGCTGAACCTGCACGCCCGCATGGCCGTCTGCGGCATGGTCTCGGCCTATAACGCCACCAAACGTCCTCCCTCCCCCGACCTCAGCCGCCTGATCACCCACCGCATGACCATGCAGGGCTTCCTCGTCATGGACTATTCGCCCCGGGCGAAGGAGATGGTCGCCGAACTCGGCCCCTGGCTGGCCGAGGGCAAGGTGAAGTGGAAGGTCCATGTCGACAACGGGCTGGAAGGCGCCTTGACCTCGCTCAACCGCTTGTTCACCGGTGACCATGACGGCAAGCTTCTGGTGCGCGTTTCGGAAGAGCCGGCCGACCAGGGATCCTGACCATGAGCGACAGCCTCCACATCCATTTCGAGGATCTCGAGAACGGTCAGGTGCTCCAGCTGGGCGCCGTCGCCGTCGACGAGGCGGCGGTGGAGGCATTCGTCGAACGGTTCGCCCCCGGCTGGGACCCCGCCTATGGCGCGCCCGACGCCATGGTCTACGCCCTGTGGTCTCGGCTGGCGGCCGAGAAATCCGCCGGCTGGGCCCAGACCAAGGTCCTGGCCGTCGACGGCCTGCGCTTCATGCGCAACCCGCCGCCCGGCGAACTGCTGCGCGGCCGCATGACGGTCATGGGCAAGGACCCGGTCGGCGACGAGAAGGGCATCGTCATCGCCCAGCACGACCTCCTCGACGAGGGCGGCCGTCTGGTCTTCGGCTGCCTGACCCGCGCGCTCTTCGTCCGCAGATGAAAACGAAAAACCCCGCCGGCGAACCGGCGGGGCTGATCGTTTTCCGGGGCTCAAGTAGCGCGAACGCGCGATAGCCCCAAAAGGAAGCCGCTTAAGTCGCGTCGCGACTCAAGCGTTCGCGGCGGCGGGCGTTTCGGCGGCGCGCTGGAAGGCCAGGGCGATCAGACGGTCCCAACCCAGCAGCGACACCAGGTGGGCGTAGATCTGGCCCAGGGCGCCGTTGTCGCGCAGCTCGGCCAGCTTCTCGGCCGGCAGGGCCTTCAGCTTGTCTTCCGAGACGGCGAAATAGTCGGCCAGCTTCTGGGGCTCGCCCGGGATGCCGTTCTCGTCGCGCGGCGTGAAGACGGCCTCACGGGTGTGGAACAGGTCCAGTTCGTTGAGCAGGGCGATGAAGCTGTCGGTGCGTTGACGCTCCTGCTCGAAATTGTTGCAGAACTCCATGGCCTGGGTGACGTACTGGCTCGGCTGGCCGTTCTCGAACAGGGGCACCTGGCCGCCTTCGCCGATGAAGGGCGCGGCGCGATCGATGCACAGGATCATGCGGTTCTGGACTTCGTCATTGGCGAAGACGAACGGATAGCGGCGGGCATAGGCCGGGATATAGGCCTCGGCCTTGAAGTCGCCGGCGGCGTCGACGTACAGGTTCTCGCCCTGACGCAGGCCCATGACGGCGACCGGCTGCCTGGTGTCGCCCAGGAAGACGACCGGATAGGACAGGGCGGCCGGAGCGAACTCGGTCACGGTCAGGGGCACGACGTGGGTCTGGGCCACGAAGGCATAGGGCTTGTCGACCGGATTGGCGCCCAGGGTTCCGTGCAGCTCGGCCGAGAGCGGCTCGGGCTTGGAGTAGAACAGGACGGTGCCGGCCAGTTGGCCTTCGGTCTGCAGGGTGTCGGTCATGGACGCCAGGGTCTCTGAAAAGCGGAAAGTCGCGCCTTCTAGCGGAACCCGGCGCGGGCGGCAAACGTCAGTATTCCGCCAGGCGAACCGTACAGGCGGCCCGCATCGATCCGGTTGCGGGGCGGCCCTTCACCCCTTAGCTGTATTTCCATGAGTTCTTCCTGCGGCCACGACCACCATCACGACCGGCCCGGCGCCGAGGCGATCGAACGCACGCTCGATGCCGCCGAGGGCCGCTGCGTCGCCGAGGGCGAGCGCATGACGGCCCCGCGCCGCCGGGTGTTGGAGCTGCTCCTGACCGCCGGCGAGCCGGTCAAGGCCTATGATCTGATCGCCCGCTACGGCGAAGATGGCCAGGCCGCCAAGCCGCCGACGGTCTATCGCGCGCTCGAATTCCTGGAACGCAAGGGGATGGCGCACCGCATCGCCTCCATCAGCGCCTATGTCGCCTGCACTGCCGGCAATGACGCGGAGGCCCTTCCTCATGCGGCGGCCTTCCTGATCTGCGACTGCTGCGGCGCGACCGAGGAGGTCGTGGCCCCGACCGGCCAGACCTTCGCCCTGGCCGCCGACACCGCCGGCTACGCCATCGAACGCACCACGATCGAGGGCCACGGCCGCTGCCCCGCCTGCCGCGTCGCGGCATAAGGTCCCTGATATCGGGGACAGGGTTCGGCCTTACTGGCCAATGCGGGTCCGCCACCCTACCTTTGAGTCCATGGACGCCGCCCTTCTGACCCCGCCCCGTCGCCTGTCCGTCCCGGTGAGCAACCGCTGGGGCTCGGGACAGATGTCGGTCATGGACTTCGGCGACCCCAAGCGGCCGGTCGATCTGGTCTTCGTCCACGCCAACGGCTTCAACGCCGCCACCTACCGCACCCTGCTGGCGCCCCTCTCGGCCTCGCTGCGGATCTGGGCGCCCGATCTGCGCGGCCACGGGCGCACCACCCTGCCGACCCCGGTCGAGGGCCGCTTCAGCTGGGCCGACCATCGCGACGACCTGAGCGCCCTGATCGACGCCGTCGACGGGCCGCCGGTCATCATGTCCGGCCATTCCATGGGTGGAACCTCCAGCCTGCTGGCCGCCGCCGAGCGCCACGATCAGGTGTCGGGCCTCGTGTTGTTCGACCCGGTGATCTGGACCCGCGCCTGGGTCACGGCCTTCAAATTCCCGGTCCTGCGGGGCCTGCCCAGCCGAATCCCCCTGGCGAAGGGCGCCTTGCGGCGTCGCCGGCTGTTCGACAGCCGCGAGCAGGCCCTGGCCGCCTATCGCGGCCGCGGCGCCTTCAAGGGCTGGCCCGAGATGATGCTGGCCGACTACATCTCCGACGGCCTGATCGAGACCGATCAGGGCTTCACCCTGGCCTGTTCGCCGGAGTGGGAAGCGTCCAACTACGGCTCCCAGTCCCACGACCCGTGGGCTGCTCTGCGCCGGCTTGACCGTCCTGTCCGTATCCTGAAAGCCGCGCAGGATTCGACCTGCCACATGGCGACCGATTCCGCGCGCCGGCTGACGGTCGAAACCGTGCCGGACAGCACCCACTTCTTCCCCATGCTGAAACCCGACATCGTCCGCGACGCCCTGTTCGACGCGGCGGTGTGAGACCTAGTTAAATTCCGCCTCGAGGTCCGCCAGCCTTGCCGCCTGGTCCTCGGCGATCAGGGCGTTCAGCAGGGGATCGATGTCCCCCTCCATGATCTGCGGCAGGCTGTGCAGGGTCAGGTTGATGCGGTGGTCGCTGACCCGGCCTTGCGGATAGTTGTAGGTGCGGATGCGCTCGGAGCGGTCGCCCGAGCCGACCTGCGACTTGCGGGCGTCCGAGCGGGCGTTGTCCTTGGCCTGACGCTGCATGTCGTACAGGCGGACGCGCAGGTTCTTCATCGCCTTGTCGCGGTTGACGTGCTGCGACTTCTCCGACGAGGTCACCACGATCCCGGTCGGGAAGTGGGTGATGCGCACGGCCGAGTCGGTCTTGTTGACGTGCTGACCGCCCGAGCCCGAGGCCCGGAAGGTGTCGATGCGGATGTCCTTGTCGTGGATCTCGATCTCGACGTCCTCGACCTCGGGCAGGACGGCGACGGTCGCCGCCGAGGTGTGGATGCGACCTTGGGTCTCCGTCGCCGGAACGCGCTGGACGCGATGGACGCCGCTCTCGAACTTCAGCCGCCCGAAGACGCCGTCGCCGGTGACGGTGGCGATGATTTCCTTGTAGCCCCCGGCGTCGCCCTCGGTCGCCGAGTCCAGCTCGACCCGCCAGCCGCGCGAGGAGGCGTAGCGCGAATACATGCGGAACAGATCGCCGGCGAAGATGGCGGCCTCGTCCCCGCCGGTGCCGGCGCGCACTTCCAGCACGGCGGAGGCGTTCTCGTCGGCGTCGCGCGGGGCCAGCAAGAGGGCGACGTCGCGCTCCATCTCCGGCAGGCGGGCGTTCAGCGCCTCCAGCTCGTCGGCGGCCATGGCGGCCATCTCGGGATCTTCCGCCATGACGGCCAGATCCTCGATCTCGGCCCGGACCCTGGCCAGGGCCTGAACGGCGTCGGCGACCGGTTTCATCTCGGCGTGTTCCTTCGACAGCCGCACGATCTCCTGACCGTCGGTGGCCGCGCCCATACGCGCTTCCACCTGATGGAAGCGGTCGAGCACCTGATCGAGCCGGGCCTGGGGCAGTCGCAAGGGAGGTCGCCTGTTCTGTAAGGAGGCGCGGTCTTACTCCGGGAGGCGCTGTAATGTCGAGGAATCCGCATTCGATGCGGCCGGACCGCGCGCTGGCGCGGTTGTGATCGGGCGTCACGATCCCGTCAGGGCCGGTTACCAATCCCGGGTTCGCGCCTTAGGTCCCCTCGAGCTGTTCAGTCCGGAGACCCCCATGTTCGATCGACCGCCTGAGTCCAAATCCGTCAACGCCGAGGCTCATGAGGCGGTCGAGCGCCTCTGCGCCCTCTACGACCGGCTGCTCGAACAGGTCGGCGACGGCGGCCTGTCGGACGCAGCCTCGGCCGAGCTCAGGGCCATGGCCGGCATCTACGACCTCGATCTTCAGCGGACCGACGCGGAAATCTGGTCGGATTTGCGCGCCGTTCTGGTGCGCCAGACGCCCCGTCCCAGGGCGGAGACCACCGCGACGACGGCGCCCGAGCCCCTGACCCTTCTGCTGGTCGAGGACGATCCCGAGACCGCCGCCGACCTGACTTTCGCCCTTGTCGAGGCCGGGCACAGCGTCGTCGGGCCGTTCCAGAACGCCGAGGCGGCCGAGGCCGCGGCGGCGCTCCACCTCGTCGACCTAGCCCTGCTGGACATCAATCTCTCCGGAGAGGTCACCGGGATCGAGCTGGCGCGCGCCCTGAAGGACCGCTGGGGTCTGCCGGCCCTGTTTCTGACCGGCGACATCGGCGCGGCCGCCCGCCATGCCGATCTGGCCGAAGCCCTGGTGCTCAAACCCTATACCGGCGCCCAGGTGCTGGAGGCGATCGCCCGGGTGACGGCTCACTAGGCCTCCGGCCGGGAGGCGGGAGAAATACTCGCCCACGCAGCTAGGATTTGTCGCTTTACCGACTTCGACGCTCGTCCGAGAAGATCGAGAACCCACCGTTCAGCCTCAGCCAGAGCCGACCCGCCCCATGCACGACTTCCTGCTCTTCCTCGCGGTCGGCTTCCTGGCGCAATGCGTCGATGGAGCGCTTGGCATGGCCTATGGCGTCATCTCCTCGACGGTCCTTCTGGCCTTCGGCGTGCCGCCCGCAACGGCCTCGGCCAGCGTCCACGCCGCCGAGGTCTTCACCACCGCCGCCTCGGCCGGATCGCATGCCGCCAACAAGAATGTGAACTGGAAGCAGTTCGTGCCCCTGGCCGCCGGCGGCGTGGTCGGCGGCGTCATCGGCGCCTTCGTCCTGACCACCGTCAACGGCGATCTGCTCAAGCCCTGGATCACCGCCTATCTGTCGATCATGGGGCTGGTCATCATCTGGCGGGCCACCAAGAAGACCCGCGAGCGGGTGTTTCCGGTGAAGTTCACGGGGCCGCTGGGTCTGGTCGGCGGCTTCTTCGACGCCATCGGCGGCGGCGGCTGGGGCCCGACGGTCACCACCACCATGGTCGGCTCGGGTCAGGATCCGCGCATCTCGATCGGCACGACCAACACCGCCGAGTTCTTCGTCACGGCCGCCATTTCGGCGACCTTCCTCGCCGCCCTGCTGACCGGTCACTGGGACCAGGCCGAGGGCATCGCCAGCCATGCGACCGCCGTCGCGGGCCTGATCGTCGGCGGCCTGATCGCCGCTCCGCTCGCCGGGGTCATCGCCCGTATCGCGCCGCGTCAGGTCCTGACCTACGGCGTCGGCGCGGTCGTGCTCCTGTCTGCGGGCTACCAGGCCCTGCGGCTGTTCAAGGTGATCTGAAGCTATTCCGCCGCCACGCGGGCCGCGTCCTGGGCCGCGCGGGCGGCGTCCAGTTCGGCGGCCTTGGCCTCGACCAGTTCGACGATCTCGTCGACCATCTTCGCATTGTCGAGTTTGTGGGCGATCTTGCCGTTCAGATAGACCATGCCCGAGCCCTTGCCGCCGCCGGTGAAGCCGACGTCGGTGTAGAGGGCCTCGCCCGGGCCGTTCACGACGCAGCCGATGATCGACAGCGACATGGCGGTGGAGATATGGGCCAGCTTCTCTTCCAGCACGCCCACCGTCTCGATGACGTTGAAGCCCTGACGGGCGCAGGACGGGCAGGCGATGATGTTGACGCCCCGGTGGCGCAGGCCCAGCGACTTCAGGATGTCGAAGCCGACCTTGATCTCCTCGACCGGGTCGGCGGCCAGCGACACGCGAATGGTGTCGCCGATCCCGGCCCACAGCATGGAACCCATGCCGATGGAGGACTTGATCGTCCCGGTGCGCAACGGTCCCGCCTCGGTGACCCCGAGGTGCAGCGGGCAATCGATGGCCTCGGCCAGCTGCTGATAGGCGGCGACCGTCAGGAAGGGGTCGGACGCCTTCACCGAGATCTTGAACTCGTGGAAGTCGTGGTCCTGCAGGATGCGGGCGTGGTTGAGGGCGCTCTCGACCATGGCGTCGGGGCAGGGCTCGCCGTATTTCTCCAGCAGCTCCTTCTCCAGCGAGCCGGCGTTGACGCCGATGCGCATGGAGCAGCCGTGGTCCTTGGCCGCCTGGATGACTTCCTTCACCCGCGCCGCATTGCCGATATTGCCCGGATTGATGCGCAGGCAGGCGGCGCCAGCCTCGGCGGCCTCGATGCCGCGGCGGTAGTGGAAGTGGATATCGGCGACCAGCGGGACCTTGGCGGCCCTGGCGATGGTCTTGAAGGCGGCGGTGGAGTCCTCGTCGGGGCAGGAGACGCGGACGATGTCGGCCCCGGCCTCTTCCAGCTCACGGATCTGACCGATGGTCGCATTGGCGTCCGAGGTCAGGGTGTTGGTCATCGACTGGACGCTGATGGGCGCGTCGCCACCGACGGCGACGGACCCCACCATGATCTGGCGGCTCTTGCGGCGCTCGATGTGGCGCCAGGGACGGATATGCGAATGGTCGCTCATGTCAGACGCAAGATAGGCGCTTCATCGTGGCATGGCCATGACGCCGGCCAGGATTCAGCGCGGAGTCACCGCGGCGTTGAGGCCCTGCTGGGCCGCGACGGCATTGGCCTGGACCACCTGACCCGCCTGGGCCGCGGTCTGGGCGGCGGCCTGGTCGGCGGCGCGCTGGGCCGCGGCGGCCCTGGCCGAGGCTTCTGCGGCGACCTCGGCGGCGGTTTGCCGCGCCAGCTGTTCGGCGCGCTGGTTCAACTGGCTCAACGGCGTCAGGACGGCGGCCAGACCACCCCCGTGCTCGCCGTTCAGATAGACGTCGAAGGCGGTCGGATCGGAGACGTCGACGGTGGCCGACAGGCCGATGGGCGCGCGCCAGCTTTCGCCGGCGGCCAGCTGACGGGCGAACAGGACGCGACCGTCGCCCATGCGCACGACCAGAGCCGCGGCCTTGCGCGCCTGCAGCACGACCTGTGAGGCGGTGGCGGCCGCGCCGTAGATGGCGCCGCGCGGGTTGAAGGCGGCCTGGACCGGCGGGGCCTTGGCGGCGGCGGCGGCGGCGACGGCTTCAAGGTCGGTGGGGTCAATGCCGGTCAGCTGGGCCTCGAGGCCGGGCGTGACATAG